>Ga0116227_10002128_pt1 | contig 45215 bp, 31 predicted proteins | sample S1TSphgellanicum_FD_89693 | JGI IMG/M metagenome (GOLD analysis project Ga0116227, IMG submission 89693) | Host-associated microbial communities from peat moss isolated from Minnesota, USA - S1T2_Fb - Sphagnum magellanicum MG | ecosystem: Host-associated > Plants > Peat moss > Unclassified...
AGTAGAGGGGCAAGGGGGGGGGCCCAAGGGTCGCTAATGTTTTAGGTGTTGTGGCTCCTGCGGAAAAAAAAAAAACAGCCAAGCCGGGCATCAAAGAAGAAGACCAAAAGAAAGGGGGGGGGGGGGGCGCACAGGGGAGAGCAAATGCGCGTCATGTGGTGTAAGGTGAATCGTCCTACCAAAGTACACTTGCTAAGATTTTCAGGCACAGTTTAATTCTCTTTTCCGATCTTGCAGAATCCACATGAGATTGTTGTCACCAGGACCGGATCATCACAACCCGATTGGATCGTCAACAGAAGGGTGCTTCCTGCAAAGGTTTCCGTATGAGTATCGTGCATTCACCCACCTACGTGTAGTCGTCATTTCAGTTTTATGGGTGGGGTTGCAAAAAGGTGATAGCTAGTGTTGGCCTGGATGGGGTCAAGATCAGGGTCCGAGCCCAGTAAGTAGTGGGTCTTGATGAGGGAAGACCTGCCACAAGACACATTCCAGTGGGCTTAGTATAGGAGAAGGTTCCTCTTTCAGGCCCTTCCGGATTTTGGGGCGCATACCGAGGCCGATAGGCCGAGGGTAGGCGTTGAAAATTCTTTATCAACACCTTTCTTCTTTGCATTTTCTTTTTCCCTCTAAAGCTGTCTGTCCTCATACTTTCCACCCTAAAACATTCCATCCTTCTTTATGCCATATGGGCTTTTGCCTTTGTCCTTCTTAGGTTAGTTTCCATGATTTCTTTTTGTCTTTAGTAGACTTGTATTTTTATTAAAAAAATCTCTGAGTTCCAGTTTTTAAAAATTTGATGGAATTTATTAATTAGATGACATCTATTTTGTAAAAAATGTTTCATTTAATTTATAATTGGTAAAAAAAAATTGTAAAGAAAAAAATGTGTTAAAGAAATCTAAGGGTTTGGAAAGAAATCTACTTTTAAGGAAAAGAAATTGTACCTTAAAGAGACGGATTACGTTTTGGTCCCTTCCAAAATTTGGAAGCGACCAGTGATAGCCTTGTGGGTTCTTCAAACCATTTTGTGGAAAGGACCCGTGACAACTTTTTGGGTTTTTCACACCACTTTGTGGACTAGTGACAGCCTTGCGGGTTCTTCACACCATTTTGTGGAAAGGATTGGTGACAGCTTTGTGGGTTCTTCACACCACTTTGTGCAAGGGCCTATAACTTGATGTAATTAGGTTATTATCTATGTAATTATTTAATGGTTAAGTTTAGTGATTTATTTGGTAATTGGATTTCATAGTTTAATTATGATTTGGTCATAGTTTCAATTAATTTCTTTGACACATTAATTGACTTTCATATAATAATTTATGTGAAAAGTCTTTGCACATTAATGTGCATTGACTTTCACATGATAATTTATGTGAAAAGTTTTTGGCACATTAATGTGCATTGACTCACACATAATAATTTATGTGAAATTTTTTTGTCATTTTATTATGCATGTGAAATCACATTGGGAGCTATGGGGAGCCATGTGATGTGTAGGCATTAAGAGAAAAAATTGTTTAATTTTTTTTTGGTTAGTATATAAATGGTTGTTTCTGACATTTGAAAACACTTTCACTTGAAATAAATAAGTTATTATATGAATATAAAATTTCATGGGATAGAATTGTGAAGGGAATTGAGATTTTGGTTTTGAAAGGTTTCGGTATAATTTATGTGAAGTCCATGGTAAGAGAATGGTGTGACATACAAATTATACATAGACAATATAAAGGTGAAAAAACATTTATGCAAATAAAAACATAAATTTTTATAGCTATGTAATAAACATACATAGTTTCAATCTTAAACTCACTTGTGATTCAGTGACAGCCTAGTGCGTTTGGAAGGAGCATTTGAAATATTTTGGCCCAAAAGTAATCGAAAAATACACTAAGCAAATAGGATCAATTCTTTACGATGTGAAAAAACCCAGCCCTAGGTTTGATTGGGTGTTTTGGGCATTAGTTGGGATTCAAAAAATTATTCAACTTGCTAGGTCTTAAGGTATTTTTGCCTTAGCTTGGGTTTTAAGTCTATAGGTATAGATACAAGCCTTGATATATGGATTTTGGCCTAAAGTTTAAAAACATGGCTTCAAGCTACCATTCTTGTAATTTGGTTTTTTTTTTTTTTTTGGGGCCCCTTTTTCCCTTTTTTTTAAACTATATGACTTTTTTTTTTTTTATTTTTTTATTGTTTTTTTTTTAGTTTCTTTTTTTTTTATTTGTTTTTTTTTTTTTTTTTGGGGCCTCATTTTGCATTGTTTATAAGCTATGTGACTTTGTTTCTTTTTATATTTCTTGTTCATTATGTGTGTCTTTATTCTATTTTTTATTTTTTTTCCTTCCCACTCCCTCCTTGTGATTTTTTTTGGGGTGTGCCATTCCTTTGTGACTTTTTTTTGCCTTTCACTTCCCAATCTCTCATGATGATTTTACTTTTTTTCTCTCCCTCCCCACTCATTGTGACTTTCATCATGAAAATTAAAAAGTCAACTCATTTCCTGAAATTTAATTACTTGGAGGAGAATGAGATCATAAAGATGTGTTTTACTGAAGAGAATCAATATTTCCTTGCAACAAATGTTTGTATAGACAACCTAAAATATTGGACTTGGCCCCACCTGGAAACCAAAATCAACGAACCTTATAAAACTTAAAACCATTACCTCAAGGAATCGACATCCTAAAAGATTAGACCTGACCTTGAAATTCATAGATTGTCCTTTTTATAGAAACATTAGACTTGAATAAGACAATTCCTTAAAAAACCCCAACCTCGCTAACATGTAAATAACTAAACTTGGATGTGAAAAATAGTTTAACAAGGCCATATATTGGGGATGATGTAAGAGCATGCACAACGGTAGGGGTAAATGGGCCATTACAACATTCTTTTGGAGGAAGATTTATGGGAAAAGATAGTGAATTTTTTTTGGGCTAGTAAAATTACACATGTTGGTAACAAACTTTTTTTTTTTGGGTGAAAAATCGTCAAAAAGTAACACTGCCAAAACATTTTGGTAAAAATCCCTTTTTAAAAAAAAAATCAATTTATTAGGTCAAATTGCACCTATAACTTGATGTAGTTAAACAATTATTTATGTAATTGTTTAATGGGTAAATTTGGTGATTTACTTGTTAATAGGATTTCATAATCTAAGTTGGTCATGGTGCATTGACTTTCACATATTAATTTATGTGAAAGTCATGGGGAACCATGTGATTAGTTTCCTTTTGAATATTTTATGTGAAACCACATGGGGAACCATGTATTTAGTTTCCTTTTCAATATTTTATATGAAATCATATGGGTAACCGTATGATTAATAAACTTTAGGAATTTTTTTTTTTTGATTTCCTTTTGAATAGTATATAAGGTGGTGTTTATGACCTTTGGAAGGACCTTTATTTGACACAAAATTGTTGTATGAATGCAAAGTTTAATGGAATAGAATTGTGAAGGGATTTGAGCTTTCGATTTTGAACGGTTTTGGTGTTGTTTATGTTTAGTTCATGGTAGGAAAATGGTGTGGCATACTAGTTATGCATAGACAACATAAGGGTGAGAAAATATTTGTGCAACCAAGAACATAGATTTCCATAGCTATGTAATAAACGTACATAGTTTTGGTCCTAAACCCATTTGTGTTCTACATCTTTTGGTTCCGTTACCGGGACCCGAATTTATGTTCTTTGTGTTGTGGAACTTAGTTTTGTTATTGAAAGTTTGGTAAGAAGAAGAAAAAAACAAACTATTTGTTTTGTTTTAGAACGAGTGATGTAAGGTGATTTGTTTATCCTTAAATCATGGATAGATTTGACAACATGGGTGGAAGAGATTTAGCTTGTGACAATGGAGATTACAAGAGGCAAACCAAATCAGATTTGGTGCATGATTGGGCATGTAAAATAACATCATGAAGACCATAAACACAAGTCATTTTATTTGACCCCAAGCTTGTTTTTGGATATTACTTGTAATCTTAAGCACAAACTAGAGTTGGATTTGTGAAAATCTGAGAAGATTCGCAAAGAAAAACTGCATGTAAAAAAGGAAAAGAAAATGGCACATGTTAAGCCATATGAGAAAATGTAAATATAAGTATATAAATGATAGTAAACATTCATGAATAAGCTCATGTTTGCTAGACCTTGTTGAAACCTTGAGACTTTTTACATAAAAAATGTTTTAGGTTTTTGAAGGAAATAAAAGAATATATATTTTATTTTTAAGATTAGTGTTTAGTTAAAACATTAATGTCAACATTAGGAAAGATTTCTAATTCCCCTAGTTCATAGTTTCCAAAAGATAAACAACAAACCCCATCATTAACATTAGGAGTTGTTAGGCCAAAATCACTTGTTGAAAGACTTGTTGAAAGGCCTATTAAAGAGCCTGGAACTGTAGGTGAACCAAATGTGGTACTATCACAATTACATGGATGATGGGAGGAATTTGGACCTTAACCTGATTCGGAACCTACAAGGCAACGCCAAAGGATAATCACACCAGAACAACATTTATTCATCTAGCTTAGGAAGAAGGATGATTCTAGACTATGCCAAAACCAATCATTTGCATGTCATGTGGAGTGAAGGTGTCATTAATACTCGTGATGGTTGTGATTTTGTAAATGTTGTTTTTCAATCCAGGCATTTAAATAGGATAATTCGCAAGGTTGGAGATGTCTGGTCCTTTTAGAGTTTTACAGTGAAAAGATAGGGATAATTTTATTACGAGTGCAATTCGGGCCATTGGGAATTTCCTTATTCATGAGGAAAGGTTATAAAAGCTTAGTGATAGTTGGTCAAAGGAATTAATTAGTTTGGTGTGTTTTTTATAAGACAAAATAAAAATCAACATGGTTATTCCAGTTTTTAGGGGAAGTAAGGATGAAGATCCTGAAGTGTTTTTAAGGGAATACAAGAGAGCTTGTATTGGTACGGGGTTTGGAACAGCTGCAAATGGCTTAATTTCTTTCCTGAATTTTTGGACGGTACAACATCACATTGATTTGAGCGACAAACAAAAGCAGTGAAGGGATCATGAAATGACATACTTAAGGCCCTAGTGAAGGAATTTTTTGTGAAGAATGTTTACCAAAACTTAATACTTGAACTGAGTCAACTAAAGCAAGGGGCTTTAGAGTTAGTAAAAGAGTATAAGGAGAGGACAATGACATTATAGAATAAATTCCAGGGGTGTTTTAGGGCACAAGGTCATAAAGGAATTAATCTAATTTTTGTGGGAATGAATGCATTGGTGCTAGAACATTTCCCCATTGGTCTATTATTAGAGTTGCGACAACAAGTGAAATATAAACAAGCGGCGATGTTTGATGAAACAACGGAGGTGGCCAAAAAGAAGGAGGTGAGCATGGAGGAAGTTCCACGACCAACTACGTAATCCATGGTGAAAGCAATTCAATTCTCGATTGAATCAGAGCTGCGAAAGCATCCAGAAGTGAGTTCACACATGGATTCGACTATGGAATAGATGATTAATCAAATGAACCAGTTGAACCTCCATTTACTTATAGCCAAGGATTAATAAAAACAAAAACATGGAGAGAGACCTATCAACAATTCAATGTTACAAGTGTTGGGAGGGTCATTATTCAAAAGAATGTCCAAATTTGCTAACCTTAGTTACCAGAGAGAATGTGGGTTTTTCTATTTGAAGGTTTTTTGCAGAGGAAAAGGGTAAAGCTCAAGTACATTTAATTGAGTTGATGAGCGAAGGTCGAAAAAAGGCTTTGATGGGTTTGGAAAAGAGCCTCAAAATTCTGGAGGATGCAATTGATGTAATGGCCCAAACTAAATGACCGGTGGAAGGCACTATTCATCCGATGCAAACATCAAAAGGGTTCAAGGAGATGGCGAGAGCCCCAAAAGAAAAGAAAAAGAATTGCAGGTGAAGGTTTAGATTCCAAGGCTTTCCAATTTTTAAAGATTCTGGTCTTTATTTAGTGGTGAAGGATGTGGGATTACAGAAGGTAGACATCATCATTGGACAGTTGGTGGCAATGGTGCCATTAACTCGAAAGGAGTTGAGGAAAGGGTTGTCAACACCTAAAATCCCAAAGGTACCCTCATCGTTGAATGCCATAGCAGTAGAGCATGAATGTGATCCAATCATTGATGCAATGTAATGGATCAATGTTGCACGGAATGTTGTTGGATGGAGGAGCAAAAGTCAATGTGATGACAATTCTTGCAATGAAGTACTTAGGGTTGAAAATTGATAGACCAACTTCAGTAACCTTAAAGATGGTTAACAAACGAGTTGTTAGGCCAAAAGAAGTCATTAGTAATGTTGTAATCACTACAATAAGGGTTTCCACCATTATGGATTTCCATGTGGTATTAGAGGAGGATGGGGCTTACCCAATGATGTTAAGTAGGCCTTGGTTAACAAAGTTGCATGCAAAGAACTATTAGGGCGAAGGATACATGACCATTAGAATTCATCCTAACCAACAGAAAGTTCCATTTGCCAACTTTGTGAAGAGCTTTGGAAGAACAAATGAGTATGATGATGAATAAAAAACAAACCAAAACTCTAGTTCTGAAGGGATTTACACCGATGATTCCAGTGAAAAGGAAGTGGGGTTATATGCTTTGGAAGCAATCCCCAAAGCTGGAGCTTTATTTCAAGCGGATCAAAGGGTTCAAAGGGATGATGACCAACCACCTCCATGTGTGTTGACAAAAGGAAAAATCATGGAATGGGTGAACAAGATTTAGCTAGGACCAGACCTTTGCCTTGAAGAAAAAAAGTAATATGAAAATTTACTTTGTAAGTATATCCATATATTTGTTTTTAGCTACAAAAACCTTAGGGAAGTCACCATGGAGTAACACAAAATTGAATTGTTATCGAATGCCAAACAAATCATAACCAAGCAAGGGAGATGGAATCCAAAATACACAACAATGGTGAAGGAAGAACTTGACAAGTTGTTGGAAGCAGGGTTCATTAGACTTGTGAAGACAATTAAATGGGTTTCTCTTGTGGTATTAGCATTAAAAAAAAATGGCAAGTTAAGGGTATGTGCATGTCAACTACAAAGCTCTAAATAAAGTAATTAAGAAAGACCGATACCCTTTGCCATTTTGTGAAGAAATTTTGGAAGAGGTAATAAGGCATGAGATGTACACATTTGGAAATGGGTACAGGGGTTACCAATAAGTGAAAATTGCTCTAGAGGATCAATTGAAGACCACATTCACCAGATTTTGGAAGACATTTTGTTACACAATAATGCCCTTTGGTTTGTGCAATGCTTTAGGGACATTTCAATGTTTAATGAACAAGGTTTTTAATCCATTCTTGGGCCTTTTTATGCGAGTTTTCATTGACGACATTGAAGTTTATAGTGACAGAACCTTTCACCTTACCAAACTTGAGTTAGTTTTTCAATGCTTGGATGGTTCAAAGGAGACTTCGAGCCTTGAGAAAACCACAATTGGTTTTTTAGAAAGGAGGATGGTTGGACACATTGTGTCAAAGAATGGGGTAGCCACAGATCCCAAAAAGCTTGATAAGATTTCAAAGCTTCCTTTTCCCACCACAAAGAAAGCCCTTTGAAGTTTTTTGGGGATGGTGGGTTATTATTGAAGGTTCATACATATGTTTGCGGCAAAAGCACGTCCTTTAACACGATTCTTGCGTGAAGATGCACCTACACCTATGGAGGACGAGGTATCAAGATGGGCATTCGAATAATTCAAGTCAACTGTTCAAGTTGCACCAATCCTTCGAACTCCAAATTGGAACAAACCATTTTTAGTATATTGTGATGCATTTGGAGAAGCGGTGGGGAGCACACTATCCCAATTGGATGAAAATGGGCATGACCATCCCATTCATTTTGTTAGTAAATAATTAATTTCAACATAGAGAGAATTATATTATGACCGAACAAGAAGGTCTTATAGTTATTTTCTCTCTTAAGAAGTTTCGCCATTACTTGTTGGGATATAAGGCCAAAATTATGACTGATCACAAGGCTTTAACCTACTTGGTCAACAAGTCTAATTCAAATGGTCAATTTGCTTAATGGTTGCTCTTGATGGAGGAATTTGACATTGACATTTTCCATTGTCTAAGAAGGCGGCATGGTAATGTTGATGGCCTTACAAAGGCATACGAAGGAGTGGGTGATGTTTTAAAGGATAATGACTTTCAAGATGCAGCAATAATGACCATCAATGCAGAAGAAATGCCTAAAGAATATCGGGAAATCATTCAATACTTAGATGACATGAGGTTTCTAATTGGAGCCACAAAGGCGGTACGAAGCATGAATTGTGCACAAGAGTCGAAATTACTCGATGATAGGCAATCAACTTTACTTCTAAAGAAGAGATGGTGTTTTGTAACGAACCATTGGAAAGAGTGACACCTCGCATCTTTTGCATGAATTTCATGATGGGTTCTATGGAGGCCACTTTACGGGACGAATCATAGCAGAAAAGATTTTGGAGGCAAGTTATTATTGGCCCACCTTCTTCAAGGATGCCCATGGTTATTAAAGGAGATGTGATGTATGTCAAGCTTATGCACAAAGGTCTACTATGAGTGGCCCTCTACACCCCATACCACCTTTAGGACCTTTTGAAAAATGAGGAATTAATTTAATCGGACCATTGTCACTAACTAAGAGAGGGCATCAATTCATTGTGATTACCACATACTACTTCACAAAGTTTGCAGAAATACATGCTTTGAAGTCCTCAGTGAAATAAGAAGTAGCACGATTTGTGTATGAACAAATCTTTACTCAATTTGGGACACCATTTGAAATTGTTTCTGATAATGGTTCCCAATTTTTGAGTGAGGTTATGGAAAACTTGTTAGCACGCCTTGTAGTAAAACATAGGTTTACCACTATGTATAAGCCTAACACTAATGGCCTAGTAGAAAGGACTAATGGGACATTATGTTCCATGCTGGAAAAAAAAGTTGAAGTTCATGTGAACATTTGCAATTGGGATCTCAAAATCCACCATGTTGTGTGGGTTTATAACACCACATACAAAATTGCCACATGGTATGCACCTTTTCGTTTAACCTATGGGGTGGAGGTGATTTTACCCATTGAGCTAGAAGTAATGACTTTATGCATTGCCACAAGGATGAGACTTCCTTTGGATGAATCCCAATGCCATCGATTGTTGTAACTTAATGAGTTGGACAAGTTGCAGTTGAAAGCCCACCAATCCATTGAAGTTGTATAGGCTCAACAAAAAAAGGCTTTTGACAAGAAGGTGAAAAAGAGGGAATTCAAAAAAGGTGACCTTGTCATGATGTTTAACGCTCAACATCATCGCAAGGTTTGTAAAAAATTGTCACCCAAGTGGTTTGGACCCTTTGTTATCATGAAGGTGTTTGTAGATAATGGATTTTATGAACTTGAAAATGTCGATGGCTTACCATATCCATATCGCATTAATCATGACAAATTGAAAAAGGTTTTGGATATGTGATTTTGAGGACAAAATCCATAATGAATTTGGGAGTGATGAAACTTGATGTAGTTAAACAATTACCTATGTAGTTGTTTAATGGGTAAGTTTGGTGATTTACTTGTTAATAGGATTTCATAATTTAAGTTAGTCATGGTGCATTGACTTTCATATATTAATTTATGTGAAAGTCATGGGGAACTATGTATTTAGTTTCTTTTTCAATATTTTATGTGAAATCACACGGGGAACCATGTGATTAATAAACTTTAGGAAATTTCTTATTTACTTTCCTTTTGGGTAATATATAAGGGGGTTTTTGTGACCTTTAGAAGGACCTTGATACAAAGTTATTGTATGAATGCAAAGTTTAATGGAATTAAATTGTGAAAGGATTCGAACTTTTGGTTTTGAATGGTTTTGGTGTTGTTTATGTTTAATTCATGGTAAGAGAATGGTGTGGCATATTAGTATGCATAGATAATAAAAGGGTGAGAAAATATTTGTGCAACCAAGAACATAGATTTCCATAGCTATGTAATAAACGTACATAGTTTTGGTCCTAAACCCATTTGTGTTCTACACACCCCTTTTGAAGGAGCGAATTTGCACAAGGATGCATACTAGCTACACTTTTAATGCTCCTAGAGAAAACATCATTAGTTAGGCAAATTATGACTAAATCTATGTGGGGGACACTCACTAGTACTTCGACATTTAAAAAATTGGAAAAAAAAATAAAATCCCATTGGTAGTGCCCTGAAAGAACACATGTAGGAAGAAATGGTTGTTTCTTTGCAACTAATGGCTTTTTATCATAGGCCAACTACAACAATCAGGCCAAGTGGTGATAGTTAAATAGTTTCTCTCTTTGTATAGTCAAGCTTTTCAGGTTTATGGGTGGGGCTGGGGGCAAAACAAAATAATGCACATTGGATATGCTAAATATTGATAAAAGGCTGTTGTTGGGCACACTTTAAGGCTTCAAGAGTGTGCCCAATAGTAGCCCTCTAAAGCCCTAGAGGATGGTTGTTACTACAATGAGGAGCCTATACAAGATGAACCTAAAATATTGAAAAGTAGCCTTGCATGCTCTGTCAAGGAACTTTTAAAAAGGACTCCTCACACACTTGGGGAACTATGTGCATGAAAAGTTCATCTACAAAGAAAGGGAAATATTACGATTTATAATGCACCTAGCCAGAACACTAGAAAAACACCCAAAATATTCACTAGAAAAGTATTTCTGTGAATATCCCTCCTAGAAACGATGGATCTTTCAAATAGTGCTTAAGAATCGGAGGGATCTTGCATATACTTACAAGTTTGAGGTCCCTCTTACTCCTAAATAGTAGGCATACAATCCTTCCCACTTATATCACTTCGTGATCTTCACATGTATAGGGCGATTGAGAATATTTTCCAACCATTGCTAGAATGATAAAATGTAAGGGAATGCATGCTTTGACATGAATTATATTATTTTCAGAAGGGTTGAAATTTTCTCAATCTTTTACAACAATTTTTATCTTATTTTTTTTCAAGGGAATTTGAATTCAATTCAATTCATCTTGAACACAATCCAATTTCAATTTACTTCAAATTGCATGAAATGTCATTCAATATTTTAATTCCAAGGGAATTTAATTTTCACAAAATCAATTCATTTTTTCATCATTGCATCATCATTTAGTACTACATAACAACACAACACAAAGCCCAAGTTAATTATTAAACATACATGTGTCAAAGCTACTTAGGTACTACAATCCTGGGCTTTAAAAACATCATTGCATCCCTCAAAATTCTTGTTAGTTCATGCACTTTATGAAAAAATAACATTAATGCCAAGATGTTCATGGATTCTTTCTATGGGATGGCAAATAGAATTATGAAAGCTTACTACCAATGTTTATTGATTAGGATCAAAAGGGTTTGAAGGTGAAGAGACTATAGGAAAATTGCAATGCAACCTTAGTAAAATTTAAATGGTAAACATAAAATACAAGGTCTTCACACCTAGATATATAGTTTGATGAACAATACAATGAATATTGCAAGATGGGTTGGAATGATTTTGAATACATAGCAATTGTGAATTTTTATTCATACAAGTAAAATTTTATATGGTGGTATAGCAAGTTCTTGAAATGCGAAGGTTTGTGATTAGTTGCTTTCATCTATAATTAATTGAATAGTAAAAACTCATAAGAAGGATCATGGATAAATACAATCACATGGATGTGAATAAAATAGATTAAATGAAAATTTTGAAGGATATTTGAATGTAAAATTAGATATTTTCAATTAACATATTATTTATTTTAATTGTGTGACAAATCATAATACAAGAGGTTTATGAAAGGATGATAAATTGCATTATAAGGTTGTGTTTGAGACACCCACATTTGGACATGGACTAAATTTTGATGATTGTAATATTTTGATACATGATTGGGAAATTGAGTTGAAATTGCATAGCAAGTATTCCTAGCAAGGACATGGTTTGCATATGTTTTTAAATTGTAGAATTTTAGTCAATGTACTTTTATGTACACAATTCATGTTTTAATGAATATCATAAATAGAAATTCAACACATTAATGTTACAATTATCTAAATGATTTTCATGCCAATAGTTAATATTGTCATATACCTATCACAATAACATTGTGTGGGGAAATCACAAAGCTATTGTTTCTTTAAAGAGGTGGGACCACAACAAATGTGGCAAGTGTGAACACATTTCATTTACAATCATCACCTTTAATGTGGTTATTTGTCACATCATGGATTTTTTAAGGCAATGTGATGAACAAATTGCAAAAGATTCAAAGGTCAATTGTTGGCATACATTCATAGTAAGCTTTGGGGAAGATGAACAATTGTTAAAAAGTTGTGGCAATGGTTTGACACCCCAAACATGTTGACAATGTTTTGGCTCTCATCACACAAAAAGTACTAGGGATTGCTATAGAATTAATGGAAAACACACCAATTATGTGAACATGCACAAATGATTAAATAAGAAAGTTTTCTTTTATTTTGTAGAGGGAAGGAAAACTTTGAAACTACTAGACTTTTATGAGAACCATCATGAATATACCTACTAAATTGGACTTTGTAAATGGATTAATGAAATGTGTGAATATACAAAAGCATGAAAATGAATAGGAGTTGCTTGGGTCCATGAATTTGGGTTCACCCATTTTGTGTACATCATAACATAATTCAATCAACCTTAAGGGGATGAGACAAGTAATTTGATTCATCAATGTATAAAGAACAAATTTCATCAATTATCAAAAAGGAAATCCATGTATTTGATTGTAAAATAATTTTCGGAAGTATTGATGCACAATGTGAGAAGATAGGAATGTTATGTCATGGATTCTATATCATCAAAATTTTAAAATGTGGCCAAGTTATCAAAATAGAATAAGGTGGAAGTAGGGGATGTAACTTGAAGCATAAGTTATAAGGTGTGATATACCAAAGTTGGCAACTTCCAAGTGCATATGTGAGTTTGAAATTGCATCAAAGATAGTAAAAGTGGTTTTGAGAAACTTCACGAAACATAACCAAAAGGAGCTAATGAGGAGGGTATAGGGCAACATGGCATACATGTATGTCATAACCCAAGGTGACATTTTAATGACTAATATTTAGTGTTTGGGGATTTCAAAATTGACTAAAAATTATTCAATGATCATAGTTTAAATAATTGAAAGTTCATTATGTTTTTTTACAAATATACACTAGAAGAGATTTGGAAATAAATGACTACAATTTTAGTTGCAAAAGACAAAATTTTAGTCGTAACGGACACATGTGACTACAAACCTTGTAGTTGCCTTGGACAAGTGACAAAAGACAACCAATTGCAAAAAACTCCATGTGGCATATACAATTGCCCTTGTAGTTGGATATCACTTGCTACTATAAGGATTTTTCATCCATTGACTAGTCGTAAAACTATGCAACTACAAATATGACTACATAAAATATTGGGCATCATTTTAAAAATAATTACAATTAATTGATTTAATATATATTAAATCACATTTATTAAGTAACTTATTTAGTGGAATGCATTTTGATTAACCCGTACTTGATTTTAAACATTACATAAACATCAATTTCAATATTGCGTATTTTATTGATATTTGTCCAAATGGAAAAAAATTAAGTTGATTATTAAAGTAGTTTCAATAACATACATGATTAAATATATTTTTCTTCCAAAAATGTACATTAATTTGAATAAATTTTTTCTGAATTTTGTTCAATTGAATATCATTTCAATGATGATTTTGTTGGATTTTTTTTTTCAAGCACATGATTTATAAATGAAAATATTTTACGTCTAATATTTAATAATAATAAATAAATAATCTCCCACATATTAATCCTTCATTTCATTAAAAAAACATATTATACAATGTCATCATGATATATCATAGTTTTAATTAGTTCACATATAATTTTTATAAGTGGATAATATATCTATCATATTTCAAATAATAATATTTTTTCTAAATATAATTATAATATTTATGATTTATAATATTTTTTATATTTTTGATTTTAATCTAAATCGCATTTGGTAATGTTAGATAATTAATAAACTTGATGAAATTTTAAGTTTTATATTTTTAAAAATATAATATATAAATTTATCTGAAATTATGGTAAAAAGTTTTATGATCAAAAAATATATCACACTTGATTATGATTATACTAAATTGTAATTTTACCAATAACATTTAATTTACATGTATAATACATAATTAAATAATCATCATACATAATATTTATAAATATATCATAAATCAAATATATTTAATAAAAATATAATAATTTGTATTGTTAATGTCAATAAACAATTCAAAATACCAATAAACAATTAGACACAAGTTGATTCTCAAACAAATATTGTATTTCCAAAGATGTTACATATGTTTTAATCATCATAATATTGTAAATGGAAAAATTGTTGGCCGTAATTGCCAAAAGAATTATGACTAGTTGCAAAAACAACTAGGTTTTCATCCATCCAAGGATCCATTCACAATATTGGATGAAAATGTGCACTTTCATTTTATGTTTCCATCCAAACATCTAATAGTCACAAATTATAGTCACATATGTGACTACAATGATCGCATATATGACTACACAAATTTATGATTAAAATGACATGTAAGACTAACCCAACTATAGTTGTAAAAGTTGATTTGGACACTAGTCACATCTATAGGTCATAACCATATGGTTGGAATGGACAAGATTTCTTTTAGTGATATTTGGAAGGTTCATATCAAAGTAACCAACAAACAAATTATTTATTCTTAATTTATTAGCAAAATTCACATTTGAAATTTTGAATATTTTATGTGTTCATAATAATGAGTGAAACATAATTGGGGATTATTTGGATTATAGTTTTTCTAAATTTTATTTATGAACTTCAAATGTAAAGTCATATTCAACATTACTATTGTCAATTTTTTAATTATTCATATTGTAATATAGACTTTAATGAACACTAGTTATAAAATGTTGTAATGATGGATTCCATGTTTTAGTGTAATATGGTTATCATATTGAAAAATATGAATGAATTCTAAAAAAATAGTGGATTCATAGTGGACTTTTGAAATGATGACATTTGTGTTTATCACATATAAACTAAAAAATAGGCCACCATCAAATGAAGTATTTAATAATAAAATGTGTTAAATTTTTATCAATACAAAAAATTATGATTGTTTAGAATTTAATTTGTGATGTATTTCATCACTTTTAATCATTTATAGTTTGACGCACTCCCAACTTCTTGAAGGACTCAAATGTGAGTCTAAGTAGAAGACAATGGAAGAGGGAAGAATCGGGGCAAGCTCCCTAGCTCACAACATTTTGAAAGGTAGAGGGGCATGTTGGAGCTCCGAGATGGGACTAGGGAGAGTTGATAAGCTTCACTCATTCACACGGGCCTGCACACAACCCACACAAAGTGGTTAGTGCATAATTAAAACACCTTTGGTGCTAGGATGAGCCACGGGCAACACGGACACACTAGACTCACCACGACCTGGACTTGGAGGAAGCCACCACCTTCCCCTTTATAGTATATTCTATGGTTGGCCACGAAGCCCACATCCAAAGTGGCCACGGACTTTTCTCTCCCTGGATTCTCGAGTGAGAGTCTCGAAATCGCACCAATTAGGATTCCCGCGACTTTGGAGCCCCATAACTTTACGAAAAGACCTCAGATTGAGATGCGATTTAAAGCAAAGTTGTAGCTCTCATCAAAAGCTTTCCAACTATTGCATGACCTCTGTAGCCAAGTAAATAAGCTCGATTCCCAACTTTTTCTAGTTGGAAGTCAAACTAGTAGTTTGACTCCCGGCCCTTCTTTTGGCCATAATTTGTGTTTCAGATATCCAAATGAATAATGCGAGCCCATTTCAAACATTTACATTCCAAGAGTTTTCTAAGATATAAAGAACGCCACAAGCCATTGAGTTTTGACCCCTGAAATTGCTCTTTAAAGTTTCGAGAATCCACCAAGACTCCATCTCCCAAAGTGGGAGTTGCCTTGGGAGTGTGAGGGTTCATTCCCTCATATTCCCTCACACTTTCTTACACTCCCGAGAGTGTGTGATGTGACTCCTGGGTTTCTTCTTGGCCCGCACCCTTGCGACCTCTTTGCCTTGACTTCTAAGCTTCCTTTTGGCCTACAACATTGTAACCCTTTTGCCTTGGTTGCGAACCCAAAGCTAGGGTTGCGACATAGTTCATTTCAAATTAAAATCTTTAAGTAATCACATGATGGATCTTTTTATCAACCACATGTTTAGTGATATTTATAGGGTGGCCTATTAATATTTTTACTGAAAAGCACAAGGGATAATTATAAGATTTATAGTTTAATAATTATGATAATTGTAGAATTTTTAGCTAATGGAAGATGTGGACTTTTGGAAATGTCAAAAATGAGTCAACTAATCATGCTTTTACCTAAGTTAGAATCTTATTGTATGTAATCTTTTAACTTAATTTTTTTTAAAATAATGATATAGTATAAATTTTGTGTTTGAACAAAGTTTCTTTTAATTCTATCATTTTATGTTTATTAATAGCTTCCATAATTAAAAAACATTTAAGTTAACTAAAAACCTTAATTCCAATTTTTTTCAAACATGCATTTCATTATCACATGTTCAAAAAAAAAAAACATTAAAAATTAAAATGGGATTTAGTCCATAATTACATATAACATAAAACTTGAAATCCCTTTCATTTCAAGTTCAAATGTTTAACTTGAAGGTTCTATAACATTTTAACTAGGATACTAAAAACTTAAAATGAAAGGTTCAAACTATAGTTAGAGTATTATCATATATTTGAACTTGTGATAAAATTCAACTCTTAAATATATGATAGCTAACTAATTTTTTTAGTATATTCTATTGCAATGTTTAATTCAAAACCATGAACATTCACTACTCTTGTTAGAAATGATTTCAAATACACTTGATGAATTGCATAAACAATGACTATAATGTGCATTTTAATAGCAACACATGATCCATTTTTCTTTTGCCCTTTGTTTCATACATTCATAGCTAAATAGGCTACACTTCAAGTGAAAATATTATTGGGTTCCAATTTCCTAGAATAAATTTGACTAACTTTTGATATTGAACAAAATTGTTGTAGTTTCATTGTGGGCCAAGATTATATCTTAATGTTATGTAAGTATACATTGTATGTGACAACATTCAAGACTATATGACAACTTTTTTTCGCTCTTGTCAAGCTTTTGGTTCTAAGAAAAATTCCTTTTAAATTCACTGTTACTTTGGGATGCATGTATTACTAAGTTTTTGGTCATACATATAAATCAAAATTCTACTTTTATATTTTCAATTGCACAAAAGATTACGATCTTATTCATTTCATTTACAATTGCATGTAGTGATTTTTTGGCTAGATAGAAAAATCAAACTCTCACTAGTTTTTATTCTCAATTTCCTTGTATCAAGTTTTCAACCACACATGAATATTTCTCTCATTCATTTTTATTTTTGCTTACATGTATTAAGTCTTCAATTACAAATAAATTACAAATCCTCAATAAAAAAATACATGTAATCTTGATTGTCACATGTAAATAAATAATTTAAAGATAACATTTCAAATTTAAATAAAAATCTTATTCACACTTTTTTGACTACTCAAAAATCAAATTTCTAGTTACATAACCTTAATATATATTTGATTGGACATTGTGGTCAAATAAGATATCTATTCAATCCTTCTTTTAAAAAATATGTGAAGGTTTTTGTAGCATGTTTTATTTATTTATTTATTTATTTATAGTCACACATTTTCTTTTTTTCATTTTAGCTATTTTAAAAACTTTTTCCTTGTGTGGGATATGATTTTTAGAAATTCTTTTTGTTGTTATTCCAATTTTAAATTTTTAAATTAAAAACTAAAGAATGCAAGAATCATATTTGGTAGCATATATTTGTTTGAATTATCTTCTAATAATTGTGATCAATGCATATCTTATATTAATTATATTTTGGTTTTGAAAAACATTATTCTATTATGAAACCAATTGAATTATATATTTTTCCTTACAACCAATGTATGAAACCTTTTTTTAATTTTTTAAAACCAATTTATTGTTATGGTAGTTATTTTAGATTGTACGAATGTCTTTTTGTCTTATGTTACAAGATTCCTCTGTAATTCATTTACCAATGTGATGATAGGGTGTGTTTGTGTTTGATCTAATGTGACATGTTTAAATAGAGTAATGTGTGTTATAACTTTAAAGTGGGGGTCACATGGACAATGATAAAATCTCCTAGCCTTAAATTAGTTTGAAGACATGCACATAAGACAAGACAAAGAGCACAATTACTTGCATGAGTTTGTTTTAATTTCAAGGTTTTCAAAAGGTGAAATTATTGAAACTAATGAAAATAAAGGGAAATATTATAATAAAAAAGGATTGGAAATTGTTTTGATTTAGGTAGGGTTAGGATATGTTAATTTGGCATGCATTTAATAGTCAATTGATTATTGCACCCAAGCTTGAATAAATGTCAACATATGCAAATTTAACTAAGATTGTTTATCAAATATGTTGATTGCATATAACAATGCAAGTCATACTTGAAGGCCTTATGTGCCTTTGGGTGTGTTAACCATTCAAAATCCCTAAATCTTTCTCTCCACTTATTTAATTATAGCTTGAATTTTTGTCCAACTCATTTTTAACTTCACTTTTGTTTCCAATAACATCAATTCAATTAAAGCTATTAATAAGGAATTATAACCATAAATATTTAAGGGTGCCCCACATAAAGTTGAATTAGTTTCAAAATGAACACTTAATAGCCAAATTGGCTTTTGATTAACTTGCTTATAACCTAGAAGTCATCAAATTAACCAATTGTTGAAATGAGTTCATGATTTGTCCAAATGCACTACCAACCATTTCGTATTTATTACCTATTTAATATGGGCATGAATTTATAGTATGGGGCTTATATGCTTGTCATGACATGGGTTCAATTCTAAGGTCCAATTGGAGCTTCAAATTAAACCCATGTTCAATAGGTCTTGGTTTGGAACAAGGTGTTTCTTAATGTGTACTTAGTTTCAATTCACATTATTAGTGGGCCTAAAAACAAGATCATCATTAAATAGTTCACAATAAATTATGACAAATGGGGCTTCTCACATTAACAATTCGGGGGGTCCAAACTAATGTAATTGTTAGGTTTAAGGTATAAGGTAGGTTCAAGTTCAAGTTTTTTAGCAATATATATACAAGTTTGTAAAAGGGCAATAATCAAGCCTTGTTTGTTTGGGCACATTATACATTTATAATTGGTTGCACATAACAATTAATTCATCTTGGGTGTTGTTCATTAAGGTAGTTGCAAATTATAATGTTCCAAAATGTACATCACAAGGTTGTTTTTTCAATGTTGCAAAAGATTAAAATTGTCCTTAACATTAGTGAATTTGTAATATTTTAAACAAGTATTCGTTTTTATGAAGTAAATTGTTATTCCAATAGACCTTCATTGAATCACAATCAAGTAATTTGTTTGTATAGACCAAATCAAGTACTTTAAATTTTCGTAAATAAAAAGTCATAGTCCATATAAAACTCCTAAATGGACTCATAATTTTCATAATTATTAATTCTTTGTTTGGATTTTTTTTCTCAAAATTCATGTGAATGATTGCCTCATTAATATTATGTTTTAAGGTGTCATTGGTAAAAAGCTAGAAACATGACGAGTTTTTGAAAACCCCATCATTGCTTGATTTTAGAAAATCCTTTTGGAGAATAAATCTTAACAAGTTTTGCAACCTTTTAATGTAAAGGAATTTTGACTATTTTGTTTTGTTTGTAAACAATAAACTTAGTTTTGTCAAATGTCATGGTAAAAGGATGATGTCAACTTCTAATGTTAAATTTTGGTCAAAATGGATTCTTAATTTGTCCAAAAGTGAACCATTGTAACTTGCAATCACTCATTAGTTGGGAAAAAATAATCCAATTTTTAAAATTATTACAATTGCAATTGGCATTCAACCTAGTCTAAAATTGAACCATGTTCCAAAAACTTTGGGAGGTCTTATGAGAACTTGCATGGGTTTCACAAATTCAAACAACTATTTTTATAATTGCATTTGTGATTCTCTAACTTTCAAACCAAGAAAGAACTCAAATCCAGAATGAAAGATTCTATTCTAAATAAAAAACTAAACAACATTGGTCAAAACCTAAGGCATTCCATGGGCCAATTTGTTGCTTTCATTTGAATTTAACACAAAATGAAATGTTTGGAAATGTGTGTCAAAAACTATACTTTTTTTTTACATGGACCATGTTGTTTAGGTATTTAAAGGTTTAAAGAGATCATAGAACCAAAAATCATGAATATTTCAAAATAATATACTATCCAATAACAAATACTTATAATTTTTCCAATAGTTGATTGCCAATTTTTTTGTAATTGTGAAGTCATTAAAGAACCAATGATCACAAGTATTTCACAATTTAATGTATGTCCTTAAAATCACAACTATTAATAATTTTTTCAGTAGTCAATTATATCAAATATTAGTTCCTTCATATATTTATGGGGATGAATTTCTCAAGTTTGAGATGTGAGTTCCATTTGAGATGAAGTTCAATTTTTGAAAGAAAAAGAGAGAAAATGAAAGCTTGCATTTCTTTGGATACATAACCATCCACATGTTCTATAGTTCATTCAATTACCTATACCCATTATGGTTTTTCCTCTCAACTAGGTCAAGTTCTTAATAACAAAAAATAAAAAAAAGAAGCTATGTTATGTGGAAATTGTTGCAACCACCAAATCTTGATTCAATTATATTAAATTCGAATTACTATTGAAGGATGCAAATGTACTCCACCCTTAAACATTGATTCCTTCTTTGAAAAGAAAGAAGTAGCCAACATTCGTCTCATTCGTCTTGGTTCTTGACATGGTTCACTCATATTGTTTAGTTAGGAAACTTGTTGAGCTTGAATTTGTAAAACATGACATAGAACTTTGTAAAGTTTGTTAAACAAGTTATGTTTAATTTGGTTACAATAAGAAATAAGCACATAATGTTCTTCACACCTAAGTGTTTTCCCCATGCTTTGAAAAGCTACACACATAAGTGTTTTCCTCATGCTTTCAAAAGCTACACACTTATGTATAAAAACAAAGCTTGCTTACAAGGGATATTCATTTTGTATATGTGTATGAATTGATAGATGTCAATGTTACAAAATAGGGTCTAGGGTTATTTTGCACCATAAACTTGATGGACCCCTTTGGTTTTGACTAGTTCTAATGTAAGCTTGAATATTGTAACTTTGTTGGTTCCTTGTATCAAACTATATGTTTTGATAATTAAGAAATGTAACATCAATAAGTTGCAATTCTTACAAAATTAATAACTATTAATCTTTTAATAAAATAATTAACATTTATAAAAATAATGGGTCAAACAATACTATAGATTTTTCCATTTTCTCAAACCTCACAATGAATCTATTCCAAATATTTGAAAACATCCTTGATTACAAATGAAGTAATCATGTACACCTTGAAATGATCATCCCATTGGAGACAAAGTTCTTTTTAAATCCAAGCTCACAAAAAATCATAAGCATTCATTAAATGCCTTGGACCTTCACAAACAATATCTTTACATGAACATGACCAAACCATGCATGATTGATCAAGTAGTCAACTTAGGTTTGTGCAAATAGTCATTTGGAGCTAATGAAGTTCATGGTTATGACTTAGGATTGGTTGGTGGTTTTAGTACATAAATTATGAGCACATTAATATAAGATGATGATTTTCTTTTTATTGTATGTTTTATGGATTCTTATTGGCTAAATCATGATGTATTTCATGTAAGCCTTGTCCATGTCTTAATCCATTATCCTCAACCTTAACATTTATCCAAATCATTTTGAAAGAAAAAGGAGTAAATTTTTTATTACATTTAATCACATCGCACTTGTTAATATATTTTCAATGGGAGGTGAAACTTTTCCTATCACATGCATTTTTACTACTTATAAAAGTGACATTTAGCCAATCCAATTGTATTTTATGGGGCTTTGTGTATCAAGGTAAAGAGATTCACATCCTCATTTTTGGGCATTGCACTAAATTTACCTCTTTTTGAGGACTTTATAAGGTTGAATTTGAATCATTTTTACATTGAAATGGTTTAGGTGATTCTAGGGTTAAAGCTTTTAATGTCAAGGTGGGATATAGTGGTAGATCTTGACCATGGCTTAATGTGAACCTACATGAACATTGGGTACATTCAACCTAAAAGGAGTTAATGAACATGTAATTGATGCTTGGTTTTTCATGTTTCAATATTAAAAATTGGAGTAGTGTTGTAAATTTCTTTAATGTGCTTATATTAAAATGTTTCAAATACATATGAAAACATGGAATGAACCTAATGATGAAAGAATATTCAAAAGCACTCCTAAAACATTATAACTAATGTTTTTTTGTTGCTTAATGGGTTTTTAAATGATTTGGAAATGACATTTTTTGGGGAATTTTTCAAACACATTATTACATAATATAGTACAACATTTTTTTGGTTCATAAATTTATATTCTAAAGATATTTTGAAAGTATTTAAAAATAAATAGTCACTTAAACAATCACAAATTAAGGTGCACCATTTTCTCCTATTAAGTTGAATGTACTCCATCGCAAACCATAATGGTTTTAATGTGGTCATTAATTTTAATTTTTCGATTCACCATTTACATCTAAGTTCACTTAAAAATTTTAGATGAACAAAAATATTAATTGTAACAATTCAAGTCACTTTTTAAAGTATAGATCACACAATTTTTCTAATAAGTCAAATTCACTAATTAAATCTTAACAATCCACCCATTCCAGATTACATTAATATTCCTGAAAAATGGTGTTCCATTTCAAAATGATGATCATCCAATGTACTACAACAAATATTTTGGAACTTTTAAAAAATGCAACTTGATGACAAAACTTTGGGGTACCATACATATGGATTGATGAATTTGCACACATGTATTGTTGGGGTCATACATCAAATGTTTTTTACTTTTGAAAAAATCTAAAAACTATGCTTGAAGGGAGGCATGAAATTACCAACTTGGTCCTCTTGATGTCACTATGGAATGCAATTAAACCTACGGGTCACACAATTTTGGGATTAGTAAAGTTATTTGTAAAGTATATGAAATTAAGGCACAATAATTTTCCTTAAAGTACCCCAAACATGATACAAGAATGGCTAGTTTTAGCAAAAAGTGGATCTGAAAGTTGTAAGAAGTGGTGACAAGCATAAAAAGCATGATAGTGAAACTAGTTTTTGACCATATTTGTGTTTTCACATGAAGTTGACACTCTCATCCAAAGGCTCTTTGTTTCAAACATCTTTAACATGTGTGAGTGAGCAAAAACATGTGTGAGATTTTGAAAGTTCGTTGTTTTCAAAAGTGGATGTTTTTGTGAATTGTTGGAAAGTGGAATTATTTTTGAGCAAATGTTTTCGAGGTATATATTTCATGTAAAGGTTTTTGAGCTCATGGAGGTTTAATTTTTGAACTTTGGTTTTTAAGTAGAGTTTATTCAAGTAGAGTCTATTTGAGTAGAGGACACTAAGTACAGTTTTGAATGGAAGGTTTTCGAACAAACCCTCTTTTGATTGATTCATTTTCTCCCTGTCAATTGGTGGGCTTGTGAAGGGTGAAGATTTTGTAAAAGAACCATTAGATTGAACATGCTTTTGGACATGATTTGGTGATTAAGTTGGAAGCTTTACATTAGCTTCTTTGGTGATTGAATTTAACTTGGAACCTTTAATGAAGTTTTACAAGGTTTGTACTTAATCTGGAAACTTTGCATATTTTCACTTGAGTCTAAATTTAACTTAGACCCTCTAATGCGGATCTACATGGTTTGTGTTTAACTTTAAAATTGTGCTTTAGCATCTTTGGGGTCTCAATTGAATGTGGAACCTATAATGAAGGTTTTTGGGGTATGTATTTAAATTGAAAATTGTGCATTAGCTTCAACTTTGGGCTCTAGATTTAATTAGGAACCTCTAATGAAATTCTTTGGGCTATGTACTTGAGAAGTGAAAGTATGGTGTGGTGGACCAATTAAAATTGGCAAATGTAAAGTTCACACATGAGTTATAAATTTTGCAATCTCTTTGTTAGTTGTTTCCCAATTCCAAGCCTTATTATTACAATCATCTTTAAAAGTTCATAACTTTTTTTAAAAATGATTCAATCACCTTGATCTATAACTTATTTTTCCCCTATATGAATCTACTATAATGAGTAATATTAATGTGGATTTTTTTCACTTCATTTATTTATTTATTTATCTAATCAAAGTTATGTTTAAATAAGAAAATTGTTATATATTCATTGTGTCATAGGCCTTATTGAATGAAATCATTGGCTTCACACCATTCTTAATATTGATTATACAAATATATTGTTCCTAGCTATATATTTTTCATTTTTCATTTTTATGTCCATTATGGATTTTCTAAAATATTTTGTTCATGTAAAAAACAACAATTTCATTTCTCAAATTGTAATTTCCACATGTCATTTATAATATGTTTGTTCAATTCATATGATTGATTGATTTTTCCCATGGGAAACAAAGTCCATAGTTATCTTTATAATCTATAATTAATAAATCTACAAATTAAAAAGTTCAAAGATACAATGTAATTATTTCTAATTGCAAAAAAAAAAAGCATTACATTACACATATAAACTACTACACATATTTGAGTCCAAACCATAAAAATTTCAATATAATATCCTATAGCTTTTGATTACATTTCATCACTTGGAAAAAACAATGATTGTAGTGTCCATTTTTGTCCACTACATCATACTTTTACCTTGGAACCTTTAACGAATCCTCTTGAGGGTTTGTGTTTAACTTGAAAATTTTGCATTATCCTCTTTGGGCTTTAAATTTAATTTGCAAACTTTTATGACATTATGGAAGGTTTCTATTTAACCCAATAATTATAGATATCCTCTTTGGGGTTTGTATTCAATTTAGAACCTATTATGATTTTCTTTAAAGCCTGTAAATAGTTTAGGGAAGCCTTTGCATATCCTTATTGGGGTCTATACTTGGAAGCTTTGTAGATGTATTTGTGTGATTTGTACATAACTTTGAAGCTTTTGTAACCTAGTCAATGGCTTGTGATTACCTTTGAAGATTCCTTTTTTTTTGATAAGTCAAGGAATTCACTTATAGTTCCATGTAATTAAATAGGTGAATGCATAGTTAGGGGGATTGTTTGGACTATCACAATTGCAATTTTTTAAAATTGTAAATGAACTTAAAATGTAGAGCCATATTGAACATTTATATTACCATTTAAAAAATTATTCATGTTCAAATACACTTTAGTGCTTGAGAATCATATTCAAAACTTATTTAAAAATATGGATGAATGTTAAGAAAATAATATTCGACATTTAGTCATAGTAATGTTAGAATAATAATAAACAAAAGGTTGCTATCAAATGACGACTTTAAAAATAAAATGCCTTGGAACTTTCCCAACATAAAAATTTCTAATTTAAAAAAAATTTAAATGTTATGATTCTTCTCAATTTTTATCATTTATAGTCCATTTCATTTTGAAGTATTCAAGTTTTCACATGAATTTTGGGACCAATCACATGTTTAGTGATATTTGTAAAATGGTTCACCAATAATTTTTCTCAAAACCATATGGGATAATTATATATTTATAATTTCTATATTATATTGGAATATTATAGTTTGATAATTATAAATAAATAAATAATGTAAAGTGTGAACTTTTCAAAATGTCAAAAGTGAGTCAACTAACCATGCTTTTACTTAGATACCTTTAAAAAAATCCTATGTAATCCATAATGCAAACCTTCCAAAATTCTTCAAGTAAAACCCCCCCAAAAAAAGTTTGAAGGTCTACTTGCCCTTATTTTCATCATTAATCCCTAGTTTTGATATTTCATCCCCAAATGTGATAATTTTACAAATAGTAAATAAGCAAGAGATGAAATTGGGGCAAAAAATGGGACTGGGTGTGGGACTAGTGAAGATTTCCAAATAACTTTAGGAACCCCAATTTAATTTGGTCTAAAATAGGAATAATAAAAAATGGGGATGAAAAAAGTATAGAGAACAAAAATAGGGGACTAAATTAGTGTTGGGCAACCCTTTTATTTTGTTATAACTTTTGACCTTAGGTTTTCCAAATCTACAAAACCAAAGAACTTTTAATTTCAGGTTTTCAAAAACTTTCAAACAACTTTATTATACAAATATATGAGCATCTCCACCACCATTAGTCTAATGGCCTATACACAATGCTATGGATGAAGTGTAGCCTTTACATAATGTGACATGAAGTTAAAACTTCTAAACATTACTACAAAATGTGGGTGTAGTTCATTAGTCCTTGTTCACATGATCAATTAATTCATTGCTTTTTCACTGGTCCTCATTTACTACAACCAGTGAATTCACTTTAAATTCAGTGAAATCATTTGACATACAAGGACACCTTTTGTTGTAATGAAATATGCACAGATAACAATGATCTCCAAAATGATCCCAAAAACAAAAATGACTGCTTTTGATTGACAATCATAATAATTAACTGAGGTGATAGCATTTAAATAGTCTTTCACTTTTTGTTGTCCAATTTTTCATGTTTATGAACCGAGGTGAAAAAATAATTTAACACCCAATGTTGGATTATGTTAAAGATTCCCACAAGTCCAAATAGGGGTTGTGGGTAAAGATGATGTGGTACATAGTAGGGCCAGAGTGAACCAGCACTGACCATTGCACCATGAAGGATGGATGGATGGATGGTGGGTATGTGTTCAGTAAACAGTTCTCTGTCGAGCTCCTGTTCTGTAGCTAATGTTGGTGGTTAGCCAAGTTCCTTTTTTTACTACCTACCTTCTAATAACCCACAAGTCCAGGTTGTGGGTAGGTAGTAAAAACAGCCATTGCCTCTCTATAAGCCCTCTTCTAAACTAGTAGGACCACTATTTTCCTACCTGTTTATCTATTTAGAACATTCAACTTACAAAATGGGTGGGTTACCTAGGTGAAGCCAGAAGATATTAACTCAGTTGAGGTTCATCCACAACTGAGTCATAGTGGCCATCCAGTGGATGGCGCACTGGTGGGCGCTGGTTCACTCTGACCCAACTCACAGCAAAAGAATACATGGCAATTACTAATAGTCAACATAACATTATAAAGGTGTATCCACACTTGGTGTTAGGGACTTTAGTGTTGAGTCCCCTAACACGATGCTAGTCATTTAGGACTTACACTTATTTACCATGAACATTTTATATTAAGCTAACATTCACTTAACATTAAGCTATTGCCCATTTAACATTAGGTGCCACCTAGGATGCCACCTAGGATGCCACCTAGACTTTCATTTAACACTACTTAACATCAAGTGTGAATGCACCATAAGTGACACTTTACACCAATTGTGACACATCAGTATCCATGTTGAACAAGGCTTATTTGACGGTTCTTGCATGACACATACATACGCTAAACTTTGTGGTTTCATAATTGGTGTGAGGTTAAAATACTATGGTACCTTGGCCCAGTTTCACACCTATTATATTACTTTCAGAAATGTTGATATTTTCAAAGAGTTAATTTTTTCAGAAACATGTTTTTTCTGAAGGAAATTAATGAATCTGATGGAATGTTTGGGAATATATCAAAATGTTGTTGAAATGAAATCCTCTAAATTAATTAATTATTCAACAAAACATGTGTGAAAGTGGCCAAGGTAATATGATAATATGTTGATATCTATTGACATTTGACATTAGTGTAATGGATGCCACTATCAGATTCAAGTGCCAAGGCCTACTGCCTTAGGAAAAGCCATAAATTTGTTTGTAATCTTGGAGCTATCTGGCTTGTAAGTGGGATCTTCCTGTTGGAGTGGTTCACAATCAAGTCTAGGATCTGCTCCTCCAAGTGAAGAGATTGGCCTAATAGCCTAAACCCCAATTTTTTCCTTCTAAGTTTTCACATTTTGAGAGAAATGTGTGCTGGTGAACAAACTCCTTTGCTGGGAAACCACTCAAATTCGAGTTGTTCACTGCACAACGAGAGAAAGAGGATCTGAGTGAAATTTATGTTGGAGTCTTGATCTGAAATTTATCCTTTCTTTCTTCCTTCCTTCCTTCCTTCCATTCTTTGGATCTTTTGGGTCCAGACTGCAGCTGTTGAATTGGGTGTAATACAAATCCACCTCAACTGTTTCAGACTGGTTCACAAATATAGTCAGCAAGTCAGGTCTTGGCATTCAATTGGCAGCTAGTGCAAAAAGCTCTCGCAAATTAGTGTAAACATGCGGATAAATATACATCCTAGTCAGAAGCTGAGAGGCTTGACAGGATTACCCTACCGAGTAATATACATTGTGAATATTTAAAATCCACAGCAGAAAAAAACCTGAGGGATCAATCAGACTCTGCTGGATTGCAGGCAGAGCAACAAAGAAGAATAGAAAGGAAAGAGTAAATTAGTACTAACAAGTCTAGGGTACAGGTAACGCCTGAGATCACAGGCATTATCAGAATAAGGATCCATGCACGGCAAAGCAAGGCGGGGCTGGTTCTGGTAATGCTAGCGGCTGCAAGTGTTAAACGGTGTAAAAATTGATGAATTTCTTTTGGATTTTTTTAAAGAAAAAATTCCATGATACCTGTCAGGTATCAAAATAATAATAGTAGTAAGAAGAAGAAGAAAACTAAGATAGGCATTTTGAAAAGCGAAATGCTTGTGTCTGTGGAGGTTTTGCTTTTCAAAATGCCCCGTGGGCTTTTTACACTCTGTAAGAGCACGTCTGCATGTATTACAAAATTGGTCAGAGGTTTTTAGGTATATGTATTGTGTTTCATGGATCTACTCACCATCAGATCTGCAACTCATGAAATGAACTCTAGACAAAAATCTACTGTATAGGGATTTTGTCTCTAGGATTCAGTAAAATGGAGATATACTGGCAGCAGCAGCCTCTCTCTCTCCATTGTAGAGACACTGGCAACAGCCTCTTTCTTTCTCTCTCTCTCTGTGTCTCTCCATTGTTGGTGTGTCAGTCAGCATGATATATACTAGTAGCATATTTTGAAAAGCCCCAAGTTAAGAAAAAGCCAGACAAGCTTGTGTGCACAGCATGAAGGGAAGGAATGTCAGTACAAGAAGCCAGCCCCCCTGTGATACCAAAACAAATACGAAATTTGTTTGCAACTTATCAAGTAGTGGCTTGCTGTCCGGGTTTTCTGTTTTCAATTTTGTGATGTTGCTCAAGTGGCACTCGTCCATAAGACAATTTTGTCAGATTTGGCAATAAGAAAATATAAATTAAAAAAATAAAATAGACTCATTCTTTTATATTTTTGGCTACCTGCTTCAAATTAGGATAGAAAATCAGTGAGTTTTTAATTTTAAAATAGGTTTTTAAAAAAAAATTGGCAGCAAAAAATCTCAAAAAATACAAATTTATTGCTAATTTGAAAAATAAAATTACCATTTAACAAAATTTCACCCCCAAAAAACTTTTGTCATTGCATAATATTTTCAAGGTAAGTAGGTAGTTGGGTAAGTAAAATAGCTAGATAGATAAAAAGGTTGTTTTGTTTCTTGAAAACTCAGATTATAAACATTGACCACCCAATACTTAACTACAGGAGTAGGTAGGTAAGTGGATTTTTTTAGTGAATTGAGCTCAAATTATGAAGCATTAGTTGAATAATTTATTTTCTTCTGAGAGAGTAAGTTAGAAGGTAGATAAGAAAGTGGGTGCTTAGGTAGCTAAGTGGATGATTACGTTTGTGAAATTATGAAGCACTATTCTGACAGCATGTGCTATTGGCCCAAGTGTGAACATAGCCTGAAATTCAACTTTCTTTAATGTTTTGGATTTTTGCTGAATTTTTAGTGAAAAAAATTAATTAAATTTTGACATCTTTCATATCTTAGGTCAAAAATTTGCAAAATAAATTTCATTAAATCCTACTTGTTGAGATCTTTCCAACAAGACCAAATTCCCATTCCAATTCCTCTGAAAATTTCAGTTTTCATTTAATTTAATTTTAGTGAAAAAGTCATTCAATATTCAATATCTTTTACATTGTAAATCAAACATTACAAAACCAAGCTAGTGGACCCTTACTCATCAAGAGCTTTCTAAAGATATCAAGAGCACAATGGGAAGCCCCTGGGTTTGAGAGGTCTCACCTTAACAAACAAAACAAACAAACTACATTCCTTCATAGATACTAGTGTAGCTTGTGTTGTCAACCCAAGTGTGAACACATTCTTTATTTTTCATATTTTCAGAATCGAAACTTTTAAATTTTTTGTAATTTATTTTTATTTCCAGCAACAAAATCCACTCAAAAATCAATATCTTTCACACCTTAGCTCTGAAAATTATGAAATGAACTTTATTAAGTTGGACTTGTCTAGGACTTTCAACCAACACCAAGAACACCTCCAAATTCCATATATAGTTTTCAGTTTTAATTTTATTTAATTTGCTTTGAGAAAATGGTTCAATAATCAATAACATTCACCAAGTTGGTGCACCCCTACTCATCGAGAGCTCTTCATAGATACCAAGAGCACGACATGAAGCGCCCATGGTTTGGGCAATTTCAGAGTGAGAGACAAACAAAACAAAACAAACTATCTAGCTTCATAGATAGATTGGTTGGATAAATTTTTCTTCTCAGAGGATAGGGTAGTAGGTAGGTAAGTGGGTACTTAGGTAGGTAAGAAGTGATGTAGCTGATCAGAGAGAGAGAGAGAGACAGAGAGAGAGAGTGCGTGTTTGTCAGTGATAGTAGCCCCAGTACAGTGGCCTGGGAGGTGCACAGTTTTTCTAGTACTGATTTGGTGTTGGTACTAATGGATCCTTTCTTGGGTTGAGGAGCTTCTTTGGTCTGCCAGGACTCTTAACCTGAGTCTGATGATGCCAGGTGATCATCTTGATCACTCCCAACTCCTCCCCTCCCCCCTTCCACCCAGTGCACTTGGTATAGCTACTGGGTTCACAGAAGAAGCATGCTCCAGGATGTCCGGGGGCAAAGTTTTTTCTCATGAGCAGCACTACTTATAGTATGCCGACTTGTAGAACTCCATTGCAAGCATCAATTTCTTCTCCCTCTCGAGCTGACTCTCCTTTTCTCTCTGTCTCTTTCTCTCCCTCTCCCACAGAAGTTCAGAGTTAAGACCTCAGACAATCATCAGCTGCTTTGGAGCTGTTGCTAATTTTCAGCTTTGCATATTTGGTCGATGCCTAAGGGATGGATTTTTAGACAGGTGGTGTCTCTTGGCACAGCAAACTTCTGTTTTCTTTTTTTATCATGTGTTTCAAGAACTTGAAGGTACATGCAGCATCCAAGTATCCATCGTTGAAAATGCTCATGACAAATGATGATGATGATGATGCAGAGCCTGGAGTACGTCTTAACGTCGAAAGTTTGGTTCCTGGAGTCAGTCCTTGCTCGTGGCGACCGTCTCATAAAATTCACATCATCATGGGTCCAGATGCTTGCACACGACGTGACTTTTTCTTGTGCAATTCAGTTCTCGCTCGTAACCTGCAGCTCTTTATGATCGAAATTGCAAGTAAGTACTACGTCGGGTACATGCGCCGGCGATGGAAAGGAGGAATCTGGCAGGCAACATGAAGTGAATTCATGAGTAGCGTTCGCAGAAGGTCAAGCTGGATAATGCAATGCTCAGGTCATGTCGGTGATCTCTCCCAGATGCAGCTCTTAGCACTGATGGCATGAAACAAACGTCCTGGTAAATGCAGGGAAGAGTAGTAGATCGTCTGCAACCCTAATTAGATCCTTCCTTCTTCATCTAGCGAGTCGCTGTTTGTTTCTTTGTTGTGTGCTGTTTTCAGTTTCTTGATCCATTCTTAAACGTATCAAGGATGCGGCAAGCTTCTGCAATCGGCCCACCAAAGAGGCTGAAATTGCAGCAGCACATCCATGAATTGCATGAACAATTTTGCATACGTGCAGGTAGCAGCTCTTTGCAGATCATGATCTGAACATGAATGAATCATGATCCAGCCTTGAAAGCCAGATCTAGGTACCCTACTGACGAATTTATCACTGCATCGAATCTGACCAAATGGATGGAAGCTTTATCAACGAATTCGTCCAACATGCAGCAGCTTCTGACGCGAAAAAATTGTCACCTGAAGCTGCAGCATAATGACTGAGCCAATTCATGGATCTCGGAGCAGGATGGTATCATGGTCCTTGATGTAGAATATAATGTGTCTTGATCCATGAACTCGCTATCTGAAGAAAATTGTTCACTGCAGGTTGAGCAAGTAGCTCCAACTTGAGATGAATTTTCTAGTCACAACCTAGTCACAAAACCCGAGAACATTATACACAAGTCTTGAAGGCATCAAAGTCTGTGAACTAACTTCATATGCTGGTGCACTAAAAGTAATATCCTTGCAAGAACAAAATCGTGTACCTTGCCAAGGATAATTGATGAGTTGACAGAGACCGGTTACTACAAGAAACATGAGTGGGAGATGTAGGGGCATGCATCATGGCAGCTGCACAGGAATGTGGGACTTGCCTGGCTCCCTGTATGCCACCTGTGGAGCTTGTCAAGGGACATTGCCAGGCTCCGTAGCTGGCATGGAGGGAGTCACGCAGATCCTTTTTTTTCTGTGACGATGATGATGATCCCCCCAGCAATATTTTCACTGCACTACTTTCCACTTTAGGATCTACAGCAGCAATTCTACACAACTTGTTGAAAACTTTTCACTTGAGAATTCACTTTGTAGTTGGTATATAGCACTGTAGTGCATATAGATCATTACTAGCTAGTAGCTTTGATCAACTTGAAGATATCCTCCTATTCCTTGCTATTAACTAATTGGAGAGCAAGTTGGATTTGGTTTCTTCAAGCTTGTTGAACCAGGTTACATTTGCTGATGATCATCAAGATTCCAATTATGAATCTGCTTGAGCATTGATGTTTCTCTAGACTAATATTATAGAATTTGAGCTTGTATTAAATTTGGATTTTGAAATTTGTTAGGACTTTGAAATTAGTTAATTCTAGATCTCTAGAGATCATTCAAGTTCTGTAAATATACAATCAATTTGCAAATGAATTTCTGTTTGGACATTTATGGAAAGAGGGTTTCGATGCAAAATAGTTTAGGGGAAATCTTTGGCTTGCAGCCAGATGAACCACTCACTACTCATCAAATCTGCTCAAGCTTTGCTGATTGGAATTTCTCTTCGGCTAGTGAAAAGAAGATCTCTGGCCCATTTTTTTTCTTTCCACAAGCACTCACAACTTTCAGGTTATTAAATCTGAGCTGTTCATGTTTGGATGAAGTCTTAAATAAACTGTTTCCTTACCACTGCAACATAAAAGGGCTCAAATGGTTTTTGCCCCCATTAAGTTTAAACTGACCTATTAACAAAATTACAAACCCCACAAACCATCTAGCCTCCTGTAATGAGGTCTAGAAACCAGTGTTGCTAGGTGGGTAACCACCTTTGGTGGGTCAAAACTGCTGGTTCCAGTTACAACTGGAACTGGAACTGGGTCTGATTTTCAGAACTGGAGCTATCCAGAACCAAAACTGGAATTTGTTTTTAGAAGAAACAAACCCCAGTCTACCTGGATTCTCAATTCCATTTATGTGTGGAACTGGAACCAAGACAATTGTATTTATTTTGTAGAACAGGGACCAGAAGTTCTTCATAAAAGTAAAGAATCTCCCAACACTGCTAGAAACTTAGAAAAAAATTACTGTGTTGTAAATGTGCATATTCATCAAATAATGTGTTCATGGTTCGATCATAAGCTGGTCTCATTACTGGCAGGCCAGCATGCACTTATGTGCCTGTGCAAGTTCTATTGGGATCCAATTGAAATCCTGGTATGATTTACTGACATTAAAAATCATCTGCCATGTAAAAGGCAAAAATTCTAGGGTAGAATCCCCAACATTTCCTCAACAGCTGATTTTGCACTCCTGCAAGCCAATTCTGCAACCACCTCAATTTTAATCCTAGGGAGTGGGCTCCTAGGGATACTTATGCCTGGTGTGCCCACTCTAGGCTCGCCCTAATTTCAATGTTAGGGAACCATAGAGCCTAGTGCCAGCACACATCTTATACATTAACCCTAGGCTCACCCTAATTTTAATGTTGGGGCTCATACATGAGCCTAGGGTTAATGCACAAGACATAATCCTCCATAGCTATTTCAAGACCTACACCCTTCTCATGGTTTATAGTCTGCAGCTTTGTTTGTTTGTTTCATGAGGAGGGATGCTGAATTGGGTGCCTACACCATCCATTTCAACCTTGTACCTATGACCAACACCATTTTTGATCATTCAGATATGAAGCCCTGAAATTTGTGTTCATAAAATCACTTATGCCACAAAATGGTATATTACTTGACTGTTGGTGTTGAAGTCTATTTAATAACTCACATCAAAAATTGAATTTCTATTTAAGAGACCTTGCCATTATTCAGAGTTATTGGGCAGTCCAGCTTATTTCTTTCTTGCCCTTTACCCCACACGACTGATTAAAAGATGGGTTCACATGATGAAAGTTTAAGCTAACAATAATCAACCAGGCTTTTTAATCTCAACAAAGAAGCAGCTATTAAGAGAAACTTAATTTTCCTGACCAGGGTTTTTTTTTCAATTTTGTGAGGTAGGTGGACTGCTGATCATTGACAAGAGGACAATTCTAGTAGTCAAATTTGGCTTGTTTGTTGCTTGGGGGAAGTTACATTCATTCTTCAAGAGGGGAGGGTGTCAAGTGTCAACGAGTGTTGTTCTGGTATCAGGTTTTGGAGATATGAGGAGGTTCAGGGTTGCAAGTTTTTTAATTTTTCACTTGGGGTAGGGTTTTAAAATTTTCAAACATCCAGTTTTTTTGGTACCAGTGTGGTATCAACCAGTTGCTGCCCATAAATTAGCAATACCAATATGAACACAGGTATGTCAAAGTTGTTCTTGGCCAAATAACCACCCAGATCAGATACTGGGATTGGGTCCAGGGTTTGTGTGTGTTAATGTATATGTTTCTTTGTCCAATTAGGAGAATGGAATGCTAAAATGGGTAGAATCATGTCCAAGCAACAAGAAAGAAAGCAACCATTTTGATAAGCATTGTGAGCAAGTTGAGAGTGCAACAACCTGAAATGTTGCAATTAGCAATGTATATGTACATACAATTGAGTGCAAAATCCACATAGATTTGCAACCCATACAACATCCAACATCTTCAACCACAAGATTTAGTCTCTCCAAGATAACTTGCCTTCTCAAGTGGTTCTTCATCTTTTTTTAGCAAAATCTCCTTTGCCACAAAAAACTCAACTAGTTTGTTTGCATCAATGAGCTTGCAATCAATTCACATGCATCAATGAGCTTGCAATTAGTTCATACATAATTGAGCTAGTTTATAGATCAAGACAAGCTTGTCAAGATTCTCAACCCTAAAACAATACCAACACAAAGTAGTGAGCATGCATGCAATTGAAAAATTAAGATCTACTTAGTCTCGATCTATGAACCTAAGATGCCAAAAATTTGTCTTGCCAAGAAACCCACATTTGGGAACTTGGTTTTATTGCCAAACCACCATTTCAATGGATTGGAGCTATCTGCATTCATCACATGGAACTTACAAAATAAAAATAGCTAAACCTTGAAAAGACCTTCAATAGCCTCTTGTGATTAATCCTCAAATCCAAACGACCTAGTTAAGGATAGCTTGGGAACAAGGGTTACAACTTGACCTAGATTCCAAAAAGTCATAACAGTGTTCAATAAAGGCAACAAAATCAACTCATCATACTAGTGCACAAATGTGGCAACATGATTTTTGCCAATGTGATCCATGACCACCCTCCATGCCTTTAGAATATGAATTAAGCATTATTGCAAGCATCCTATGAGGATTTTTTCTAAAACCTAATTTTTTTTGTAAAACTAAAAAAAGGACAATGTTGGGCCCCAATTAGCCTAACCCAATTTTTGTTAAGATTAGGTAGTCGGTTAATAGAGTTTTGGGGGTAACCTTAGGTTCATGGGATTGGATCTTGTTTCGAATGGACTACGAAGGGGAGAGTGCCCTAAATAGGATAAGGTGGAAGTAGGTTGGCTAGATTAGGTTAAGATAGGGATATCATGTCTTGATTAAACTAGTTAAGTCTGTTGGATAGAAAGGTACAAGTAGGAGGGAGGTGGCTTTTAGGAAAGTGCCAAGAATTAGGGTTAGGTTAGGACAACAACAATACTTTCCCTTTGAAGTTGGGAAGGGGATGGGAAGCATTATTGACTACTCTTCCACCTTGCTAAGTAATGAATGAAGGAGTGAGAAAGAGTGAAGATTGGTGATGATGTTGGGCTATTAAGGGGTTGGGCAAATCATGAAGATGCAAGATGGGGCAAGGGGGGCAATTGTTACATCATGGGGAGGTGAGTTTCTAAGGAGGGCAGCCCCCTAATCAAGTGATGAAAGGGGAGGCAAAAAATAATGTTTGTGGAAAATGGCAATTACTCAATGAAAGATTATTGGTGTTGTTCCACTCAAGAGTTAAGGGGGAAAGAGGGATGAGGTACTAGGAAATAGTGCTTGGTCTTGCAAGTTAAGAGTAAAAAAGAAAAGAAAAGAAAACAATGTTGTTGTGAAACCTAAGAACAAAAAGTAAGGATCTACCCTCTTGTAATTTAAGTAAAAGAAGATAGGAAAAGAAATTTGGTCTCAAGGAGTTGAAACAAATAGTGTTGTTAACAAGGTTGTGAGTGGAGGTAGGATAAAAAAGAAGAGTTGCTAGTAGACAAGACAATGTTGTATCAAGTAGGAATAGGAGCTTGGTGGAGAGGAGATTCACAACTAGGGTCTAAATAAACCCATATAAATCTCTTTTCTTTTTTATGGGTGAAGCTTTGTTTTGAGGAATATTGTTCCTAGTTGTTGCATGTGTTGTGTGTGTGTTCTTGGGTGTGATTCCCCAATTTAAGGTTGTGGTTAATATAGCTAGAGCAAGAGGATATGGTTGTGAATAGGAAAGGTAATTATTGTCTAGATCAAATAAGGCAAAAATAAATAAATTATATACACATTCATAGAGATAGAAGGAGTTCATTTCGTAATGGGTTGTGATTCCCTAGTTTAGGGTTATGGTTAGTTATAACAAAAGTAAAATGATAGTGTTGTGAATAGGAAAAGTAGATGTTGTTTGGATTAGACAAGGCAGGAGGAAGTAAATTATATTCATAGTGAAAGAAAGAGATAGAGGGAGTTCATTTTTTAATGGGTTGTGATTCCCTAGTTTAGGGTTGTGGTCGGTTATAGCTAAAGTAAAAGGATAGTGTTATGAATTAAAAAGGTAGCTATTGTTTACATATGACAAGGTCAGAGGGAGTAGATTATATCCATACACACACATAGGGAATTCATTTCCTATTTGTGACACTCATTGGATATCCTCCAAGGGGCAAGGGGGAGTGGCCTAGATTGAATTGTTAGACCAAGCTAATTTTGCATTTAACAGATACAACATGTTAATGATTTGTACAACCATCTACCATATAAAATCTCTATATCTTGATCAAATTTCACATACTATAGTCAAAGAATAATAGCAGTTCAACACACATTGTACTCCCTCTTCATCATCCCCATGATTGCCAAAATAATGCATCATGTAATTCAACCTTATACATTTATTCAACACACATTGATGGACAACAAGATTCAAGGTTTCAATTACTACTTGAGCAATTGCCCATGTAAAGCCATTGGGAACCCTAGATTGCAAAAATGAACTCCATGTGAAATATATGTTGATTGCATGAACATCCTCCAAGGTTTTTTGGAATAAATTAACCTTGGAAGCAAAATGTGCATTACACAAAAACATGACATCAATGATTATGACATTTTGTGAATACATTTTCATTCAAACTGTGTAAGCATGTAAAGACATTTACTTATGCACAATCAACAAGTCTTTGTCATTGGTGTTATTACATGACTAGGGTTAACAATTATAATCATTTGTATGACTACATGTATTACTAAGGGTAATTGGGTAGTACCCACAACTTACCTTCAATATACCTATTATCTAGTTAAGTAGGTAGGTATTAGGTGGGTGAAAACACAATATAATGAACTAGAGGTGCCAAGGTTGAAGTATTTTTCCAAGGACTGTGTTTGACATGTGGCATTCATGTGTTGGTTTATTCTCCCACAATTTTCATTTTTCATTCTAAGTTTACAACTATGTGCTAAATATAAATATTTTTTTATAACATCTTGATCATATATGATATATATTATGCATTCATGTTCTTTACCACCTAATTTAATGAATAATTTTTGTTTAAAATGTCATAGCTTAACATCAACATCCACAAATCAAACATTATTGTCACAATTCACTACAACAAAAGGTGTGCTTGTACGTTAAATGATTTCATTGGATTTTGAGTGAATTCATTAGTTGTAGTGAATGGGGATCAACAAAGAAGTAGTGAATTCACTAATCTAGTGAATAGGGACTAGTGAACTGCACCCACATTTTGTAGTAGTGGTTGTGTAACACGAAATTAAGTCGCCACACCAGTGTGAACACTTCCTAATCTTGGAAGTTAAGTTTACTTGATTAGCCATCTCTTTTGTGGTGGCTACTTCTCCATTACTATTGCATGGAAGTGCATGGGAAACCTCTCTTTGGGTGTGTGTGAGATGTTGTACAGGAAGGAATGAATGGCGGCAACTACTGAATGAGCATGGAGGCTAATCACGCGTGGTAGAGGCGGCGCCGAATTATGGTGAGGAATGGAGCTGCAACTATGAATTGAGGCAGTTTTGGAAGTGCGGAAAAGAGAAGTGATGGAGGGGGTCCTCATATTTTTTTGGTTGGCAGAATAGCCAATAGAAGGGAGGAACACCGACGGTGGTTGATGAGCATAGAGATGCACAAATAGACGTTGAAGAGAATTTTTAGGCTCTGGCTAGTTGTTGAAGTTTTTCGTTGCGCCAACAAATTAGCTGGACCATTAAGCATGACTTGTAGGATCAGCTAAGGAGCATCGGAACTGAGGTGTTTTTAGTCTTTTGATGTATGCCTTGCAGCAAGGATGTCTGTACTCTTTGGACCTTTTTGAATGAAGGTGTAAGCTTAGATTTTGATGATCAGAATTTGCTGGTTGTGCACAAGTGTCAATGATGTCAGAGTGAAGTGATCAATAGCAATAGGCAGCAAAGTTTTGGATGAGTCAGAAAGAAAGATCAGAACGTGTCGATTGGTTTTGGGATCGCACAGAACTGAGTTCCGTGTAGGGACATCAGATCGTCTGGTGGTTGAAGGGTCTTGGAACCCTCTTTCTTTTGGTATCAGAGCTGGTTCGGTAGTTTCGGTAGAACTTGTAGAGGTTTAGGTGGAATGTATCATGTTTTCATCCAGTGCAGATGAGGTGGGAGTAGAAGAACTAACACAGGAGATTCGTGAACAACAACTCGTTAGTAGGTTCAATTTTCTAACTACTCAGTGTGGACCACAGAGAGGAGCGGTAGTGCTGCGTTTCCTGGGTTTTGGTGTGATAACACTTGTAGGAATAGATCCAGAGGAAGCCCGAATCAGAGACGTAGCAGTAGAGATAGCTCATAATGGCTTTCATATGCGCGTTGAGGTTTGGTTGAAGGTGAGAAATGGAACAGAGGGATGGGTGTCAGTCTCACAACTACAAACATAATATTACTACACTTCATACCTTGCGTAGAGTAACGCCTATGTTCACTGAGAGACAGCGTGGTGTGCTGAGGTTGGGAGACATTTGGATTCCCAAGGCTGTTGTCTCACCTAACCATTTTGCCAGATTTTACATACCTGGTGTGAAGGATCTGTTCTAGAATGGAGATCGTCTTGTCAGGGTGGAACATGCTGGATCGAAGTTTCGTCTCATAAGCTAGAGAGTGTGGCGCGATCCAGAAGGGAAGTGGCAGTTCCAGCAGGAATCCGCAAATGAGTAGTGTTTTTTTATTTTTCCATTTAATTTTGCACCTTTAAAACCAGTGGCTGAGGGAGCTCAGTCTGAGTTTGATGTGTAGCTCGAATGACATCTGTTTTTCTCAAGAGTCAGAACTGAGCTGCAGAGGCCGAGAAACTTGTTGATTTTGTTGACACCTGTTTGTTGTTTAAGGATTGTGTGTTCTAAGCGGTATTATAATTTTTGTTTGTTGCTGCATATTTGCGAAATGACCAGTCCCCAGGGAATGGATGAGCTATTCTGGGGACGAGACCATGAAGATGTTAATGATTGGGCAGAGCGACTCACCATGGCTGCTGAGGTGTGAGACCTAAATGGAAACAAGCTCTTCAAGATTGCCAAGTTGAATCTGAGGGGTCGTGCCAAGGAATGGTTCAAGAGGTTGTAACTGGCACCCGCCGATTAGGCGGAACTAAGGACGCTGATAATACAGAAGTATGGGGATGTTGATGCTGATGACATTACGATGAAATTAGATGCCATCAAGCAAGAACCTAGGGAGAGAGTTCAAAAGTATTTTGAACGTCTCAACAAATTGTTTCAAAAGGGTCGGCTATTGGACGCCGAGCAGAAGAGGAGATTCCTAGCCAGGTTAAGGCCAGAGATTCGGAAATTGTGTGTGGTGAGAACGTTTGCAGACATTGAAGAATTAGTTGGTGCTGCGACAGAAGTGGAGAGAGTTCTGGGCGAGCTCGGGGAGACTCCGTATGAACCTCTGAAAGAGAAACAAGAAGAGGAGTCCTCCCAGACTCAGGTCACTACTCTAAACAATACCTTCATTAATTACTTCAAGGGGGCTGTGCCAAATCCAGAAGCATCATCGTCTTCCACCCTGTTTGGAGGATGCCAAATCTGCAAAGGAGGGGACCATATGGCCACCACCTGTCCAAGGCTGAATGAAGCACAGCCAAAATGTGCCAAGTGCAAAATGCCTCATAGGACAAAAAATTGTGGCATAAAATGTTCCTTCTGCTCAGGATTGGGGCATTCTGAAGACCGGTGCTGGAAAAAGCCCAAGGATGGGAAATTGCAATCTGGAGCAGCAAACTTCTTGGAGGTGTTGCTGAATGATGAGGCAGCAACCGAGCAACAGCTTAGCAAGCTGTGTGGTAATGAAAACCTGTTCTCTTATACCCGAATGCCAAGGAGGAGAACTCCTATCGAGGTGACACCAGAAAGGGTTGGGGCGATCCCTGAAGCTGCAGGGGAAGGTGCAGGCCGGGATACGTTAGTTAGATCCAAAATCCTTTCACACTTCATAAAGGGAAAGATTTCCCTCTCATCGATGGAAACCAGTTTGATGATCACTGGAGAACTGGAGCACCTTGAGAGTTTAATGAAACTGGCAAGGAGAAAGAAGGATTCAGAAACAACTGATAATCAAATGTTAATAGTTTATGCGATTTCGTCGTTAAAGAAGATCTACATCAACAAGACTCATCGAAGCAAGACTCTGCATTTGTTGGTGGAGATCAGCAACTACGTTGTAGAAGGTTTGGTGGATACTAGAGCTTCCATGTCTATTATGGCTACAACTGTAGTTAGAGAGTTGGGCATGATGCATCTTGTGACAAGAACTAAAACCTACAAGATCGCATCAGGAGTGATCACTTAGGCCTTGGGAAGGATTGATGAGATCCCAGTCAAGGTAGGAGGCGTACAGTGCGCCATGACCTTTATGGTTGTGGACACGGACAGTTACGATGTGCTTCTTGGATTGGACTTTCTGATGAAAATTGGAGCAGTAGTGGATGTGGAACGAAGCCTGTTGCAAATAAGACATGGTCCTGGGACCAATGTGGAGGTGTTACCGTTGACGATGGTGAACTTGCTGCAGAGGATGAATTCGGGAGCTTTGGAGCAGGAGGCGTCGACCACTTGGAAAGACACACGCACCGATCGAGATTCCGACTGGACACCAGAACAGGGTTAGACAATTATGACCAAGGAGGACGATGTATATACCTCGGATTCTGATGATGACACTGATAACAATGGATACTATGATTCGAAATCTAATCAGTTGAAGCAAACTGACTGTGAGGATGAATTTGCAGATGCTAATTTTGAGGAATTGGTGAACTCAGAAGGGCCACAAGAAATGCTGCGACCGATGCTACAAGAGCAAGGTGACGAGTTCATGACGGAAGAGGTCACCGATTCAGATGATTACGCAGATTGGATTAGATGGGTCTCTGATGCAGAACAAAGCAAATAGGCTGTGTATGAATCCATACAAGATTCACTTGTCCCATTGCTACTGCAGTAACCCAGCCAAGCCCACAATTCTTCGATTCCAGTGCTGTTGCAGACTGCCCAGGTGAAAGATGGTAACTTTGATTGCAAACCCGCTGAGAAATTGGCATCTTCTAACCATCAGGAAATGGACAATAGGTGGAGAGAAATCTGCCAACAAATCAGGATGGACACCGAATTGGATGATGAAGGACAGTAGCAGATTTGGGGAATTCTGGAGCGGTTCCAAGACGTCTTTGCTTGGAACAAGGGAGAACTCGGCTGTTGTACCATAGGAGAGCATTGTATAGACACGCAAGGACTCCCACCTTGCAGAGCATCTCCTAGTCGATTATCTTACTAGGAGGAGGCTGAAGTAAAAAGACAAATAGATGTTCTGGTAAATTTGGGTAAGATGAGGCCCAGCTACTCCAAGTATGCCTGTCGGGTAACGCTGCTAGTAAAGAAAGATGGGAGTAGGCGTTTCTGTGGAGACTATCGACCACTCAACACACAAACGCATCGAAATTCATTTTCGATGCCACTCGTGGAGGATGTAATTGATCAATTGGGAAACTCATCATGGTTCACTGCCTTAGACCTGCAGTTGGGTTTTTGGCAAATTCGGATGGCTCCAGAAGACATAAAGAAGACCACTGTAATTACTATGACTGGATTGTATGACTGGACGGTTATGCCATTTGGACTGAAGAATGCAATGAGTACATTCACACAAACCATGTCAGAAGTCTTTAAGGACTTGGGTAGCAAATTTCTGAAGGTATTTGTTGATGACCTCAATGTACACAGTGAGAGTTAGGGGGAGCATCTCCAACATCTGAATGCAGTTCTCTACAAACTCAGGAAAGTAAATCTCAAACTGAACCCAAACAAATGTTGCTTTGCTGCCAAGTCCATCACATTTCTGGGCCATGTGGTAAGCAAGGAGGGCACCAGGCTAGATCGTGGGAAGATCAAAGTAGTTCTGCATTTCCCAACACCGAAGACAGTCACCAGTGTCAGGTCGTTCTTAGGTCTGACAGGTTACTAGCGAAAGTACATTCGAGGCTATTTAAGATTAGCGGGTCCTCTGTTTGAATTGACAAGGAAGGATGTTGCATTTGTGTGGGATGTGGGCTGTCAACAGGCATACCAGGCATTGAAGGCAGCGCTGGTGGATGCGCCTGTGCTCACACAACCAGATTTTAGAAGAACATTCTAGCTGGATGTAGACTGGTCACCTAAGCGTGTTGGAGCTATATTGTCACAGAAAGAAGGCAGGTTTGAGAAGGTGGTAGCGTATGCTAGCAAGAGCCTGACAAAGGCATAGAGAAAGTTCCACCCTATGGAAGGGGAATGCTACGTGCTAATCTGGGGCGTCATGCATTTCAGGCAATACTTGCACAGGAATCATTTCATTCTACGCACAGACCACAAGCCACTTGAATGGTTAGCTACTGTGTCAGATGCGAATGGCAAGAGAGGAAGGTGGGTAGACATGCTACAAGATTTGAGCTTCAAGATAATACATCGACCAGGACTCATGCATACAAACGTCGATGCTTTGAGCAGGAATCTAGTTGGACCAACTGCTGATGATGATGACTTCAGTGAAGAGATATAAGACATTACAAGTACTCGAACTGATGCATCTAGAGGAGATGAAGAGTTTCTCTGTGTTCGGACAGGCAAGGAAAAGGAATGGCTCGGTATCAAGAGAAGGGATAAGGAATTGGTACAACACCGTGCCTGTTGTTTCGGGATCAACCACTATAGGTATGACGGCAACCATCAGCTATATGTAGTTGACGTTCTATCAGGAGAAGAGCAGCCCAAGGAGGTTGTTTCAGGTGAAGCAGAAGCTACAGTTGGGGGTGCACTTGTGCAGGACGATGGTGAACGGATAGTGGTGAAGAGGAGGAGACCCCTACACTTTGACAAACGGCAACAACTGGATCTGATTTTGGAGGCTCAGGAACTAGCTGAGTTTAGGGACCAGGAGTTGAGTCCTACTAAATCTGATGAGGAGGAGGACCAGGAAATGGATGCAAAGTGCATCGACATTTGGGAAGATGCAGTCTGTCTGGGATTATTGAAGAACGGTGCACTGCTCGATTCAGTGGACCTTGAGGAGAGCAAAAGGGCCAGAAAGAAGGTGAGTAATTACTGTTGGAAGGAGCAAAGGCTTTACTTCAAGGGGTTGCTCGTACCCAAGCCAGAGGAAAGGATGTCCCTGGTGAGTCAAATGCATGAAGATCTAGGGCATTTCAGGGAACAGTGGACGTTGGCGGAGATTCGTCGAAGGTACTTTTGGCATCATCGAACTGAAGATGTTAAGGCGGTGCTCAGAAGCTGCCGACAGTGCCAACTGGTGAGGAGCAAGGGTAGTATCCGTTCTGGGGATGAACAATTAAAGAGCATTCCCATCTGTGACTTATTCCACAGAGTTGCATTGGACACTGTTGGACCTTTGTCTGAAACCAAGTCAGGAAACAGGTACATTTTGGTGGCCATCGATTACTATTCCAAGTGGTGCAAGGCAAAGGTGGTTGCTGACCATAGTGTTAAGACTACAGCCAGGTTCTTGGAAGACGACATCATCTGCAGATATGGAGTACCCAGATTCATACTCATTGACAATGGTGGAGAATGGGCTGTAGAATTCGAGATGATGTGCAAGGATTACGGAATCCAGCATTAGCGCACTGCACCTCAGTGGCCTCAATGCAATGG
>Ga0116227_10002129_pt1 | contig 45210 bp, 31 predicted proteins | sample S1TSphgellanicum_FD_89693 | JGI IMG/M metagenome (GOLD analysis project Ga0116227, IMG submission 89693) | Host-associated microbial communities from peat moss isolated from Minnesota, USA - S1T2_Fb - Sphagnum magellanicum MG | ecosystem: Host-associated > Plants > Peat moss > Unclassified...
AAAGAAACAACCTTTTGTAAAGGAAGTTGAAAAATTTTTTTTAAATGAAAAATTTTTTCTGAAAAAAAAAAATCACAAAAAAAAAAAAAAAATCACTGGTGGAATGAACTTATTATCTCCAAGGTTTTTTTTTGCTTTTTCAAATTTCTGCTGTAGCAACCATAAAGAAAATCTAGCCAAATTTGGCTATTTCAAAGTTTATAGGTTGCAAAATTTTTAGGATCATGGTTTTTGTTTTTGGTGGCCACCTTGGCGATTTTTTTAATTTTATTTTTTCCAAAAAATGAAAAAAAAACAGAGAGGAATTTTTAGAGATTTTTTTCGCCATTTTTAAAAATAAAAATATTAAATTAGCCACATCTAGACCTAGCCACTTCCTAGGTCACACCACTTGGAGCAGCACTTTTGTAAAAATGCTACAGCCCACCTGGTACATTTAAACCCTATATTTAAACCCTAGTTAATGCTGGGGATCCTCACCAGTGGACTTACTGGAGGAATTTGAGGAGGAAAAAAAAAAAAACACGCCTGAATCCGCTTCTTCTATTTGTGGTAGCCTACTTGTTTCAGCCGGAGATAGAATCCTGGCGATTCACGCCCAAATAAAGTCCAAATATGGCGAAATGATTCATTTCAAAGAATAAACAATATATATGGCGATGAAAAATGCAAATATTTATGGCGAATTATTCATTTGTAAGAATAATAATATACATGTTAATGAAAAATGCAAATATTTTGCAATTTGGCGAAAAGTCAAAATATGGCGAATTATTCATTTCAAAGAATAAATAATATATACGGCGATGGAAATTGAAAATTTTTCGCCAAATATGGCGAATTCTTCATTTGTAAGAATAATTATATACATGGCAATGAAAAATGCAAATATTTTGCAATTTGGCCAATTTTCCCACAGAAGAATTGTTTTTTAAAAACCAACCCCGCCCCCCTCGGGGCAAAAAAAAGAAAAAAAGAAAAAAAAGGCGCTGGGTGAAAAGGCCATGAACGAGGGATGTAATGAATGGGAAACAGAGCCGTGTGTGTGTGTGGCTGTCTTTTGCGAAATATGCTCTACGGATGGGGTGCGCACTGCTGAACGCAATTTCACACACCAAGCCCCTTCTCTCTCTCTCTCTTCTCGCGCGCACAAGACCAAGACAAGCTCCGCTCACCTCGCCTCACCATAAATCCGCTTCCTCTCGTTCTATCCGGTTCTCGCCCCAGCGAAGAACAGGGGAGTGCGGGGGAAAATGAAACGCAGGCAGTTTTGAGCTTATATGGCAAATTGATGCCAATTTGTAGCCAGAGACTAAAAACCGTTTGTTTGGTTTGAGTTTTTAAAGCATCTCCACCAACGCTCAGTATGTGGCTCTGCACTGGAAATCTTGGATGAGGTACAGCAGTCAAATCCAGTGAATCAAGGATAGAACAACAACAAGAAAGAAAGAAAGAAAGAAAGAAAGAGAGGAGTTTGTTTGCGGGAATTTTGGGTTTATATGGAGTAACAGAGCGAGGTTTTTTTTGGGAATGGCGCCTGCATGTTCAGTTCCGGGGTTTCTTGGGGAGGAAGGAGGAGGAGGAGGAGGAGGAGGAATAGGGGATCAAAATGGGGTGTTGAATCTAGAAACACTGCGGATGCAATCAAGTGTGAGTTATGCAAAAGGAAGTGTTGGGAAAAAAGCAGCTGTAGCAATGTCTAATTCAATGGGATCCAGCTCAATAGCTTATGAAGGTCCTGACATAGCAGATGATGATGGAGATGAGGAGACCAACAGTCCTAGTCCTGCTGCTGCTGCTGCTGCGGAGAGGGAGATTCCCAAGGTGTTAGCTGTTCTTGCCTCCGTTCTAGAGCGGCTAGTGGCCAGGAATGAACAATTTGCAAATTCATCGTCACCATCACAACAAGTCATCTTCAATCCCAAGAAGCTTACAATCTTCCATGGACTCAGAGCTCCTGGAATTAGCATTGCCAAGTACTTAGAGCGTATCTTCAAGTACACCAGTTGTAGCCCTTCTTGCTTTGTGGTGGGATATGTGTTTATAGACCGGCTTATCCATCGCCAACCAGACTTGCTTGTTACTTCTCTCAATGTCCACCGCCTGCTCGTCACCAGTGTCATGGTTGCCACCAAAATGTTGGATGATGTGTGAGTGTCCTCCATCACTGCCCTGCCCTTTTTTTCTTTTTTTTCTCTTAGAATTATATCGCCTGTTGCTGCACATCAATCTTTGATAAGGAGAAATATCCAGATGCGCCTTATTAGGGTTACAATCATCTCTTGGAAACTGCATATCTGATTCTTCACCTTCATTTGGATGGAGTCTTCAATCTCTCTCTCTCTCTCTCTCTCTCTGTGTGTGTCTCTGGCATGGCATTCGGTTGCAACAATCTTTGGCTGTCCGGATTGGTTGGAACCAAATGTTTTCTGTTAGGTTTGCTGATAGTTTAGGGTTCTTTGCCTTTTGCAATTGTGGTCTGGTACTATCTTATCATGAAATTGCAGTCATTGGAGGATATGGATGCATCCTTTTGTTGCTGAGCATGCTTTGTTGCTGTGCCAGCTCTTGGAGAAAATGTTTAGGCACCTGATGGTAAATCTGAATCATATGTTCTCAAATCCTCATGACTCTGGCTGTTAGTCTTCAGCTGGCAATTGCCGCAAATCATCAAGAACACGCACACAATTAGGTCAATCATCCACTTACAATGTTGGGGAACAAACAGTACCTTTGTATAGCATAGGGTTTGTTTGTGCAGGAATTGCAGTGCCTTTAAGTCCAAATGCTCATTTTTCTGCTCTTTGTGTACCTATGCTTTCTGTGTTTTCAAAACTCATAGGGTTTGTGAAGTGGGAATATTGTTGGACGTAAGTCCAATTGCTCATATCTGTGCTCTTTGTGTACCTATGCTTTCTGTGTTTTCAAAACTCATAGGGCTTGTGCAGTGGGAATGTGTTTGTCCAATTGCTCATAACTGTACTCTTTGCCTATGCTTTCTGTGTTACAAAACTCATAGCATAGTGGCTAATATGCACAACATGTTTTACCTTTCATTGTGCTCAGGATGCACTGTTCCTTTTCTTGTATTGTCTTGGTTCTGACCTAAAGACAGCTGCTATGTTGTCAAGTGCCTAGTTGAGAGGTTTTCATTTCTCGAGGAGCTAGCTTCTCATGGCTGCAGCCCCTCGGGCCATACTTTATAGGTTTTTTTTTACGCATGCAGATCTTTCTTGTCTGCACCTAAAAGTGCACATGTGAATGAAAGATCCCAGAGTGTGTCTTATCACTCAATCTTTTTGGTGTTGGATATGGACCATTTCTGTGTTTCTAAGGAAAGCATTTTTCATCTTTTAAAGGGTCATCATGGTGATCCTGACTTTTTTTGGCTGGTGGGTGGCCTGCAGGCATTTCAACAATGCATTTTTTGCAAGGGTAGGAGGGGTGAGCGTGGTGGAATTAAATCGACTGGAGCTGGAGTTTTTGTTTCGTCTGGACTTTCGGTTATCAGTGACAACTAGTGTGTTTGAAAGCTACTGCTCTCATCTGGAGAAGGAGGTGTTGGCTATAGGAAAGAAGTCAGAGTGTGCTGAACGGAGTCTGCCAACCTTTGGCAGTGTCTCTACTGAGGTGATGGCATCCTTTCATAAAAAGAGAGTTGCAGCTGCAATCGACAAACCACAACTGAACTCATCACAGCTGGCTGTACAATATCAACAATCTATTGCCAAGATGATGGCTCGAGAATCATCCTTCCCAAGTCTTTGAATCTGTCTCTCCTGTCTAAGATTTCGCAGGGTTTTGTAGCATCTAGCTAATATTTGGTTTGCCACCATTAAGATCTTCAACTTGGCAGTCCCCCAAGTAGGTCTCTATGTTTCTTAATGTAAGCAGCAATTCTCCAGCAGGGTGCTTCAGTATTTTGTTGTGGTGGATGTGGATGACACAGATTCTCTCCTGCACCACTTCCCTGTGAGACCTTTAGTTCTCTGAAGGTTCCTACACAACTTCCCTCTGAAAACTTAGGGTAGCTGGAACAAATGTAGCTGGAATCCTGGTTCAACCCTTACTGTACATTACAAATGGTGTTCTCAGTCCTTGTCAAAAGTTCTCAAAGAGGGAGTTCATGATGTGTGGAAGAGCTGCACGTCACAGCTCATGGATGGTGTGGAAATGATCAGTACTCCAACAAATTTTGGATTTTGCTGATCACTTCTTTGGATGGAGGGAATGGTTGCAATGATGATAAAGTACATGGCAAAACAGAATTGGAGAACTCTTACTCTTCAGACATTGATTGCTTGATTCTGGAGTCTGCAGTCATGGCTAAGGAATTTGGAGCTGGTGAATCTGGACATGGTCATTCGCTTGTGCTACTCCTGATGGAAGTGGGTGAGGTGTTGATACTTTTCATGACATGTATGATTGAGTGCCGAAGTAGCCAAGAGACAAATCAGTGAAACATTGGCCAAGTATACATGTCATTTTAAGAGGTCTCCTGTAAATTTTCTTGCTTATTCTGTTTCCATGGGTGAGTGCTGCTAGCTTGCCAAATGTGTCTAGTCCTCCTTGAGGTTCTGGGTGATGATTATGGTGGCAGGGGAGAGGGTTTCCACTTTGATAGCAAACGTTTGGGTGTAAATTGAGAACTAGTTGCTGGCCTCTGTAGTCTTTTGCAACACCTCCTCAAACTGCCAGAATGATTCTGTCAAGTGCTCCAGCAAGGCCTGGCTCTGATAATGCCTCCAGGAAGTTCTGTAGTTGTATGTCTGATGCCTGTGAAGCACTGGCGTTTTCTTTGTACGATAGAGAGCATGGGCATTGCTGAACCTGATGACTACTTTGTATAAATGTACCCTCTTCCATTTAGCTTCATAGATTCAGGCACTCCAGGATCTATAATTTGCTGACTGGTGGTTGATTTTGGCATTCTGCTTCAGTGTCTGAGGCTTCAATCTGTCTCTACTTTCTGCCAGATCTAATAGACTAGAGTATTTGAAGACCTGAACTGCATGCATTAGATGGGATAACTTGGCACTTATTCGACCAGATCCTTCTAAATAATGTAGAGGGGAATCTCCTCTTTCAATGCCAGTATCTTGCATTGTTCTGCACCTTGCTTCCAGCCATTGAAATTGCCACCAAACTGGGAAAAAATCTTACAGAAATGTTCATGGTAGATGGACAGAGGTGTACTACTCCTTATTCCTCAACAGCAAGTAAATCCCTTGAGTATGCTAAACCTAAAGTAGCCTACAATTTCAACTCATCAGGGCATAGTTAAAATGGATCTATTTGGATGCCAGAAAAGATGCATTGCATAATATATGGGTTCCTCTGTGGAGATTTGTCATTCAATCAGAAGCTCCAACTCTATGCAGTTGAGAGCTTTTGAAATGTCTTGTGGACATTGGAAAGTTTGTCGAATCAAGAAGAGTATTGCACTTTATCTGGTAGCTGGAGATTTGTACCAGCAGTCCATGAGCATCAAACCCTAAACCCATAAGCATCCATTGTTTGATCAGAATCTTATCACTCTATTGCATCCATGTATGCAATATATAAGGGGATTCCAATCAAACTTTGCAATTTGTCCTTTTCTTCAATGTCTAATGTGAAATTTTCCTCACAGGCTTCACATCCTTTGAAGCATCTTTTTAGTCATGCTCAAAAAGTTCTCATCTGTTCTTGCAGGTCATTTGCATCCTGCTCAGCTCTTGTGCCCTAAGTTGCATTTGGTGCAATTCACCCACCCTGGCTTTTGCTGCTTCTGTCCTCACCCACATTTTGTGAACCAATTCTCAGAATTCAGCAACCAACTCCCGCTCTCCATATGTGCTGCCCTGACAACCCTGTGACACATGCTTGCTGGATGTGCACACACAAGCTGAGACTTGTAGAACCAAGATTACATACGACTCCTGGATGATCACAGGTTTCTAAGGAGTGTTATGGGAGACTCAGGTGATTTTGAATGGGTGGGCAGTGTTCCATGCAAAAGTAATTTGGGTCAGGGAGTTCAGACCAGCAGCCTTCAGAACAGATGCAAACATAGGGGACACGAGCTGCCGCTGTACTATAGATGGCATGGTGAGCACTGGAAGGGCAGCTTTCTGGACAATATCATATTATACATATCACAGAGCTCTACACATGATGCTGCTGCACAATGTCATATACTATACACAAGAAAAGGGAACATGAGTTGCTGATTGAACTGAAGAGAGAGAGAGAGAGAGAGCACTTGAGGCATTGGGGTGTGGAGGAGGCCGCTCTTACAAAAGGTCTAGTACATGTTCAAAGGCATCTTCACCCACACCTTCCATTTGGGCCTCTACCATTGTTCATCACATCTAGCAAATAGTTCTAGTTGTTTTAGGGGTTTGTTGTTATTTTTAGGGCTTGGAGTTTAGGGCTACATTTAAGAGTGTAATGTTATATTTAAGTCTTTTGGGTAGTGTTGTGGTATATGTGGGAAAATCATTTCAAAATTTTTTTTGGCATGTGGGAGGTCTAGAAAAGGAGCCTCCACTTTCAAAGATTTTATTTTTTCTAATTTTCACAAATGGACTTCTCAAACACCTCTTCTTCAAATGAGAGCTTTAGTTCATCCTTGAATTCTAGTGAAGAATTGTTTGATGAGATGGATATGGGAGACCAATGACATATTTGTTTTGAACCTATATTAATTGCTACTAATTTTCTTGAGTTTTTTCCATTAATGTAAGAGAAATGGAGGAGAGTGCTAAAACCTTTGGGGATCTTGAGATTGGTGTTTAAGATGTGTTGGGTACAAAGTGAGCAATTCCAACATTGTTTGAAACCTTGACCAACTATACTTTGGAGGAGTTTGAGTTAACATTGTTTGTGGTCCCCATAATCATGACCAACATGAGATCTACATGTGAAGCTCACATTCTAGTTGGGCGTTCATCAAAGTTGAAGTTTGAGCAATGTCTTCTCAACTTCATTTTGTACATGAAGCATGATAATATGACCATGTCTCATGCATTCATGTCAGATTTTGCAAATTGTAGCATATGCGATTATGCAATTTTTATTACATCTTGCATTAATCATGCATTAATTAATGAGATCCATTAGCCCACAATTAAGAAGAAAGGATCTTTAGCTAGAGAAATTAAGGATTTTCACGATTGAATTGGGTTAATTGACAACACCCTAATCAAGATTTGCAAACCCTACAATATTAAGGCCCACATGACATGGTTTAGTGGCAAGAAGGAAATCTATTCCATGAATAACATTGTGGTTGTTAATCACTTGGACTTTTCATCTATTCAAATACTAGTTGTTTACGGTTTTTTCATGATGTTACCATACTACGACAATATAAGCTTTACATAAATTAGTGCAAGTAGTTTGTTCAAACAAATTATTACTTTGAATACCTATAATTAGGTAACCCAAGATATATGGGGGAAAAATTTTCCATCATGAGAAGGCTTGGCAAGTGAGAATTAATTCTTAATGCCAATTAACTTGCAATCAAAACATACAACAATATGCATGAATGATACATAATCAAAGTGGAGTGGGGAATAATATAATGTAATGTTTTGTTCAAAACTACAATTCTTCTCATTAATTTCCTACATAAAAGATACATGGACTTCACAATTGAACTCATTAGATAACATGTGGTGGAATCAACTAACCATGGCTAAAATGGAAACTTTCAATTATAGTTTTAGAAGTGTTTTCACTTTCCTTGAACTTTACCTCCATTGCCACACCCAAATCCCTAGTTCCCTTAAGGTTGTTAATCTTTGCCTTGTTTTTCTTCTCAACCCTCAAGTCATGCCGCACAACAAATATGTTCTTCTTTTCAATGTAGGTGTCTAATTTCACAGTTAAAAATTATTGTCATTTTTTAGAATCAGCTTTCATATGCCCTACCATGAATGTGATGCTCTTGGATTGTTGTTGCATCTCCAATTTTGTCATAGTTTTTTTTGGGGGTAATATAACCCAAATTGCATCCTATATTAAAGACCTAGGATGGGCATTAACTACATATAGGTCAAATAAAGCTTGAGCTAAAAAATGAAATAACAAATGGAATCTCACCATAAACATGTTTTGTTTCCTTTTCAATACATTGGGTAAGGTATGCCCATATGTGGTTTTAAAATGAACCAAGACCTTTTCACTTTGCAAGATTGTGTTTTCATTATTATCTTCATTTGAGGTGCATGCATTCAAGTCCTTCAAATCGTCACGTAATAGTTTGTAATTGTGCCTTCGATAGATTGTGAATTGGACTGTTGCTCTAGGAAAGTGGTGAAAATTGCCTTTCACATTTGAATAGGAATAATTTGAGGAACTTTCTTTCAATCTCAGTTATACATTCCAAAATGGTTCAATTGTATGTCATGACCTTAACTCCAATTCTTGGGCTTGCAACGTAGGTTGGGGGCATGAAAGAGGATGTGGGTCGAAAGAGTGTCCCAAAACACATGCATTCCCACAAGTTTTGTGGGAAAACACAAAGGAGGTGAATCCCAAACACTTCCAAATGGAAATATATTTAGGAGTTAAAGCCCCAAAATGTTTTGAATATTTAGGCCAAAAAGGAGGATATTAAACTTTGTTCAAATTTTGGGTATTATTTATACCATTAGATTTTTTTTGAAAATGGGTTCACATCTTCCATTTGGATATCTTGAACTCAAGTTATTGCAAAAGAAATTTGACCATTAAAATCTTTAAAAATGGGTCAAATGACCTTCGATTGGAACTTGTAATATAGTGTTACAAAGATCTCAATAAAAGCTACAAGATAGTGGTTTGCATTGCTCAAATTTATACCTATTTAAAAAGGATTAAAATGGACCTCATTTCAAAGGTCCATTTTGGGACTCCCAAGAATTTTACTTATTTCAATGTAACCTTCATGGACGAGTCTATAATATACTATAGGGAAGAAGGCGGTGCCTTCTCTTAAATACAAACCATTTGAATCTATGTGAATCTAAACCAAGTCAATGATTCAATTTGGTTCCATTTGCACTAACCATTTACATTGTCTAGCTTTTACTAATGAAGTGACATAAGTTTATAATTTCACTTTAGTCCCATCCTAGTGTTCTCACATACCCTTCTAACCCCCCAAGCTATGGAATTAAGGAGTTTGCTCCTAATATTTCCTTCTTTCCAATTGTATCACTTTAGGGAATTATGGACAATAATATTTTGGGATGAGATTGGGGGCATGTCATTGTATGCAATTTCCATGGTGCCAAAATGCAAAGATTACACCATTTGGTGTTGACCTTTTTGCCTAAGTGGCATTCTTTCATTTTGTTTGATTATCATTTTGTAACAATTATTTGATATATTTTCAATTTTACATTCTACCATAAATTCATCTATAGTCATGTGGGACTCCTCCATCCCTACACAAGAAATAAACAATAATGAACAAATGGATTAATGAAATTCCTCCTTAATTCATTACAAACCCAAAATAATATTTACAAGCTTCTATTCGTCATAAATGATCATATCAAAGGTGAATTTCAGCTTTGTCCTTCCCCAAATGTAAAAGGTTTATATTTCTCCCGAATAGATCATAACAACTATATATAATTGTAGATCATAAAAGATGTGAAAAAAACTTATGTTTGAAAACTTTGGAATCCCATTCTCAAATGAACCCTAGGTACAATATTGATGAAAGTGGACCCTAGCTGGGTGTATTCACGATCAGGGTACCAAAAAAAGTGACCTATATTTAAAGGATTGCAAATGATAACTTTGGATTTTTGTTTCTTATATTATTATAGTTTTAGTAAATTTTTGGATGCCAATAAATAAACTAATGTTAAATTAACAAAAATATTTTTAAAAAATTGGATACTATGTAAATGTTATTTTGAATCCTATAAACTAATTATATCAAATGTCTAAATTTCATTTTTTTTAAGGAATCAAAAGGAATGCATAAATGCATACAATTGATTTCAAACTTTTTATATAACAAAAAAATGCCCCTTTTTATGAAAGTACATGTTCATTAGATGAACTTGATGAAAAACCAAATCATACAAAAATTTCAAAGTCTTGCAATTTTGAATGAAAGGGCTACAAGGCAAATGATTCATTTTTTTTACCATTTGACAAAAAAATTATGTTCAATGGGTTCAAAATGTTTAACTTTAGGTGCAAGTCACATGTACAAGAAATAATCTTGCCAAAAAACATGATTGGTTGTCCATCGAAACTCAATTTGGGATTTTTTAGGATTTTATGTGTTTCTAGCTATAAACCAAAATATTGATACACAATTATGTATGGATGTGAAAACTCACCACTATCACATGAATTATTTTAAATTGGACTATTCAATTTTTCTCATTTAATTTTTTTTCAAATAAACGTTATTTGCAAAAAGTAGCCCAACAAAAGTCTTGGAATCTTTTTTCCTTTTTAAAAAACCCAACCATGAATAAACCCAAGTACAATATTGATCAAAATAGACCCAAATTTCAATCACAAAGGTTTGAATGCAAATGGGTTACATTTTCACATCCTAGACCATATTTGAACCATTGCACACATTTGCAAATATGTTTTGAGGTCTAGAAATGGCTTTTGTTTGGAGATTTGGAAATTTTAAAATCCCTATCCCAAATGGAATGTAACCTATAAAATGCTTACAATAGACTCAAACCTCAATCACATAGGCTCAAATGAAAGTGGGTTACACTTTTCACATCTCTAATAAACCTTATGTAAAACTATCTCCCACATATGTAAATCTATGTCGAGAAGTGTAGACTTGAAGACCCACTCCCAAATGGACCCTATAATTGGAAACTGGTTTAAACACAAATCTCAACCACATAGGTTCAAATGCAAGTGGGTTGTATTTTATGCACCCCTAATAGACACTAGAAATAATCTCCCACATCCCCATATCACAAAAGAGGTATGAAAATCACCTTTGTTTGGGTATATGAAAACATGTTCCCAAATGGACCCTAAAATTGGAAAATTGTCATATTAGACCCAAATCTCAACCACAAAGGGCCACATGCAAGTGGCTTATACTTCATACTTCCATAATAGACACTAGAAACCATCATCCACATTTGCATATCACAAAAGAGGTATAAAAATGGCCTTTGGGTGGTTGAAAATTGATTTCTAAATGGATTTTAAAATTCATAAATGGTTAGGACAAACTCAAATCTCAACCACAAAAGGCTGAATGCAAGTGAGTTATACTTCATTCTTCCATAATAAACACTAAAAACCATGTCACATGTATAGATCAGAAAAGAAGTATAAAAACATTGGCATTTGTTTGGGTAGTTTAAAAGTTATTCCCAAATGGACCCTAAAATTGGAAAATACATGGTTAGAACAAACCCAAATTTCAATTGTGCAAATGGCCATTTATAAGCGGGTTATATTTTGTAACTTTTGATTAGGCTCAAAAAACCATCTCCCACATTTGCAAATTACAAAAAAGGTCAACAAATGAGGTATGGTCACATTGAGAGAAGTCTAATTGCATGGAGAAAGGTTTAAGGGGTTTGATGACATTGAAAAAAATTTGATGACAAAAATAAAGAGAGGGACAAAAAAGGTTTAATGATAATAAGAGATAAGTGATAGAAAATGAAATTAAATCAAATAAATAACCACATAAACAAAAACCATGATAATTTAGACAAGGACCATTCAAACCAAACAAATCAAAAGTTTTTCCCATGCCATCATCGTTCAAAATTGTATATAGGGTGGTTGCAAGGTCGGATGGTTCATTTTTTGCATCGCAATGTTTTTTTTTGGCAAATTTTCATGCATTTTTATACTATTCACATGTCATAAAATCAACAATATGCCAAATTTGTTGTTAGATTTAAAATATCAACTTGAATTAAAAACTATAGAAAAAAAATTGCAACATATATGCACCAAATGTATAGGAATGAACTTTTGAAATTGAAAAATATGGATTGATGTTTTGTTTGTCTCTCTTTATATAGTCATGCATTTTTGTGTATGGTTTTTTATTTGGGATATTTTATAGGGACTCAATATATGATATATTGAAACAAAGGAAGATAAATGTAAAAAAATTGCTAGACAAATCTTGACAAAAAAAAGTTATGGACTTTTGAATGGCTTAAAATGGGCCATATTTTCATAAGTCCACATCATAATCATTTTTCAAAACATCTATAAATTAAAGATTTGTCTAAGGTGATTTTTAAATATGAACTTTTAAAATTCATTAACCACCATCTAATCCCCCATTTAATTAATGATATCACATTAAACTACTAGTTTATCATTATTGTATGGATGTTTAGGCAATGGTGTGTCTGTCAAAAATGAGCCACCCTAGCTTGTAACCACCTTACACAATTTCAAAGGGGCATCCTATTGATTGAAATGAGCACATGTCATCACGTTTCAAAATTTTATAATGCATTTCATATCCAATCAAAATAAGGTGCATAAAATCTTCAATTGTATGAATCAAATGGTTCATCTATGTTGGAGATGAACAAACATTGTTGTAAACATTCTATTCAAACTCAAGACACTTTTGAAAAGAACCTTGATGAACTTGATGGGGGGTTATCATCTATAGCTACAATTTATGGTTAAACTTGACAAATTCAAGGCATTCCATGTAACAACCTCACCCACCATAGTAAACTAGCCCTTCCCACTTGACAAAAATGCCAAAACATATATAGGTGCTATAAACAAGTGTATTGGCAAAATATGTTGTGACATTACAATTGCATTTGGGAGAAACATCAAAAGGTGGGCATTTATTGATATTTTATGTGGAGGCAAGGATAAGGTTTTGGGCTACAAGTGGACAATAATCAAGCACAATTGGATACTCCAATTTAATCACAAGATGTAATTCAACTCACTTGGAGAGGTTACTAGTATTGTTGTCCTTAGGGTTTCAACAAGCTCACACTACTTGCAACAAAAAATTGAAATAGACCACCATGAAAGGATAAACATTTGCCACAATGTTAAATCTTCACATCAATAATTGAATAGAAAATATCAACATATTCCCACATACTTGTTTGTATTAACATCATTGCTTGGACTATGAAAAGAGTCAAGAAAAAATGTCTTTCCTCACCTAGGAATGCAAAAATATGTTGAGAGTGAGTGCATAGTCTACAACTTTATTCTTTCCTTCACCTTGCTCTTGTGACTTCTTCCAATTCCTATCAAACTCCATTGCAATATAGCTTGAGTGCATAAAACATTCAACATTCATTGAAAGAGGTCTATGAGGAGTTTGACCCATCACATTTCTATTTCTTTCTTTCCTCTTTTCACACTTTTCATTCTACCAACTTTTGATTTGTACCTCTCCCAAGTGCTTGAAAATTGATGCTCATGATAAACCTTATGTTTTTCCCCAACTTTGCAACATCATTTCTATTTATTTTCTCTTGAATTCTCCAATACCCTTTAGGTTTTGTTCAAGTTTTCTTTCACAAACATGATTATTTTTCATGCTCACTTTTGACTTCTTTTTTCAAATGATGTAATGTGCTTCTTTAATGCTAAAATCAAGCTCATTATGTCTCTCTTTTCTATCTTCTTAAATTTTTTACTTCACATGTCACTCCTCTTTCACACTAAGTTCAAACATACAAGAAGAATGTTCAAACATCAAAACAAAATACAGAAAGCCCACATGGATAAAATAAGGGATGAAATTGGCCATACCATTAAATTTGATGCAAATTTGAGTTTAGCGGCCCATAATTTGACTTTGTAGATTGGGACCACCATGTTTGTGATTTCAAACACAATGTTCACTAAACATGTGGTTTTGGTCCCCCATGAGCCACTTTACATATAATTTTATTGTTTTAACTTTAAATGTTGTATCGCATCCAACATTGTGTCCAAACCATTGTATTGTTGATTGAATAAAGATGTTCTTAGCCAAACAAAAAAAAATTTGGATCAATGGGGATAGAAAATAAATCTTTCATTTTACCATCATGAGTTCAACATTTTTGTGACCTTGGTCATTAGATAGGTTTGGGTTCTTTATTTTTTCCCCCAAATCCAAGATATGTCATAACCAAGACTACATATGGTTTTTTGCCATGGGGAATTGTAGAAAATATCCACATACTTTCCAAAGTAGACTTGTGTAAGTAGTTACAATATTTGGCATGACATGGGGTTTAAAACTTGTAAGTAGGAGCCAAAATAATTACTTTGGAAAAGGATTGCAAGTCATTTTTTTTTCCAAAAATAACTTTTTTATGCAATTGAATTTTTCAATGAATTTTTTTGTATTTGTTTTCAAACATATTAAATTTTTTTTCAATGCATCACTTTTTTTTTGTTAGTCATTATTGAAGAAATATGAATTTTAAAAAATGTGTAGATTCCTTACATATTCAATGTTTCGTATTGAAAAATGATCAAAATTTTAAGTCATCACCAAAAATTAAAATTTCACATTCTTTAGTTTTATTATACTCTAAGTTATAACTTTTCTTAATACATCATGTACATTATAACCCATTTATATGTGGTAAAAGACTTTTGAAGCTATGAAATTCTAAAGTAATTTTGAAACATTATTTAAATTTTTAAAGTTTTAGAATTCCACATTTCAAAAATTATGAGCACTTTTTGAATGTGGCTAATATGTTTTTTTCATTTATAAAATTTTCAATGAATTTTTTATTATTATATGAACTTTTGATATTCCTTTGCAAAATTGACTCCATCTAATGCAATAAATGTACATTTTCAAATGTTTAAAATTAAAACCAAAACTTGAAAATTGGATCAAATGAATTTTTATTTTAAATTCCTTGACATTCATACGAGGGAAAAAAACTAACTTGCCATGATTACTATGGTTTTAAATGGTAATAAATAAATAAATGTTTGATTTTGACTAATTATGTTTAACATTCAACACCCTTTTTGGTTCCTTGTTATGTGTTTTGACCCATGGTGGACCAACAACATATGCAATTTTTTTAAATTTTAAAATAAAATATTGGTTTATTTTGAAGTTTGATATTGGTGGCGAAAGCATTTTTTGCCATGTGAATTGTAGAATAATAAGCGAACCAAATAAAATATGGTGCATTAGTGTTACATAATCACACAAAAGGATTTCAAAAATCTTTAAAACTCAATTAAAATCCCTAAACTTTAGCTTTTTGTTACTAATTAATTTTTAAACTACTAGTTACTTATCTTGTAATGTCTTAAACTTAACCTTGCAAAAACTAGTTCCAAGGCACATTTTAAAGTGCCTACAAATGTTTAAGAGCATATATTTATAATTTGAAAATAATTTGGTTAATTATAATACTTTTTTTTTTTGTCATCCATGTGAAATGATATTGAAATTAAGTAAACATTGGTGTGTTATTTTTAATTAAACACACAAAATGATCCCAATACTTTTATGATTATATTTTTGAGGTCATTGTTTAGTCTAAAAAGTATTGCATCATAATTTGCAAGTGGATACTATTTTGTTCCTAGCTTCTCTCCATGTACCAAGGTTCTTGAAACAATAACATAGTAAGTATTCAATGTGGATTACATACAAATTGTCATTTGGTTCCCACACTTTGGACAATGGTTACAGGTTTAAATCTAAATTGATGTAGTCTTGATTATTCTTTTTTTTTTTTCATCTTTGTAAAATAAGCAAAAAAAATTCATAATTGTTTTTTTTTGTTCAGATGTTGAATTAATTAAACTTATGATTTTGATGCTAAATTTTAACATTTTCATAAGTTTGGTTGAACATTTTGCTTATGCACAAGAAAGTTATTATTTAAACTATGTTACATTTCAATTATCATCTTGGAAAATTGTCATGTACACTAGTGGAATCAACCTCAAAATTGAAGGTTGGTTTGTAAGTTATGAATTCATCAAACTAAAAATCAACAAACAAAAGGAAGTAGACCAAGAACCAAAATCAATAGTGTCAATTTTGGGAAGAAATAAAAGGAAAACCAAAGCTTTAAAGGCTCTCGCATTACAATGAAAATATGCCTAAACTAGAACCAAAGAATTACACAACATCAATGCAAACAAGTAGTTGGTGTAAAGATTAGAAACATTGTGACCTTCCAAGTGATTTTTGGTTCACTTTGCCATTAGGCCATATTATGTGTGACTTATAATAGTTTGGTATGTTGATAGTTGATGATTGGTTTGACTACCAAGTCTCAAACACAAAGATAATAGTTGTGAATCATTGCCAATGTTATTTTGGTCTTAGCTTTTGAGTGTGGCAATGGTATTGAGTCAATGAAAATTGGATTGCATAGGAATATTGTTATTAAAGATTTTGTGAAACATGCAAGTCAATCTAGCACATGTAGATTGATCAATTGAAATCTCATTTACTTAAATTTAACTTGATATACATGGTTTAATCCATTGTTGGATTATTATCATATTTTATGCATACCAACCTTTTGAAAAATTGAAGACCAATGGAACATTGGTATTGGGAAAATTTTGACATTTGAATATTATGGTGGTATCATTATTAATTTTTGGGTGCATGCATTCACAATTTTAAAAGCTAGAAGCATCAAAGTAAAAGTCTTTCTCCAAGGATTGCATTGACATGTGGCATTCATGTGTTGGTTTATTAATTAAAAATTTGCATCTTTCACATTCAATTTACAATTATGTTCTAGATTTAAATATTTTTTCCCTACTCTTTGATCATACATCACATATATTATGCATCTATGTACTTTGTTAAATAAAAATGAATAACTTTTGTTAAATACATATCTTCAAAATTCATGATTTTCAAGGCTGAAAACACATTTGAATCAAAAGCATTCAAATGTGTTGTAAAAATGAATTTTGCTAGATTTAGCTCCTTTAAAATAAAAAAATCATTATTAAAATACTCTCCAATTTTGAAAAAAGAATGATACACATTTGACAAGGAAAAAATATGTTTGAAAAACATAAATTTGTCCACCCTAGAGTTTTGAATGTTTTAAGTCTTATAGAAAGCTCAAGGACCCATTCATGAGGTGACCTACATGGTATTAGCTTTGAATGGATTCTTGGGCTGATTCATTTAAAGGAACCCCTACAAAATGAGAACCGAATTTGGGGGCTGGGGTCAAGAGTTTAATGTAAAAAATGCAAAAAAAAAAACAAAGCTTAACCATAGAATGGAATCCATCCATTAGATGTGGATGCAAGTGTACCTAAAGAAGTCAGCTTCCAACACTCAAGACATGGGCCCATGGGCTTTACCCTACTTGCAATTGAGCCACCAAAATACATCTTCCAAGTTTGTATGGGTTCAAGTTGGCCTATGAAGTTGCTATGGGTGGGCCATAAACTTTTTTGGACTTTGTCAAGTGGGCCTTAAATGCATTGACACCACCACTAAGGCCATGAGACAAAGCTGAGTTTCACATACATGTTCACACTGAGCTGTGGTTAATGAACCACACCTGAGCTTTCACCTTGGTAACCTGTTAAGCAAATCCTGGATGGTAAATAATTAATACATAGCTAACCAGGGTGGTTGGTTAGCTATGGGGACAAGAGTACCCTGAGAAAGTGTTTCCTCATCACATTGGATGAAGAAAAGTGAAAATGTGCCGGTTTGGCTCAGGAAATTGGTTTTGGCTCAGCAGAATTGCATGCGGTGGCTCGTAAAAGCTGCAGTACCGTGTGCACCTGCAGACAAGAGGTCAATAAATACGATCTGACTGCTGGTCAGTGTTTTCGATTGGCTCGTCATAATGATTGGTCCAGGTGGTTTGCTATTAGTAGTTCCCCACCTATTTGCTGTCCTGGTTTCAGTTTCAAATGGGTGGGGTTGCAAAAAAGTAAACTAACTAAACTTGGATGTGAAAAATATTTTTGCTGGGTCCCATAGTGGCTAAGCTGAGAGGGGATTGGATTCAACCACAATCAGGCAAACCTGTTGTTAGCTACGTGTGAAGCTCTGCTCCACGTATTGAAAGTGGTGGTGAGATTCTATGGGCTGCTGCTGAAAAGTTTGTGGCAATGCTGAAGCTGGAGCACAGATATTTTTGTCTAGAGGGGCGAGATCAAAAGCTTCTCATGCATGATGATGATGCTCATGGAGATTTTCATGGCTTTCAAAGTGGTTGAGAGGTAAAAGGCTATGGACTAGAAATGAGGCCAAGTTGAGTCCACAAACAGAAAGCAAAGTCAGTAGTAGTAGTAGTACTTCAAATGAATGTGCTAGATTTTTTGTTTTCCTCAGGCCAATTTGAGTCCACAAGAGTAGTAGTAGTAAAGTAGAGTGCTTCAAAAGCAAATGTGCTGGATCTTCTAAGATACACTTTGCTACTCAAGGAATTCTTCTTGTGTGGTTGCCACAAATTGTGGGCAAAAAGGTGGAGATGCCTACCACTTGATTTCCAGGGATTGATTTCCTGGACTCCAATTATTTGGCCCCACCCACTAGAAGACTTGAAATCTGGGACAAAGGACTCTTTCTACTTTTGACATTACTTGTTTCAACTTGATTCTTTTCCGGGGTGGTGAAGCACACTATTGGATGTAGGTTTTTCCTAGTGGATGTATTTTAGAGTGGAACCGTTCAAACTTTGATCCGACTTTCTTAGAAGCCAAAGCTCTAAGAAGCCAAAGTACTTCCTTAGTACTAATATTTGACGACGACGACAACAACTCAAACCCGTCATAAGATGGGCTCATGGGCTAAAAAGGTTTGGACTATTGGTCTTTTAATCGGTTCAAAATTTTGTTTTTGCCTTTCTCTTGATGGGTAGAATTTGAAAATCATGGGTAAAAAACCACAAGACATATTTTGTGCCTAAAAAAGTAATGTTTTGCACTTGAAATATGTTACTCATTGCATACTTTTACTGTACAAATGTTTGAGATATAGGTATGATAACTTTAACTCGAATATTTGTAACCGTGGGACTCAAAACATGCATAACTAAGACAAAACCATCTCCACCCAAAGCCCCTATTTGGGTCTCGACCAGTCTTCAACATGTCATTGAACATAGAGAGAGCCAATATTATTTTCCTATTCCCACCCATTAACATGAAACATTGAAGGATACAACAAATTCATACGCACTCCAACAATAACCATCCTATTAACCATCCAAGTAGGTTATCGTTTGCTTTGACCAATTACCTTCAATTTGGAATCCATGTTGTATTGGTGATTGTTGGCTATTGATTGACAAAGGAAAACCATGCATATTTGCACTTACAATTCATGCCCATATCTACACATCATGGGTTATTGGTTCAGTATGGGATCTTCAAACATTGCAATAATGAACAAGTGGTCCATTGTCCAATTATTTACAAGACACTTTTCCTTTACCATTTTGCCCAAAATAAAATTTTGTCATAGGATTGTGCAAATTGATAACTAAAATTGCATCCACCACAATCAAGCAATGATTCCATATTTTCCTCATTGCTGGATGGAGTCATCCCAAGTTGCTTGGGCAACCAATATTTGGCCACAAGGGGTCTTGGAAAATTCTCATGTGAAAGCAATTATTTTGGAACACATTAACATGTTACCTACATTATGGAACAAGACACAACAATGGTAGATATCAAAGGCAAAGTGCACAAAACATCAACAAAAAAAACCTAATGTTTGTGGTTCCATTCTCATTCCAATATTTGGTTGTTTTAAAATAATGAAAACATACAGTCTTATGTCCAATACACAACACCATCAAGTTCTTTGCTCGTAACCCATTGTTGTGAGAATCTCAATGATCTCATTTCTTATGATGTCACAAGTTATAAGCAATAAACTTTACCATTCATCAACTCTCATTGGCCCCATTTTTTCATAACCATATTGCTTCTAGGATGAAAAATTTGTATATTCTCTTTTCATGGATGAAAATGACATTCATCATACATCCATTTCAAATATTTCATCAATAAAAAAAATGTTAATAAATAAGTAAAAAACCAAAAATGCAGACTAAAAAGTAACCAACAAGTTGTTCAATTGACTTAAGTATGATAGGTCATCTTGATCCCCACAATAGTTAGTTGTGCCTGTAACCAATTATCGGAATGAGCTTTGACACTTGGAGCCTCAGCTATTTTTGGTAACTAATTAAGGGCCTCTTGGTGGTTACCTAGGCCAAGACTAGATCACCAAAGCAAGAAAACACTTGTTACTACCAATTATAAGAGTCACAAACAACATGTGAGAACAAATCCATAATAATATACTTGATCCCACAATAATCCATCCATGAAGGAAGGTAGTTTGTTTGTTTTGTTTCTCATGTTGACATCTCCCACACCATGGTGCCTCTTGCTACACTCTTGATACCGTTAGAAAACCCTTGATGAGTAGGGGTGCATGGAGTTGGTTTCATAATGTTTTGACCTATGGTGGAGAAGTTATTGAATATTGAACAATTTTTTCATTAAAAAATCATTTAAATTATATGGGAATTTGGGCACACCCTTGATATTATTGGAAAGCTCTTAGTGAGTAGGATTTGATGAAGGTGATTTGGAAATTTTAGACATAAGGTGTGAGTGAGAGATATTGAATTTTATGTAATTTTTGTCATTGAAAATTCAATTAAATTATCAAAAAATTTGTTTTGGAAAGAAAAAATTAATTGGGCAAAGAGTGTTCACACTTGGGCCAATGGCACAGGCTACACTAGCATACTTAATCCAGTCAGAGATTCCTGTTAAGGAGATGGTGACTGTACTTAGAGACGGGATAAATCATCCAATAGAAAGCCAGTGAAACAACCAAGCGGGCTCGTCATGTAATAAGGGCTCTGCTCGGTTGGGCAAGTTCAAACAAGCAAAGACAGTTAAAATAGGAAATTCTTCTGGAAAGTTCCAAAACACCGGAGTAAGGGTTCACAATAACACCTGGTGAATGAACATTCCTCAAGTGTCAAAACAAGGGGGCCACAATGAACCAGCACCCCACCAGTGCACCGTCCACTTGGATGCCTGTGGATGAATGAACCTCAATGATGGATGAACCTCAACGGAGTTAGTATAAGGTTTCACCTTGATAACCAATTCTGTACGAAATAGCTCTCATATATAGGTAGAGATACATAGGAAAACAGATAACTACTACGTACATAGATGGTTTATATACAGGTAAGGGCTGTTTTTACTACCTACCTATCAACAACCTTCTTGTGGGTTATTAGTAGGTAGGTAGTTTAAAAAAAACCAACTGAGCTAACCACCATGGTTAGTAGCTAGGGAACTGGAACCCAACAGAAAACTGTTTCTTAGCCACTTATCATCCATCCTTGATGTTGTGCTGGTGGGTGCTGGTTCACCGTGGAACAAACATGGGACCATTTGGAAGTCGGTCAACCAAGCCATAAATTACTTGGTTTGGGAGGAGATCACGAGTGATAGGCATATCAAACATGATCTCCCTTCCTGGGGTCATAGGAAGTTAGTTAGGGATTGATATAGGAAGATCAAAGGAAGTAAAATCTTATTTGTGTGGATCTCTAGCAGATGCTACTATTTGTGGGTGGTGTGGGTCCTATTGATGTGATTTTGTTGCAGAACCGAAGCAGAACATGATGAACTCAAAGCATCTCCACCAGCGCTCAGTATATGACTCGATAGAGTAAAATTTATTGTGAAAAAGTCAAAATGTGCCAGTTGAGCTCAGGAAAAACCAAATTCGTGCAGCTTGCCGTGGCTTGTAAAAGGCGCAACACAGATGTGCACCTCAAAAAAAGAGTGTAATAAATTAGACCTGAGTGCGGTTCAGTATTTCTGTTTGGTCGATCATACTGATTGGTCCAGATGGTTTGCTATGAGTAGTTCCCACATATATGCAGTTCCACTTACAATCTTATTGGTGGGGTTGCCAAAAAAAACAGATAAACGTAGACATTTAATTTTTTTATCCAGAGTGACATACTAAGCACATGTGGAGATGCTCTCACCACCATCACACAATACAAAACCTTTGAAAAATACCATGTGGACCCCATTCAAAAGACCCAACATGATAATAGGTAAACAATACCTATGATGATGAAAGAAAGCTAAAACTAGAACGATAAGTGTGGAACTTTCTTTTCATAATGTTACCCAGAAGAACAGCCTTGATACTACTACTCTTTCCTTGTGCCTTTTTTTTTCCCCACTTATTTTTCTCCTAATTTTAACATAATAAAATCATTTTTTGAATATATTTTTAATCTTTCCCCCAACAATGAAAATTTTAAAAATTTCTGCACCAAGTATCAATGGAGACAATGAAAATGATTTTTTTTTTTCCTGCCGTGACATTTTATACCTCGAATAATGGCTTAGGTGTTCCTGAAATAATAATAAAAAGTGGCCCCTGAGGCCTCTCCAAGGGCATTACTTACCCAACACAAAGTGGCAAGGGGAGATCATACCTATTGGATTTAACCAAAGCATATCTAATTTGACAAAGCATTCATTCACAAAGAAAGAGAAAAACAAGGGGGTGTGTCACATGGTGACCTTACCATTTACATTAAAAAAGTATCTTAAAAAAGGCAAAAGAAGAATTATGGAACCTCAAATATTTCACCATGCAAAAATATAATCTTCAAAAAAAAAAAATCCTCTAAAAAAGAAACCAAAATCCTTCAAGATATTATTATAACTCTATAACTAATCTCAACTTTCAACACAAGTCCAAAATATTATCATCTTTCAAAAATCCTCATATAAAAATAAATAGACCTATTATTATTATTATTACCTAGGGGCCTATAAAAATCCATTAAGCTACTATACTCTATAATGAATCTAAACACAATATCCTTTTTGCCTTGGTAGTAGGCAAGGCCAAAAAACATCCACACAACTTCTCTAAAATAGTACACACTAGACAGTTGTTTTTTCATCCATCATTCATCACCCCGTCACAAACAATAAAATTAAAACACTTGTTAAAAAAATCAAATTAAAAGATTTTATTGGCAATTGAAGTTTCAAATCAGGCTATTGGCTGATGGACCCAACCAAATAGCGGCGCCTAAATTAGCGGCAATGTCCCCGTCAAATGAATTTGAGTTGGTAGGTTGGTGGGTACGTAGGTACCTACCAACTGTCCTTCCTTCCTTCCTTCCTTCTTTCCTTCCTTCATCCCCACTGGCCCACTTGGCCCGGTTAACACGGACGCCAGGCGGTACCCAGTTGCGTCGCGTCTTTTCTCTCCCTCTTTCTCTCTCAGGACTCTCCCCTCTTCTCTCTCTCCTCTCGCGCGCGCGCTCTGGCTCTGGCATTTATAAGCTTGCTCTGGTTGTGCTACTAGCCATCGCAGACTCGCGCACTCAGTAGTACCGTGACCGCAGGAGCATCCCTTGTCAGTGTCTCTCTGGTTTTTTTTTTTGACGCTCTAGTGGAATAGGTAGTTCTTTCGTTCTCTCATTAGGGTTTGAGGAGCCGACTGGCCTTGGAGGGAGCAGGAGTTTGTGGTGGGTGTTATTGTTGTCTTGTGTTTCGTGAAGAGTCGCAACGGTCTTCTTGTTCGTCTCTGGTTTTTCTTTTCCGAAAGTAATACCTCGACAGGAAGTCTCGTCGTGTTGGTGGAGTTCATATACGTTGCCAGTTTTGTTGTGTGCGAGTTTGAGACTTTCTGTTGTGTTGTGGATTTTTTTTGTTCTTCTCGTCCGTCAAGATCGTTATCTCGCGGTGCTGATTCGGGAGGAGACCTTGAGGTGTCCAACAGGGGGCGTAGCGTTTCCTTCGTTTTGCTCGAAGGGGAAGGTTTTGTGGATTTCGCGCCGGAAGTTCTCTGATTCGGATTCGCAGGGCTAGAGCATGGCAAAATATGGAGCTCTTGCAGGAGCGGCCGTTGCTGCCGTGGGGGCCTTTTGCAGCTATGAGGCTCGCGTGTTGCACTTACACAGCTCCCCGGGAGATGGTTTCCAGGTACTTGCTTCTTTTCTTTTCCTTGTTTTTTTGGTCTGTGGAGAATCTCTGTCCTCTTGTTTGTTCTGGATCGGGCACAGGGTTTGCCTGACGCTCTCTTCTTGGTACTGTCAAGCAAGGCTTTGCTTTTACTACCAGGGATGCAGAGTATCGGCTCTGGCAGCCTGCCGTTTTGCAGTCTAATTTGGAGTTCATCTATTATCTTCTTCCTCTGAGAATAGTGAAGCTGATGATCTCTGTGTGAATACAGATTTCCATCACTGAGATGCTAGGCTGCAAGGAAGGTTCCTGTACACCAAATTCTCAAACAGAGATGATAACGGCAGCATGTGGCTCTACTACACCGATATGCAATGGGCCCAATTCTTTCGAGACTCTTCTCTTTGCTCCAAGATATTGATCCCTTGACTGCCTTTTTTCATCCTGGAGAATAAGCAACCTCAGCCTGAGGTCTGTGGCCCAGGAAATTTTTGCAACAGCTTCAGGGCAGTTGCAACACAATTTTGCCAATTGATGTCAAGAATAATCCATTTCATTCTTCTTGCATCCTGAGAACATCCCTTAGGTCATTGATTTTCTTTAGATACACCTTGTGTGCCTGTGTTGAACTTGAGCCGATTTTCTATCTTCAGGGTTTAATCAAACAGGCCTACTCTCTATGCCCTCTCAAGATGAGGTTGTACAATAATCAAAAGAAAGAATACACAGAATTGATATTTTCAATTTCCTGAAGTCCACTTGCATAATCTTTTCAATTGGGTTCTCACAAGAAGCAAATCTTTTGCAAACTTTCTTGTAGGAGATTTGTTTGGAGAATTAGTATCAGTAGTAGTGTTACATCCCAATGTACAGAGTGGCGGTTGGACCGTCTTCAGTGGTGCTCAATATGTGGCCTTGCAAAAATATTTCTCACATTGAACTTTAGTTTATTCAAATTTTTCCAACTCCACCCATAATATGAAAACTGGTACTGCAAATAGGTGGGGAACAACTAATAGTGAACTATCGCTGAGTGGTCAATATGAGACAGACACCAGCAGTCAGATTACATTTAATACACTCTTCTCTGGCAGGTGATAGGCTTGGCTTGCACCTTTTGCCAGCCTCAGCAATCTTTGCAAGAAATGTTGAGCCAAACCAGCAAGTTTTGACTTTTCTTCATTCAATTTTAATTTCCGGGGTCACATAGTGAGTACTGGTGGAGTTGCTTGTATGTGGTCAATTGAAGGTGTAATGAATGTGCTACTTGTCCAGGCAGATTTGCAAGGTTCTGTCTGTTCTTGGCATGACTGTGTGGAGTTGAACAACAGTTTGTTCAGGCAAGATCTGCATACTCTGCACTTGATGAGATTTTGAAATGGGAGCATTTGTCATAGTTCCCGTATGTTTAGTGATTGTTTGCAAGATGCATAGGAGGGTACACCATGTTACTTCCCATGAGTCAACACCAGAAGTTGTTGAATTCTATGAAAACAGAATACCTCTGCAAGTGGTGAAGATTTCCATTACAATTCCATGATTGCACTTGAGCTCGGGCCACCTATCTGCTCAAGCTGAGTGCTCCTATTAGGAAGTTGCAGGCAAATTCACTCACCTGGATTTAAAGATTCACAACCACTTACAGTGGATGGTGGATGCTTCTGAAGTTGCTTTATATACGCAGGCAAAGACATGCAAAGCTCTAAGCACACTGGCATTGGAATACTTATATGAAGACGGGAACAAAAAATTTTACTTCAAGAGGCTCTCTCTCACTAAGGGACATCAATGATGTGATGGAAGTGTTGCTATTGCATCTAAGCTGCATCATGTGCAGCAGCAGAAATACGAGGATCCCCATTGCAACCTCTTGTAGTCAAATTTCTACATCTACAATACATTAGCAGAAAGAATTACATCTACAAAGATATAGAGTATACTCCACTTGGGTTTCAAAACATGAAAACCCAATGTTTGTAGTATTACTCCATTTGGGTTTTGAAAAATGAACCTCGAATGTTTCATTTGATTGTGGAGGTTATGTAAAGAGGATTGATTGATGATGACAGCAGCTCTTGTCCTCCAACTCCAACTTTCAAAAGTTGGGAAGAAACATCTCTCAGCACTATGATTTTCAATAAATGGTCATCTGTAACTGAATCATTGTGATTGTGCAAAGCCTAACAATCCTTTTGGAAATTCTTCAGCAACCCGAGCATCATTTGTAAATTCAAACTGTTGAGGACTCTGGGTTTGGGTGGGCAATGCACTACCTGACATATATACGATTGCAGAGAAACCTCCACGATGACATTTTGAACAATTGTGTCTGTTGTAACAGCTGACCTATATTCAACAGTAACTGAAATTGTTATTTCAAATCCCAGCATCAAGTATAGGGCCTCAGGCCCTGGACTTTTTACCAGAATAAGGGCCCGATGCCATGGGCTTTACTTGAATAAGGGCTGCATGCTGTGCAGCTGATCACAAGCCCAATTCCAGCAAAGCCTGTGTCCAAGGGCTGTATGAGCATAGAGACTGCTTGAATTGTATTATTTTAATTTTTTTCCTCTGATACCTGGTGGGTATCTGGTTCGAATTATATAGCAATTGGTCGAAACATGGTGTTAGAATAATTCAGCTCGTATCTGGTAGGTACCCTTGGGGTATCACAGGAAAACAATGACATTGGCATTTTGCAAACAGAATGCTTGCAATATCTGTGCGTGTTCTGTTTTCCAAAATTCCCTGTGGATTTTTATGCTCTGCAATTCACTCTCTAAATACTCTAGAAAAATCCAAGGAGGTCTTTACTTCCATAGTTCTGAACACAACAAAGCAAAAGTGATGTTGGTGACATCCTGTGTGATGGAGGAAGCCATGGTTCCTTCATCTGGAAATTGAACTGGTGCGCAGAGGAGGAAGATTTGTCACAAATTTCCCATGTCACATGTACAGAAGAATCTGGCAACTGGTTGGTCCTGCACCTGAAAATTACTAATCCTCTGTCCAAGGTGAGAAGCTATATGCAATAAGAGGAAGAGTATAATTTGGAGAGTGGGTTGAAAGCAGTTCTCAACTCGTGCTTTAATGTTTGGTTGGTGAAACCAGGGGCCACTCATAGCCTCCAGTTCCCTCGACTCTGGCTTAGCACTCAAATTCAATCAACACTTCAGCTCACAATCGTCAGAAACATGGTGTTAGAAACTATCTCTACTAGACAGCTGAGCTATATGCTAGAAATGGACAGTTTGAGAAGCTCTTCCAGTTTGGTGACCTTGATTCAAGAGACTCATGTGTGCATTATAGAAAGAACTTAAAAGTCCAGTCTGAAAAAGAAGTAACATGGCATGTAAAGACCTCCTTGGATTTCCGTAGTGTATTTAGAGAGTGCGTTGCAGAGTGTAAAAACTTGTGGGGCATTTCTGAAAATGAAATGCCCACAAGTGCAAACATTGTGTTTTCTAAATCAGATCTTTGTCTTTGCTCCACATATGAAATCATAAGCACCATACCCTTGAATGGGGGATCTAACATGAGCCATTAAATATTGTGCTTGTCAAATGTGTTCAAGGAGTGAAAGTATGTCAACCATTTGTTGTTTCATGCAAATGATCAAAAGCACTAATTTTCATTGAATAATGTAATTTTGAAATGTGCTTTAGAGTGTCATGCACAACTTTGTTAAGTAATTTGTCACAACATCTTTGACAAGTTGAAATTATACATTCCAAAGTATTTTTGAATCCCTAGTAATGATGAGCTTCATATAAAAGACAATTGGTTCTCATTTTTGAGGATACATTTATCATTGCTTTGCAAATACTCCATTTTCGGAAGGTTGAAACACAAGATGTCACACTTGGCCTTTATAACAAATGATAATTGATTTCTAATACTTCGAGGCACTTTGAAACAAGGTAACATGACCAACAAATCTATCACATAAAATGCAACAACTCAAACACAAATGTGAAAAAGAAATGTGAATGAAGTTATCCATCTTTGATGACTATGATAAAAGTTGTGGAGACCTACATGACACAATTTAATATGCATAATTGTAAAATTAGAAGATTGCATGGAGCAAATTGATTAGCTAGTTTTGATTAGTGTGTTCAACTTCATAAGTCTTAAGCCCATTTCGATGCCAACTTCCCAAGCTTGTCAACCAATCCTAGATTTTTTAGAACACAATGCATTTTGGATTTCAATTGAACTTTCTTAATGGATGCAAAATGGAAAACTTTTTAAATATAATCATCTATAAGAGCACATTATCAAACATTTGGAAAGATTTTATAACAATGAAACCCATTCAAAAGCTTTGGTCAACATCCTTAAATTCTTGTTTTAAACACTATACAATTCAATGCATTCACAATGGTTTGCAAGTTGGATCCCTCATCCTTTGCATAATAGAATATATATGTGAGAAAATGATTGGAATAAAGCCCTATAGCTTTTGTAACATAATTGCACCATATGTTTTTGTGGCTTCAAGTAACCAATTTAATGCTGTGTCATGGATCCCATTTAAAACATCTAGAAATCAATGACCAAATAAGATGCCATGTTCCTTTTGACATTCATAAGTCAACAATGGTAGTCATAAACATTGATGTAGTCAAACTTTGTTCAACATATTGATGCGAAAAAATTCCACTAAAACAAAATATACCTTCTAATGTGAAAACCAAATGGAAATCCATGAGTAGAATTTATAAGCCAAATTTTTCATCCAAATAAATTCAAGAATTCATACAATTAAAAATGTATTAATGTACAATTAAAAGTGTTTTCCTACATGTCTCAAGTTGTGGGTGCAACTAATTTTGGCATGTGTCAATTTGTAGTTGCAAATGCAATTATTTATTGTGATTGTTAGGTAAAAGTATGGTTAGCTAACTCACTTTTGACATTTTGGAAATTCCCCATTTTACACTAATTACAATTCCTATACTTATAATAATGATTAAATTATAAATATTATAATTATCCTTTATGCTCAAAATTATAATGATCAAAAGTATTGATAAACCACTTTTTATATATTATTAAACATGTGATTGGTCCAAAAATTCATGTGAAAACATTGATATTTCAATCTGATTTGGACTATAAACAATAAAAAAATGATGAAATTATGACATTTAAAATTTTAAAAAATAAAATTTCTTGTATTGAAAAAATTTCAATGCATCTTATTGTAAAAATTTTCATTTAATGTGGTCTATTTTTCAATTTCTATTTTGACATTACTATGACATTGACGCACTCCCAAGTCTTGGGTTGAACCCACTTGAGGGTTCAACTATGTTGAATTGCGGAAATTTGGGACTTGAGGGGCACTCCCGACTTCCAACACTAAAAGGGGGTAGAGGGGCATGCTAAAAGTCCCGGGATTAGACTAGGAAGATGGACTAGAAGATCAAGCTTGAATCTGCATCCAAAACCAACCACAAGAGGGTTAGTTAGCATTCGAGAACACCCTTGGGTGTTGGGACAAACCATGGGCATTTTTACACACAAGACTCACCACGGCCCGGACTCGGGGGAAGCCACCACCTTCCCCCATATAGTATACTTTGCAGCTCTCCGCCGAGGCTACATCCAAATGACTCTTTTTCCCAGGACTCCCAAGTTGGAGTCCCGAAACTGTCCCGGGTTGGAGTCCTGGGACTTTGGATGCTCATAGCTCCTCGCCCCAAACTTGGATCGGGACGAGGTCTAAACCAAAGTTGTAGCCCTCGTCGAGAGCTTTCCAACACCATGTTGCACTCCTTGAGGCAACATCGGGAAGAGGTCGATTCCCGACTTTTAGTGGTCGGGAGTCAAACTGGCAGTTTGACTCCCGGCCCTTCTTTTGCCCATAACTTGGGCTGTAAATGTCCAAATGGCCCATGCGAGGCCATTTTGGGCATCTACGCTTCAAGACCTTTCCATTGATATAAAGAACGCATCAATGCAAGGAGATTTGACCCCTCAAATCGTCTTCTGAATTTTTGGGAGTCCCGAAGGACTCCATTTTCCCACTTTTGGGAGTGTGAGTTGCATTCTCACACTTAGCCCCAAAGTGGGGTTGTGACATACATACACTAATATGAATTTTTTTAAAAACAACTATGTTTACAAACTAGATTTATAATCATATTGGATTAAATAAGTATGGTCACTAGAGTCATGCTAAATAACTTGTTTAAAAAACTTAACATGACATATTGTCAAGTTATGTTTAAAACAACTATGTGTAATGTCCCACATGGATTTACACTTAAAATAAAAATTTGTAGTCATTTTATAGTCATTTAAGACACATGTAATCATGTTGTAGTCATTTAGGACAAAGTTTAGAATGCCATTAGAAAAAATTCAACCCTCATCTCCACAACAACAAACCATTTCCTTAACCCATCCAACCAATACTTCAAGCTGTGATATATTATGTCATCACATAAATATAAACATGTATATTTCAAATTTTATGCATTATCATATCATTAATCATATAATTATAGTTTATTTTAAATAATATTCTTAATTCACTATTCAAATTTAGTGTTTTAAATTTGTAACTCAATTTAATATTTAATATTTTTGAAAATAATTTCATTCATACATTCAAATATTTTCTTATAAATAAGTTAAACTGATTTAATATATATTTTTGGGCCATAAAGTAGAATTAAGATTTGAATTATATTTAATCCATATTTTGAATTCCATACTTCTATAAAAATTATAATTCTCAAAATTTCAGATGTAAATATATTACATCAATTTAGAATATTTATTCAAAAATTTCATTGTACTTTTAAAAACTATAAACATACACATAAATATCACATGATTTAATTTGTAAAGATAAATTTAATTATCATTGATTAAACCTTTATACATGTATGCATGCCATTTGTAAAAATAATGAACTACAATATAATTTTTTTATATAAATCTTTAAAAAACAATTCCTCTTGAATTCCATGTATACATATGTGTTTTCATGTAATGCATACATGACTATTGCCATTACAAAATGACTTATGAATTTTTTTATGAATGTACATGTTAAATTATATTTATGGTGTATGATACCAATTATTGTCTACATTTTTTATATAATTCACAATATACAACTAAATTGTGACTACAATTATGTTAATGTGATTACATATTTACACCATGTGTCAAAATTACACATGTTAAATATAAAGTGATGGACATTAATTTTCCACATCATATAGAATCTTGAATAATATTAAAATAATTTTAATAGGTGGTTGCATAAAACACCAAAACTTTCTAATATCATATGCCATATCATGATGTCATATGTTACATGATGTCATGGTTATTGTTGTTGGTTAATCACTTTAACAACTTTAAATCTTAAGCTTGAGTGTATATAAAATTGAATGCTTGCTCACATTATGTTAAACATTTATTCCATTAATCCATTAGTTATAATAACCATTCGATTGCAACTACACATTGTCACATAAGTTAGATAGTTGCAAATATGGTTCACAAATGTTTTTTAGGTTGTTGAAGACCACTAATTATTTAAGAAGTGGTTGCATAGGACATGAATTCTTCTAGTGATACTTTTTGAATCCACATTTTTCATTATATTTGCATGGCAAACATAGTGTCATCATTTCAAAGGTCAATTATGAATTTTAAAAAATAAAAATTATCCATATTTTTTTAATATGATGCCCACTAAAGTCTATTGCAATATGGATAACTAAAATTTGATAATATTATGTTGAATATGGATTTACATGTTAATTCATTTACAGTTCAAAAATTAGAACTATGATAATCCAAATAATCCCCTTAATTATGTTTCAAACTTGCTATGCATTTTGGATGAAAAGGTGGATGAAATGTGAATTCATGTCAACCATAGTTGCACATACAATGATGGATAACAAATAAATTGTTTTTACAATTACAATATGGACTATTGAACATACATGTCAATTTTTAGTTGTAAATGCCACTATCTATTATGACTAAATTGTATAATTGGATGAATAAATAGATTAAAATGTTTTAAAGGATTGATATCTAATAGGTAGGCAAATAGGTTATAAGTATGTAGGTTGTAGTTAATTGAATGATAAGGTAGATTTGGGCCTGGTAATTAATAAATAAGTAGATTACAAAAGTACCTAAGCTAGGTAAGTAATTAAGTTAATTAGGTAGGCTAGGCGGGTAGCTAGGTTAGGAAATTTAGCTTATGTTATGTATCTAAACTAGGTGTGTAGGTTAGTGTCATGAATGACATCCCTAGCATATTCATGGTTAGTTTTTATTAACAATAATTACCATCATTGGATTACTTTCAATAGTAGAATAATCAAACTTAAATTATTATGGTAAATTTAATAACTTTAATTTACCAATAGTAGATCAAAGTGTTTGAAAATTACCTTCATTATTTAAAAAAAAATTCTAATGATTCTTCTACAAAATGGGTAGGTGGAAAATATTCCCACTAATTTAGGAGAAAATTTAGATGTTGTTTTAGAAGGGGAGTTGGTAGTTTGAATTTCAAAGATAATTAAGTGAAGAAATCTAATAAAGGATAAAACAAACCCATATGTATATGGGTGGTGGGAACCTCTTGGAGTTGGTCCACATTGTCATTATGTTCCTTGGAAAAAAGTTTAAATAGCCCCACTTTTTATAATTGTTTTAATGTGGAAAGTTCATTTTCTCTTGTGGTATTTTTGGGAGTTGTAGATAGTTTTTGTGAGGAATGATAATGTATTTGGGTGATTGGAAATGCAAGGAGAAAGATATTCCCAAGGAGGGTTGTTGCATAGTATTTTTTTCTTTTCTTTGGATTTGTTTTTGCTTACCTATTTACAAGTAGATGTAGTTAGTTTCGGGTGATGTATAATATTGTAACTTTTATTCTCTTTGTTTTCCATTCACTCTTTTGATAAATGTCATTAGACGGTAGTTGTAGTATTATGGAAGGCAATAATAATAGAAGGTAACAACTTCAAATGGTGAAGGCAACAATAGTAAAAGCTAACATGTTGAAGTGTGATGAAAGCAACCTATTTTTCCTTGGACAATTTGCATTAGAGTTGAAATTACGGGAAGGAAGGTAGGTACTTTCACAACAACACATTTTGGGTTTTGCGCTTGGCCTTTACAACTATATATTAGTTAGGAAGGACATATGTGACTAGTGACTAATGAGTTGTTAAACCCATGTCGTTTCACCCATTTAGTTGCAAGGGTTGTTCAATTGCAAAGCCTAATCATTTTAATGACTAAGATTTTTTTATAATAATGAAATTTCATGTCATCATTAACTTTTATGACGTGTAAAGTGCATGTCATCTCAATTTAATTTTTTTATTCAATTAATTGTTACCAAAGAAGCCTTGATGGATGGATAACGTGTAAAAAATCTATAAACACATTATGAGTCATTCCACATGACCAAAAGTCAACCTAGTTTAACCCATGTAACTAGCGTAGCCAAAAGTCAACCTAGCCTAACCTAGTTAGGTTAGACAACCTAACTTAACTCACCTAACCAAAAGTCAACTTAACTTAACTTAGTTAGACTAGCTACTTATGTTAAGCAACCTATATTACCTAACCTAAGTTAGGTGGCCTAGATTAAAAACAAATGTCAAACTCCTAGCCCAAGAAACCTACAACATTAGGCTACTTAACCTAAGCCAAATGGCTTAGATATCATAGGTTGCAAAAGTGAAGACTTAAACCCCTCACCCCCACTTTGGGGTTCAAGTCTTCATCCATTGCATTACCACATTTTTTTATATTAATTATATTTAACACAAAGTTATAAAGTTCAAAATTTTTAGCTTTGAATTAACCTTGGTCACTTTAAGTTGACCTAAATCAACCTATACTACTTACTAACCTAGTCTAAGTTAACCTATTAGTAGGGTAACCTATTCTAGTAATTTAAACATACTAGATGTAGTAATTTTTTTATGTCTAATTAAATAACTTACAAAGATATTACATTTGTAGATTTTTACTAAGTAACCTACATATATACGTTAAATTAATAGGCATGTTAACCTAAGCTAATGCATTAAATAGTTAAAAAGTCAAGGAGTTATGTGTCATTTTTTCAAAATGAATATTAATATTGTAATCATAATCACAAATTAACAATAGATTATTTAATACAAATACACATGCATGTGAATTCATGATGTCAAAAACCTCATGGCACACAAAAAATTATGGTATGCCATGACAAATATTGGTGCCATAAATTCAAAACACACAAAAATTTATGGTGTCACAAAAAATCATGGATTGCCATGAAAATTTGTGACACCTTGTTGCCAAATGGCATGCCATGTCATCATCACATGGAAAACATAGTTGTTTTTTATCACAAAGGACAACAATATTTTCAACTAGCTAATAAATGAGATTAATTCATCAAATTAATGACATGAATCATGATGTTGACAAATAGAACCACATCATTTTGTTGGCATATAGCATGCCATGTCATCATCATGGGATATTGAGTTGTTATTAGTCACAAAGGTGAATGGTTTTTGCAACTAACTAATTAATGAACAAAAATTGAAAAATAATATGATAATTTACCCAAAAAACCAACAAATTGTCATATTGACTATAATTGCAAAACCATGATGCCATGTGGCATGTTGATGTCTTTTGCCATTACTTAGTGATTGTTATGACCAAGTAGTTATAAATGTAATTGACAAAAACAATAGTCATTTTAGTGTCCAATGGGATTTGTTGTAATGAGGGTAAAGTTTTTAAATTTTCATCTTGATACAAAGAGCTACATTAAGGGATTGGACATCAACTTCAACATAATGATGGATCAATAAATGCCTCATTTTTTCCAAAATAGTGTATGAGTCATCATGTTGACTAATTGTCAAATATTTTATTACCACATAAAATACGCCAAAAAATGTCTTTTACAACTAGTCCTACTCGACTATAGTCATTTTTCTGGTTGTTTTTTAAAAAAATTATGTCATTTTCTTGTTGTTTTTTCCATTGTAGCCGAATAGGACAAGTTGTAAAAGTTTTGGTGTTGTTGACTAGAAGTTGTTATTTCAGTTGCAAAAGTCAAGGTATTTTAACTATCTAATTTAATTTATTTAAAACATATTATTACAATTTCAAGAATAATATTATATCCATTTTAAAAATCCCATTAGTTGTCATATTAACTATAATTGCAAAACCATGACATTTCAATGGCCTTTGCAACTACATAGTGATTTTTGTGACTAAGTAGTTACAATTGTAGTAAAAAAGGATAGTAGTTGTTTCTTTGATCAATCAAAAAACCCATAATGCATTGTTATGTTTCTTGCCACATCATTGGCATTCTAGGTTGTTTATTATGGTTTCCAAAAACTTATTATTTCTTTGGAGAATAAGATTGCTTAATGGAAGGTAATCATAAGGTAAGAATTATTTTATATATTTTTTCTTTTGTTTTATACCCAACAACCCTCCCCTTGTGTGGATTTGGGATTGTCGAATCCATAAGTATACAACTAGCATCATCACCAACATCATGTTTGACATCATCACCAATATCACTACCAAGTGCAAATTGGATATAAGGAGCCATTGTATTATGTAACCACTATTTAAATAGTGCCTAGTTAATTTTCATATTTTTTTGTATTACCAAATCAATGAAATGATTATAACAACATTCATATGTTATCTTGACACAACACATAATCTAATTTGAAATGATTTGGATGAGAAATTAAGAGTCATAAGCACTAAAATATTTGTGTAACCAATGCTTATGTCCTTTCAAATAATGTTAAATAATTCAAAAATGTTAAAGTTGAATTTGGATTTTTTGTCATTTGTATTTTATATTATTTTAAATATTTTTAGATATTTTGGGAATTTAATTGTAAGCATGAAACAATGGATGTTAATTTTTATGATTTTAAGTTTGGAAACTATTATTTTTACAATCCAAATTTGACTATATTTGCTTTTTTTAAAAATAAAAATAACACAATTTTTTTCATAGCACAATTTTGAAAAAAAAACCCTGATGGGGAAAATTCCAAATATTTAAATTGACACAAATTTACACTAATTCTATGTGGTTGATGAGTCAAAAAAATTAAGTGAATTAAATATGAACAAATTTTTTTGTTGACATTGGTTCAACTAACCTAAATCCCATAATACATCCAATCATGGTTGGCATATTACAATGGTCCATAAATCACCATCTCTTTCAACCTGAATTTGACCCTCTAGTTCGTTTTAAATCCCCATTTTGAATGCATCACATTGATTGTTTTGATCATGACTTTTCATTTCATCCAAGCTTTGATAGCTTGAGTTTGGTACACATAACAAATAATTCTATGTCATATTAACTTAAACAACTTAGATAACATATCTGCAATTGCCAACTAGTGCTTGTGTAACAAAACTCCCAAAGGTTAAAGTTTAAAATTAGGTTTAAGGTTTGAGTTGGAAACCATGATGCCATGGTTTGAACTTGGTGCTTATATTCGAATCCAATTCAAAGAGCACCATTGTAGCCTTAAAAGAGGTTAATTATCAATAGAACTTTGCAATTTACAAGTTTATGTCCAAACTTGCTTCAAATGTAGGATTTGTCTTACTTTGTGGCTTGTGTGAATAAGTGCTTAGAAGAGTTGTGTGATTCCAAGTTACATGTGACATCATGGTCTCTTTAAAAACTAAAAACCCTTTAATAGCATGGAAGCTTGTGATGGTACATCACAAACTTCCAATATCACAAGATTTCAATATAATCCACGAGAAAATCATAAAATAACATGTTTGTGCAAAATTTGTGAAAATCAAACTTGATTGAACTGATTTTGCTAGAAATAGTGAGCTTTTGTGATGATTTAGGTGAATTTATAATCAATTACTAGAAAAAACATGTGTTGTTGTATAAGAACAAACAACATTCATGGTTAATTTGGTGTCTTTTGCATGGCAACAATTCCAACAACATTAATCAACAATGGTCTGAAGTATACATCCGCAAGTTAGGATTTGGACTTTAACAAGTGCTAGCACAAGTCTATACTTATTTTTCTTTTTTATGTTCATTAGGTTTTTAGCTTTGGAGTGCTATTTTTTAGATGATATTATACATCTTAATAGTTTACAAATTCTTTTGATTTAAATGCAATTGCAACAAACTTTTACTTTGTACAATGATTTTTCAATGTGAGAGTTATGACTTTAGATTGACATTAGGGATCTATCCTATTTAGAGGAACCAATTCATGAAAAAAAAGTGAAGACCATACAAGGAGAAATTGATGAAGCGTATGAAGCCAATCTTTTAAATAGGTCACCTAATTTGCATTCTTGCATGAGTTTTTAAAATGAGGTTGGAAAATTGAATGTTTTGCACAATTTGTTTGAGGTGGTGAATTAAAGAGAAATTAATTAACACCTCGCCTGTATGGAATAGAAAAATGATAGAGTTTCTTCTCATAGATTGCTAAAGAATTTGTTTGCATTTGGTCTATGAACAAGTTTGCTTCAACAACTATAACACCCCATTTCTCACACAATAAGGATCAAGTTTTGGTGGTTTACCATATTCAGTTTGTTAATATTTGACGTCTTTTGAATATTAGTGCTTTGGTCATTTTTGGGTTTACATTTACATATGGATATCCTTGGATGGAGTAATGGATTGTTTTGGGCATATTGGGCCACATGCCTATGTAGTGTGTGTGTCTAAGTAACAATTCAATGTGTTTTGCAACTAATTAATGATTTTTTTTGTTTTCTCTAGTTTCCAAACTTCTTTGATAAGATTTTTTTTTGCTTGTTCCTTAAATCATCTTTAAATGTTTTTCATAATTTGGTTTATACACTTCATCACATTTTGTATGTTGAAATGTTGTTTGGCAAATATGCATGTATGTGATGCACATGACTATTGAAAATATAAAAGGTATTTCAAATTTTCATGTTTTGCTTAACTTGAGGGATACAAATGTCCTTCATACCCATTAACATTATTGGTGGTGTGTTAAAAGATGGATAAGGAGCAAGAGGAGTAGGGCTAATTAATATACATTGATGGTGTTTTAACATGATACAAACAATCAAAATTTTGTTAAATTTTAGCCCTAAAGATGTTTTTTTTTTTTACTTTTAATGATTGTATAGATAACATAATTCTTATACAATCAAAACATAAGGAATGTTTACAATAAAAGTTTGAACATGGCAAACTAATTTTAATACCATTATAAATATTTCTACTTTATATATGTGGGAGTTTTTCTCCATGTTTATAAAAGTCCATTGAAAGCTTTTGAGGCAAAATTTTTATCTTGAATCCATTTACCAAGTATGTTTTGTCTTTGTATTATTTAAAGACATGTGCATCTTCTTGTTATTTTCTTTGGTTGTTTGTAATGTGGGGTAAAAACACATTACACTAGACCAAAATTAGTAGTTCAAAATCCATTTTTGGAATCCAAATTTAGTGATTTTTCCACAAAAATTTAAATGGTGTTGAAGTTCACATTTTTTTTCATTTCCAAATTCATACCACCATAATTTGAACCTTTTAAAAAAACTTCTAAAAATATGGGCCTTGAAAAAATCAATTTGGATATCAAAATGGACTTTATGAATTTTCATTTTCATTTTTAATTTTTAAATTTTTTTAGACTTTTTCTTGCTTGATTTTTTCACCTTAAATGTTATGGTACTTCAATATGTGGTGGTAAAAAGTTGTAGGCTTAGTTTTCAACTTCATTAGAAGAAAATAGTCCATAATGATAGTTTTGGGGTTGTTTGGACTATAACATTAGATGTACCATCTTTTATAAAGTTTACCTTGAATTGAACATTTATCCTTTTGGTAATTTATTTTTTGGGTTTGAAAGATTAGAATGTAGGTTTTGATTTTTCATCTCACTTTTGCCAAGTTTCTCAAATATATTTGAATACAATGCAACAATACTTGACTCACCTAGAAAAAACTACCATTGTGACATCCAAAAAAGTCCATCATAGTGTGCTTTTACCTTGTGGCGATGTGAATGAGATCTGAAGTGCAATTGTAGGGTGAAACAACATGATCACAAAAAGTCTTCATTTAATTGCATTGAACAACATGAATGAGTATGGTTTGAAAAACAATTTCAAAACATTTCATGTAATTTCAAAACTACAAAAGATTCAAATTTACTTCCTTAAATGCAAGAGGCAATATTTAAAAATAGTTTCATAAAACATTCAATATATTATGATAGCATTCAATATGGATACATTTTGCATATTAACTAAGTGTTTGCCAAATTGTAAAAAAAAATTTAAAAAATCCCACTTTGATGTGTTTGCTTAAGCCATAGTACATACATGCAATCCTATGTTCAAGGTTTCTAGAAATTTTGGGAAGTCCAATAACAAGCATGTTCCACATGAAGATGTATAGCCATGGCCAAGTGATTCAAACATCCCATGTGAAGATTTTCAATTGCCATTACCATGTAAATAAATCTAAACAAAGACTTACACATTCAATTCCCAATTCATTTATTCATTTTCATGAAATTAAAAGTACTTGAATGAAATTGGTGACAAACAAATGCACTTTATGACATGAACAAATCACTCCCAATCAACAGGCACCTATCCAATAGACTTCCACCTAATAGAACAACACAAGTTGGAGCTTGTTTGCTTTCAAATGAACAAATGATCATGTTGCAACTATCTCATAATTGAATTCACAAGATCCAAATGTGTCTTTTATGACAACTTTGATGTGTTTTATGGATCACACATCCATAAAAATTTCATCATTGTTGTCAAACATTTATTTGACATACCAAACAATTTCACAACAAAAAATTATTTTTATGAAAAGCTTGATGAAGATGATTCAAAAATGAATAAAAGGACATGATGAACATGATGAACATGTTCACAACTAATACTTGTATGAATAAATGTACATGAACTTTGCACCTCATGGTAGATTGTGAATTATACTTCAACTTAATACATTTCCTTTTCCATGCGACATTTGATAGTTGAAAAATGGAAACACCATCTTTGTGTATTATAATGCAACTAACAAACAATATACATATAATTTCATCATTAACTTTTCATTGAAATGCAATATAACTAACACATGTCATAGCCATATAATGATTAAACTACAAGCTTTACATTTACAAACAATTATTTAAATTCAAAGTGAGGTGTCATAAGCAAAATTTGTATACATTGGTTAAGTATATTGATTTTGGTAAATGGATAAACTAATGAAGGTGACATGGCCAAATATGATTAGTCGTTCAAGAATAATATTATAAAAATCATAATTTACGTGTCTCAACATAAAAAAAAAAAATTATGACCCAAAAAGATGTTGCATTATTTATTAAAAAATTTATTCTAAAAAAGTTCCATAAATATGTCATTTATTGTGTGCAATTATATTAGTGCCCAACATTATTAAAACTAAAAAAAACAATGTCAACCATGCCTTCATTATTCATTATCTTTTAGAATTTCATAACACCAAAGATGATATTCTAAAGACACTCCTAGGTGTAATATCCCTTCAATGTGAAATAACTAGCATGATATACTCACTAAATTATGTTCCAATAGCTACAAAAAAAAATGTTATGTAATAAGTGTTTAACACATTTTCAAATATTTTGAAGATCTTTTATAGTCCTTTAAGTAGCAAAACCATTTATTACTTTACATCAAAAATGATTTTGGGTATTGCATATTAAAAAGACTCATTTCAAACTTTTCCAAATGTTCTCATAAAACATTAGATATATTTGTATACAACTTCATCCAAAAAATTCAACATCAACTTAATTTACAACTAAATTTAATGAAAAAATCAACATTCATATATATATATATATGTATGTATAATACAAACTTCTCCATGTTCAATCCAAAAGTGTTACAAATCACATTGTTCCCAAATTTCAATGTTATGGTGTTCATTAATGATAATTGGTGAAGTTTTGAATTGTTGCCAAGTTATTAGGCGATAATTCCAAACTTCACCAATTATCATCAATGAACACTACAACCTTCAAATGTTTTCTAATAAATAGATCCAACAATTAAATATAAAGCATGAGTTTTATCAAATAACTAATCAAGTTTGTAACATTGAAGGTGGCATGCATTGCAAGCTTCCAATTCTTAATAATGTTAGGTATAGGAAAAAGTCAATTCAAAGTTGTCAAGAATTGGCATGTTTTTGTGTGTGTGTGTGTGTGTTTTTTTTTGTCATTCCTTTGACATAACCTCACATAGGACACTTATGAAATTGTAAGGTCTAATTGACCAATCAATAAGACCTTACAATTTCAAAAAGAAACACATGCATTTTTTCATGTGGGAAAAGAGTCTAAATGTAGACCCTTCCTAGATTTGTAGCAATAACACTTGGCTTGCAAAAGTCATGATTGTCACCTTTAATGTACAAAGGGTTTAAATGTCCACAAAATTGGAAGCACTAGCTAGAATATTGATAATGGTTTTCTCCTTTCCATATTTCTATCTCTTGTCCTATTGAATTGTATTCACAAGCATATGCTTTATAAGTAATTTGCAACTACCTAAAATGATAAAACCAAATGTTAATGATGTCAACCCAATATGCAAAGATGGGAATAAGAGTTGTCCAAGGAAATCAAATATCACCACACACATAAACTTCATATTTTCAATTGAGACCTTGAACTTAAACTCACAATGATTTCAAAGACAATTATGTTAGATGGACAAAGTTTTTAAGACCAATTGTGATTGACTACACTTTTCCCATCTTTATTTAGTTTATAATTTATGATTTGACCCCACCAAAAAAAAACAATTGATGTAGAAGATGATAATTTTGTACAAAAGTGATTTCCAAAAACATCAATCAACACATTTTACACAATTAAAATTTTATTTTATATTATTCAAAAATCAATTAACTAGCGGGGAAACATTTTTCAATATTGAGGGGAATAATATACCAACTTAAAATATGATATCCATGTTAATTTATTTAATTATTTGTGACTTCGATGCGGTCTAAATAAAATGTGTGAACCTAATGGGTTCCATATGATGTTAACTTGCTAGATTTTATTGCCATATTGCACTATAATAAACAAGTAAGCAATGACAAGAAAATCAAATGTTATAGTGTGTGTAAAAAAGGAAGGACCAAATAATCCCACGTCTCTTATTGAATTAGGTCGGTCAACATGACATAATCTTCATTAAATGCATAAAGTATTTAACAAACATAAGATCATCACAAATGGAAAAACCTTTATCATCCTCCAAAATTTGTCCAAATGTTTATTACAAGATAAAAACATCCACAACATTAATCTAACAAAGTAGTTGCAACAACATTAAATTGAAGTGTTTAACTGAATTAAATCTTCTCGGACCTCTTTCACAATTGTTATCATGGTCTTCCATTGGGCATCTAGTAACTGATGTAATTGAGAAAATTGTTGATTCCCCACTCTTAAGCTTAGGTAGATTTTGACAAGCTACTCTCTTGAGCATTGACACATAACAACAACCCCACATTCTTTAGAATTCTCACTCAATGCAAAATCTTGTATCCCCAAAGTTCCCATTCAACTGGGTTTTTTATTGGCCATGGATTCTCAAAATTGAGATGACTTGAATAGTTGCAATTTTTTCACTCTTTTTTTGGATGCCATTCACAAACCAATAACTCTTTGATTCCCTATTATATTTCATCACCTTCACCAAACTCGTTTCTTTTATCATGTTGTAGTTCTTACATTTGTTGTCCTGATATTCTAGTGTGCAACGAAAAAGCTCTAAATTCTAATGTAACATAAGTACTTGAACACATGCAACTATCATACAACATTATTATCACAACACTAACTTTTACAACAAAACAACTTTAGCACTTAGCTTAGGAAATGTAGCTAGTTAAATAGGTTATTTCGTGTTCTTGTTCATAAATTCCACCAACAACCTCCCATGCTAAGTAGAGCCATTGCCAAACTCCATAAAAAAAAACCAAACAAACAATTGTTTTTGTAGTCGCCATGATATAATTCACATCACGCAACACCACTAGTTTCCGATACACACCACCTTGCAATAGATTAACAATCTAACTCACAACCATTAAGAAGAAAATCAACATCAACTGTCTCTTCCTTTGTCTTTCTCACATTCCGGTGCTCATTAAGTTTTCATCAGTGTAAAATAAATCATCCAACTTCTCTTCATCCCATAATAGGTCCTATCAAAAATTTGCCTAATTATGTCTTAAAGCTTTAACTTTGCTACCAAGAGCTAATAAATCAATAGGCACCAATGCACCATCCTCATTTCTACAAGTAATGGATCAAATGAGAGAATGGTAAGAGGGCATGCAAGGGGTGGAAGGCAAGAGAAAGGCAAACCCATTACTATGGTCCAACTTATAACTTTCAAATTAAACACTTTAAGTTGGAAAGACTTTAGATGCATGAAATTTTCTTCATCAATCCAATGTTGAAGTGATTTGGATGGGAGAAAGATTCATATGTGAAAGGCAATACACACATGCCAACCTTCATTGCCAAAAAAACACAAAAAATGTAACAAAAAAATCCAAGCTAAGGGCATTCCCAAAACAAAAATCATAGGACAAGGCGATGGAAGATGTTTAAACCCCCTTAATTAGCATTGTCCGGATGTCAATGTGACCCCTTGTGTGATTTTGTGTAAGGTTTGGGTAATGTTTTGTAAAAAGTTGAAGCAATATAATTTACAATCTAGTTGTTGTAAATGGCAAGAAGTATGCTAGTAGCGTGTTTATGAAGTCATGGGTTCAAACTCTGTAGGAAACAATAGAGCATACTAAACTTTTTTGTCATTAAAGCAAGACAAATGTTGATTGTGAAGGAGAGAAACATGATGTTATACTCTCCCCTTATTGAACTTTGTAGGCTTGTTGTTTTGTGCCTTGCATAGGAATAACATTTTTTTTAAACACCTTTAGAAAGTTCTTGCGGGGGGTTGATTAATGCTTTATGGAAAAAAAATTGCATACCTATTGCACATAAACATGCAACAATTCATAAATATGCTTCAAATAGAACTTGTTAGGGGGGTATAGAGTGTCTCCCCAAAACAATAGCCAAATCCAACCTTGCATTTTGGGAATGCTCCCTACCCATGGGTTTTACCTATCATAAAAAATGGGCAAAGGTTGCAAAGGTTATCATGAACCTAAAACCAGATGTAAATTTGAACACATAGTAGGGAGAAAGTTCTTAGGCTTACTTAAGTGTTGGAAGGATCTTACACCTACTTATAGTAGTAAGAATACCCATCCTATTCTCAAGGAGTAGGCACAAGAACAGTCTTCTTTCTTAGGAGAGATATTCATGAATATATGGTGCCCTCCAGGTTTAGACTAAGAAATACACTAAGAAATTTCTTGGAATGCTTTCCAAAGAAATGAAAAGGAAGAAAACTGATGATGCATGAGGATGGTAGGTGATAAGCTAAAGTGCATGACCCATGAGAATAAAGAATGAGGGGAGGAGGAGGAGGAGGAGGAGGAGGAGGAGGAGGAGAGAGAGAGAGAGAGAGAGAGAGAGAGAGAAGGAAAGAAGGGAGGAAACGGTAATGAAGTTGCAACTTGCAACGCCAAAGCGCGTGAACACAAATGCTCGGCGCTGTTGCCATGCCACAATTGGAGTATACGCATGCAACCACTCCTTCACTCCTTCCTTCCTTCCTTCATTCCTGGTTGCCAAATTTATGATGGCAATCAAATTTGCTTCTTTCATGTCTCCTGCTTTTGTCTCGCCTTCACGTGCTTTCTTCATTTCTCTTCTCTTTGATCTTCTGATCTCTCATCAATGCTACGCTACTATACTGTTTGTTCCTCATTAATTCAATTCAATTCAATTCAATTCAATTCAATTCCATTCTCCTTCGCCCAGGGATGATGGCGGCATCACCCACCTCCACATTTGTCCCTACTAATTTAATAACAATAATAATAATAATAATAATACTATTCAAACCAAGGATGCCACCACAGCCTTCAAATTTAAATACTTACAGCGCAATGGATACACAAACACACCCCACATCAATCTCCCCTTACTCTTTCTATTCCACCTCCCTCCACCACCCTCCCAAAACAAACACAAACAACAACAAACAACC
>Ga0116227_10002130_pt1 | contig 45210 bp, 35 predicted proteins | sample S1TSphgellanicum_FD_89693 | JGI IMG/M metagenome (GOLD analysis project Ga0116227, IMG submission 89693) | Host-associated microbial communities from peat moss isolated from Minnesota, USA - S1T2_Fb - Sphagnum magellanicum MG | ecosystem: Host-associated > Plants > Peat moss > Unclassified...
TAAGGCCTTAGTGAGCTCAGTTTTTTCAACACCAGTAGGTCCACAGAAAAGCATGGCTGCAATGGGGTGAGGGAGTCTTGAGACCCACATGAGCCCTTTGGACTGCATGTGCAATGCCATTCATAGTAGCATCCTGGCCTATAAAGCATGTGCACAGCATTTTCTCCAAGTTTGTTAACCTGTTTTGTTCATCTGCCATCAGTTGCTCAACTGGGATTCCAGACCACATTGCTGCAACTGCCACTATCTCTACTGGTCCCACAACCCATGTTCTGTACCCATAACAATCATGGCAACAAAGTTTAGGACCTCACACCATCTGCATTGACAATCACAACTATCGTATTGAAATGTCAAAAAAGTTATACCTCAAAAAAGTCCTGTGCTAACTGTAAGGTGGAGAAAAATGGTGGCTTCACCAGAGTGAGATTCTTTGCAACATGCAACAGCATTCTACAACATACAATACCAGAACACAAGTTATGGGTTATGTGTTGCCACTATTGGGCAAGAAATAAACCCATCATCCCCTTAACCTAATTGTAAAAGCGAACTACAACTAGAGAGTTTGTGTCAACATTTTTGCAGGCAACAAAGACACCCCCCCCTCTCCATTTCATTGTCACCAAACCTCTAGACCTCAAAGGGTTGAACTGAAACTAATTCAAGAACAGGAATCGCACACTACAGTTGAACACATGAAGGACATAGCCATTAGCAAATTCATAATCATCCAAGGAGGCTGCAGAAGTTACCATATCCTCTAATATGTACTCCATGCCGCCAGTTGCATTCACAAAAGCCTAGCAGCATGTCTTCAATCAGTGAACTGCAAAACCAACAGAAAAAAACCCGTTACAACATTTACAAAACTATGAAATCTAGTTGCCAGATGTTTTGAATCTCCATGAGGGGACTGACAGCTTCCTGAGAAGCCTGTATAGCATGAATCTCCTGCCAGTATTCTATGGGTCTGGTGCTCCTTCCTCTTCTCTAATGCATTTATGTGGTCCTAGCTACCAGCTTCATCGAGCAAATCAATTGCCTTGTTAGGAAGGGATCAGTGAAGAATATACCCAGCTGATAAATACCCTGCAACCTCCAGTGCTTCGGTTGTAATGTCACACTTATGATGCTCCTTGTATCCACTTCTCAGCCCCACCAAAATCTTCACAGAATCCTCTAATTTACGACCTCAATGTGCCCATTTGGAGCTTTCCAAAGCCCATTCACAGTTCTTAAACCCTTCCAATTGCAGGATTCACAGAGATTTTTGTTGAGTTGGGTATTACAGCTGGAAATATTTCTTGCACTAAGACCATCAGTCAGATCAAGGTACTGCTTTACTGATAAACAATAAAACATAGATCCAAGTCAAGAATCTGCATCAGTTCAAGGAGATGCCCAAAACCTCAAAGTTTTCTATACTCCACTCTTCCAAGAACTTAACTCCAAAATGGGGTTGACAACTGAGCCAACCATGATATAGGCCACAACTGCCAAGTTCTTCACAAGCCCAAGCACCTACCAATGCACAACCACATCTGTGTCAATCAATGGGTCTAAACTGCAAATGTAAGGATAGTTCCAAAGAGATTCCCAACTTGACTGGCATAGCCAAGGGGCTTTACACACCTAGCCCTCAGGTGTTTCAGCAAGGCACATCATTCCCTAGTGAGAGTTATGCAACTACTAAGGCTTTGCCAGCTTCCCTTAAGAGACCCACAACATGCAAAAGGATTGGAAAGTCATTACCAAAGCAAAAATTGATATCCCCAAAGTTGCACTCAATGAAGTAGAGATGATATCATATCCTAAGATTCAATCCATATAGCTGACTTTGCTTCTTAAGATCTCACCTTCACTTCTAATAGGAGAGTTAAGCCATCACAAGTGAGAAAGAGTTGAGGCATATGTCAAGCAATTGAGCACCTATACAAGGCAACAATCAGCTTGATGAGAAAATTAACACGCATGCTTGATTCACCCATCTATGGCAATTAGCTCACAAACATCCCAAATAGCCAGGCATGGCTCTACACAAGTCTCAACTAAGATAAAAATGTGAATACAACCACCACTAGTTTTGTTGTCCCATGTATGATCACCTTAATTGCCTACAATAATCTTAGCTCCATAGGTAGGTTCCTCTCTATCTAGGTAGGTTTTATGTAGGTTTTATCATACATTTGCATATATGAAAATATGTGCCTTCCTTTCCTCATTGTGCTCATGTCCTTAAAGACACTATCAAGTTCAAACAAAAACTTCACCCATAGGAGTAAGTTGTCCCAAACCCAACATGCCATGATATAAGTGATATATTCAGGGATCTTCAAATTGGATATCCTTCCAATGGATTCATCAGCTGAAACTGTCCCAGCCTTTTTACATGCTAACATCACAGGTCGATCATGTACTACTGCTAACAATGAAAGTCTCAAGCAGCTTTGCATTCAACACCTTTTCAAAACCTTGTACAAGTTCATCAAGTGACAAAACACAATTAGTCTGAGCTAGACCTCTTTGTACATACCACCACAATGCTGCTTTCTTTTTTCTGTGTGGCACCTTAGCGTTGGTACCAATTTTTTTTCATTTAGCACAGCCTTATGGGTCTTGTGGTTTGAGGTGCGAAAACATGCACCTTACGATATTTATAAGCAATTGGTTCAAGTACTACATAATATTGATATGCTCAAAACCAAAGACAAACAAGAGGTTGGCACAACCTGTAACTAGTTTCTACCACAACCTGCAACTGAGTTTCTGTTGTATGACTTCCAGAAGCAACATGGAAGAACGTCAGTCATGATCTTGGCTAGCACTAATCAAGAGGTGCATAGATGCTAATAGAATATATATTCTTCATTCCAACCACAACAAGCTTGTGCCCATTTCATTTTAGCAGGCACTATAGTACAAGCCACAAGCATCTAGTAATGCCAAAGCAATGGAGAGGCAAATGACATACATGGAAGGTCTAAGGGCAGTTGTTCATTGAGTAGTTGCACCTTCAGCTTTGGAAGATCCAGTTGCTTTCCATTAGCATTAAATTCCCAAGCAACTGGTGCAGGTACAGTTCCATAATGCAGGTCTTGCAAATCTCAATCACAAATCTAGAGCATCTCGAGAAGCTTGCAGGGCTCCAGTCCCTAAGATGTATGCACAATGTGAGTCCTTTTCAACCTTTCCTCCAGATCCTGCAGATGTGCTTGTTTCTCCTTCTGCTTCAATTAACACTCCACCACTTCTTGCCGCTTCTTCACCAACTCTCTGTTGCAAGATGAATTTAGTAGGATGAATTTACTACTTATCTTGGAGAGACCAACCTCTCTCTCTTCATTCCAAGCTATTAACTGACCAATGACAATGGGTGAAGTTGATGGGAGAGTAGACAGATGTATTTTTCTTTCTACTTGTTGCTTCAAATTTCATCACTCCAAACAAGCTGGAGTGATAGTGTATTTAGACATGACCCAAGACAAAGATGTACCTCCCTCCAACTAAGGTAAGGCAACCAGGGCTACTACTCTGTGAAGTGTGCTCATGGTGAGATTGAACCTTTGCAAGTGATTCACATGGTATAGTGCATCATCTAAAGTGTGTTGCTTCTGATCAAACTTCCTACAATCCAGTTCCAATGATTAAGAAGAGTTTTGACAAACAACCACATCAATGACCAAGGATCTTGTTTCCAAACTAAATCTGACAGATCTAGCTCATTATTGGTGGTACAATATGGGTGAAGGAAACTCCAAAGCATAATACTTTCAAACATGAAAGTAATAGTTCACCTGCTAGAAGAAAATGTGCAATTTGACATTACCTCTCTCTTGTCCTTAACATGGAAAACTCCTTGCTAAGAGCACCTTTTTCATCTTGTAGCTTCATCATTTGTTTCCTCAGTCTATGCAAACTTATTTGCTGCAAGTCACCTTGTTGCTATAATCTCTCATGTAAATTGCAAGAGATTCAGTGTTAGTGTGTAGTCTATAATGACTTGAATCTTTCTAGAAAAAGACTTGAGAAACTTAGTGCTGGAAAATCAACTTGGGTGCAGCTCATTGCCCAAATGTAAAGATGCAGAAAGAACTGTAAATACCCATGCAAACTTCTCTACACATGGCTAATGTTCAAGCTTTTGATGCTCAATTTCTCAGCTGTGAAACTTCAGCTCCTGCATCTTTATTTTTGTCTCAATTGCCTACAACAATATCACAAAGAATGTCAACTTCAGACCTGCAATTTGGTGATTGTTTTAACCCAATTATTGTTAGAGCAGCAATATGCTTCCATTGCGTGGAAAGCATTGAAAGTTCCAAACTGGAAAAGTGTCTCAGAAGGCCCTGTAGGAGAAGAAGGCAGAGCAGTGCACTACTGACCTTCAATTCATAATCCATTGCACACTCAAGAAGTGCAATTTGAAGCTCTCCAACATCCAAGATGGCTGGAGGAGTTGACCAGGGGCACTCCTCCTGATGAATTGCCAACGAAACTATAATAATAAACATATAAACTTGGGCGCAGACTTGTGATGTTTGCTTCAACTGCAGATGCATCACAGACTGAAAAAAGATGTACTTGAAAACAAGCTACAGAGTGTGTATCTCATTGTGAAGACAAAGCTCCTAAGAGGCAAAACCTGGATAAAGCTAATGCAAGGAGACAAGTGAAGAAGCGACCAAAACTTGTTCTCCAACACCTTGTCGCTGCCTTGAGGCACTGTCATTTGTTTACTATAGTGCCTGTCCTCCCAACAACACCCACATACCCATTTTCACCTTCTGAAGCTTCTCATAGGATTGTCATCAGCACCAAACTACCTCTTGTCTACAATATGCAAGAAATTAGCAACAGGACTTGAAAAGATTGAGATTACACACCAACTTCACTCATCTCTGTTTGCTTCTTCTGCTCTACACTAGTGTAACACTGGGGCATTGAGATTGAATAGCCATCAACAGGAGCTTCCCTGGAACTGTAAATTGGCACATCTATACAATCTTGGGCCCTGATCATCAACCCAACGAGCAATGGAAATGTTGTCCCCTTTTCAGTCTTCTAATATGTGATGGCGAAGGTGCCATGCCACAAGATAGGCATGGTGTAAGGTGGAATTGATTGAGCACAGAGTTACTAGTGGAGATGACTTGCTCTATGTGCATGCTTACAGGGTAGAATGATGTGTTGATGGAAGTGATCCTTACCAGACTGCTGTTCATCCTGCAAAGTTAAGGGGCCTCTGACAGTAAGCTGCAGTGATGTGTTTTTTGCAGCCTTCCTTCCCTGTACAACCCTTCCTTTGTCTTCCTCATCTTCTTTTCAGTAGTGAACAATTGCTCACCTATGGCAATCTGCAAGTATCCTGCACTCTGTCCTCTCACTTCCAGCAGTGCGCCCCCAAAACTGTCTTGGTGAAAGCTCACATCATGACAACTTGTCCCCTCTCTTCGTCTTTCCCTTTCTCTGTCTCTGTTATTCCTCAATCGATGTGGTTCATGCTCATGCTCTGAACCCAGTCTATGGTTTACACATGTCAATAGAGCCCACAACCTCTCTCCTACCCTCTTGCCATTGCCAGTGGCACGTGTGCAACCCTTATTGTAAAGCAATCAATTCATATGAACCGAAGCATGATGTCTTTCTTATGGCACAACACAATCTTCAGTCTCACGAGCATGGACATTGCCATCCTCTATCATACCAGATCCAAAAGTTCTCCAGTGACTCGGACACCATGTCTCTGTCTTTCTTCTCTGAGTCCCAGGAGAACACCATCTGATCCACTCTATCCCGAATTCTTTGGATGGCATTCATGTCCAGGTTCTGTGTGCACCTTTCTTTAATTTCTTGGGCAGCATTCCTCTCTCACCCTTGGAGGAAGTCTTTGAAGCAGCAGCCAAGGACTTTCTAGTTGCTTATGCTGGTGCTACAGAAGGTTTGCTGCTAACACTAGTAGTGGCAGCAACAGCAACAGCATCAAGCTGAAGTTTCTTCAACATCAGCATTTTGGGGATCTTTGAAGCTTTTTTTTTTGCATTCCCACAACTCTTGAAGACCTTGTTCTGCTGCTCTTGCTGTTGCAGTAGAGGGACAACAGAGCTTCTTGCAATCCCCTCAATGGGACTTACATAATTGTGAGAACATCTCATCATCATCATCACCTGAGCTATGAAAATGTTGTGGTAGTTAGGAATGTCCTCCTCAACTACTATTGTTGCTGCTTCTTTGGGCTATTTGGATCAAAGGCGAAGCAAGAGGAGAAGAATGCTGCACCCTGCTGCTGCTGTTGCTGCTGATGTGCTAGTCAAATGTCAATCTGCTAGACATATTGTCGTCTTTTGTGATGGGAGTTGCTATGGATCAAGACTTCACTGTGACAAAAGTTGCCTTCTTCAGCACTAGACAAGTCTACAGCGCTAGGATTAGTGTAAATCATTCGCACTCTTTTGGGACAGATTTGCAGCTTCCCATGATCCCATGACTTTGCATCCTCCAGCTCTGACTCCCTGGAGAAGACTAAATCCCTCTTCAACACTTTGGTAGAACATACCTTGTTCTTCACCTTGTTGGCCACAACAGCAGAAGCAACAATAGTTGGTGGAATCTTAGGCAAGGTTTTAGGACTTAACATGTTTATTGAAAACCGATCAATTCCCTCAAGAAACTTGTTGTTACTGTAATTGTTCTTCTACACCACCAAAATGGTGGATGTTCTGTTGTTGCTACTGTTGCTGCTTTTGCTACAACCCTGATTCGAGGAAGTAAACAAAAACTGCATGGAAAGAGCTTTGGGTGTTGTGGTGAGAACTAGACCTGCAATCAATCAATCAATCAATCACAGGAACAACAAAAAAGCTATAAAAAAGAAGTTGTAAGATCATCTTATCTTCTATAAACAACCAGGAGATTTAATGGCTAATAGTAGTAGCACATACACAGTCTGTTTGCAACAGATTTGTCTGGAAACAAACGAACGAACGAACAACAACAACAACCATCTCATACAGTCTTAAAGAAGTTCTACCATGAGATTAAAGAATCTCTTCTCATAAGATTAGAAACTGTTTTAGGACAAGATCATTGTGACAACTAATTTTGGAGCAAAATGTGTCATCATGTGGACTGAACCTTGTAACCAAATTCTTCTGTTTTGTTCTCACCTTGCTTGATCCTAGATCAGATAATACTTTTCCCATTAGCTGCAATAGCAAAATGAGAGAGACAAAAGTCAACCCAGAGCCCATAGGGAGCCATGCTACACTGGCTCACTGTGGCAGATGACAAATTCTATACTCTAGTAAACAAAATGACTTCAAAAAGAAGAGAGAGCAATATCTACTGAATGGGTATATAAACCCTAAATGATTGTCATATGCCCACTCTCAAGTTCATATTGCCTGATATGAATTTTTTGCAACATCTTTGCAACAGCATCCAACCCAGCAATCATGTATGAGATTACCACACATAGTACTCCCAACTACTCATAAAAAAAGGATCCATGATCCACAAGATGAATCATGCTTACAGGGTTGTGCCTTTTCTCACTTTACCACCATGGTTTGGTTTGGTTTGGTTTGGTGGGATTCCTTAAGTGATGATCATCTGCCAAATGTGTACACCAAGATGGTTGCAACAACCAAAATGCATTCATATCTGCTATGTATCCAGTGATAGAGAGATAAACAACAAAGATATCTATAACAGAATTTCACCTGCAATACACCGACCCTCACACCTACCATATTTGCTTGGCCCCAGTTTCCAGTAGTTAAAGAATATTTCAAGCCACTGGTGATGGTCTTGGCCTTCACCACACAGGCCAAGTTAATCTCCTTACCATTGTCCTACACACTTTTCAGCCAAAAATACATGTTAGTATGGGGAACTCAACCTACAATAGGTCTTTCTCCCCCTATTCCTCCTACAAGCACCTTATACATCCAGTGAGATGATAAAACTCTCCATGTAACTGTTTTGTTGAAACTCCCTCATAGCAAGAAAAATCTAGGTCATCTTTCCATTCTACTGGTCACTACAGTCAGCACTCCAGTAAACACAGAAAACTGCTAAAGAAAGGTGACTCTACCAGGCCTCTCATTCTTGACACATCAAGCAGAGAGAAAGTGCAGTAAAAGGTTTACCTTTTGTAGGTAGCCTCATGCATATTTTGTGAGCTTTTGAAAGTAATGGCTGCAAAGTAATGGTCCTGACCAATCATGAGCATCCAAGTCCCTCCTCCACCTTGACAAGAATATCCCTGACAACAAACCTGCTAATAATGCCATCCAAGGCACTAACTTCTACTCTTAAGTAGAACATCTTGATGAACAACACAATGAAGGGATAAGAGTATGAAAATCACCATGTGGAACAGGCATCCAAGAAAAGGGCCAGCAAGATCTAGTCGCTTGTTGCTCATGATCATCCTCTGCTCGATGTTTTAATGCGTACATGGTAACAGTTAGTGTATAATGTATCTGACCATACCAGCAATTGAAAGAGTTGATTGTTGGGCTGGAGATTCATTGATAGGATTAGAATTTTGTGACAGATACTTTCAGCTTTGGCCAAGGAATGCATACTCAAAGAAATATGCTTTCTCAGTCTCACAAAACTCCCCAACTCGAAGATGAGGAAGAATCTTTTTTGCAAATTCTCTTGAGGAATCTTTTTTGCATACCTGCAACCACAACACAAACCTCTTGATGTTAAGTAAAGACAAAATTCACCTTGAAGATCCCTAGCAGAGAAGACAACCTTGATACAATCTTTTTTTAAGTTTAAAAAAAATAGTGATACCACATTCCTCCACAAACAGAATGGCATTCTAGATGTATGGCTCATGGCACATATCACACACAACTCCTCCGAGCAACTCTCAAAGGGAAACCCTACATCTCAGTAATTGAAGGTAGTACAAGTGCATTAAAATGTGAAACACTACTATATTATGCATTCACTTGATACGTTTCTCCCTTGTAACCCCAACCAGTAGACCCTCACTTGCCAATGTAGTCAAGTGCAACCTGAACAAAAATCAACAAACAGTGAATTGAACACTTCCTTGCACCTTCTCTGACTTACACAACACACAGACCCCAAGTAACACCTGCATGTAAATTGAAGAAACAATAGGCGGTTCAAAATCTCATGTAATACTTGTTGATTTTGTATCACAAAGGCCTCCTCCAAAGATGGCTACAATAGTTCCATCATAGATGTGTCACTAAAATCATAACATACGTGCTCCAATATGTCCTTGTCTACCACAAAACCTAATGCTCAAAATACCACTATGATTGGAATCTCTGTGCGTATGTATGGCAAGGTTGCCCATATATGTTGGCCTGAAGAGGCCTGGACAAAATAAAAACTCCATAGGTGTAATCATTCACCATCTTCACAAAATTTATATAGTCTTTCATGATGAGGAAGCAAAACCACGAGCCATGAAATGTCTCTACAAATTACAAGGATGGCTGCCACACATGAAAGATCTTTCAACATCTTTCATTTATTTATTTAAACCCATGTGTGGGGACATTCCCAAAATGCAAGGCCAGACTCAGCTATCACCTCATCCTAGGCTTCGTACTATGACTACAAAGCATGCAATTGTAACATTAACCTGAACAGCTTCCTCATGAGCAATTCTTTGACACAACCAAGACTACATATTCTGAAAGTTAACTGCCTCCAATTCAGTTTCGCATCTAGATCCCTTGCACTACTCAAGACCTATACAATGCCACACTAATTATGTTGTAGGCAAAAAAACCTTTGATATAACCCAACAGCTTCAATTGGCATAGTTTTCTCATTGAGTGAGAATCTAGTCCTTGCCATGGCAGACTTGTGTGTTGCCACCAACCACAGGTTCCATCAGCTTCTTGCACCCATCCCTTAGTGCTATGTAGTTGGATGAGAGTTCTTGTAATGGGTGTTTGTGATCACAACAGGGCCCTAACTCTCGTAATGTTTCCCAGTAATGACAGGGTAGGGGAATGTCTTCAACTTCTATCCCAAAGCACACATTTGCAAACCACACAACTACATCGTCCTGCCCAATCAATCGATGACTCCCTAACTGTTTAGTGGAAGGAATTAGTGAAGGAGGTTTTTTAATTCCATGTTGCCCTATATGATTCTCTACATCCTCCTGCCCAATCAACTAGTGACCACCTGGTTGTTTAGTGGTGGGAATTGGTGATGAAGGTGTAATTCCATGTTGCCTTGTCTGTATCTCCAAGTGTTCCACATGTGTTTTGTGACACATGCAATATATGGCCTTCATATTTATGGGTGATGCAATTCTGCAAGCAACCCATGTACAAGTCATTATATAAACCAAGGAGTATGTGATATGGGTAATGCGGCAAGGCTTGAATTGTTATTATGAAATTGCATAGCTAAGATGGAACCTACACCATGTCAACCTTCAAACATGAGTGGTAGGAGCAAGCCAGACAATGATTATTTCATTCTTAGCACATAACCTATTGACAAGAAATCGAGGCCATCATACCGAGAAGCAGACAATGAAACGTATTCCTGTTGCCTGCTACTACTCACATCTTTGTTCTCAAGAATCTCAAAGACATTACCTGCTCGAGTTCGAACTAGTGAAGTTTCGATCGTATTACTGGCAACATTAATGCCCTAAGTGCTGCAGCAACTACTGTCCTTTGCGTCGAACTAGCAATACATGATTGCGGGATGGACACTTGAAACTGAAGATTGTCAAGCTTTCCACACGAAACATTTCATATCTTCAACATCTCTTCTAGATCGTGATTCAAAAGAATCTCCAGGCCTGCAGCTGTGCAAACCTCCCCCTTCACCTTCATGGCGATGTCGAATACGTTACCCACGTCTTCCGACCAATTGTCTGCAAGGTTACATTGTTGTTACAGGTTGACACCTCGGTGACATGCGCCATACCATACTGAAAATGCACGGGGTCTACTCTTTGCAACAGATCTTTGACATGTTTCAACGCCAACGAATTGAGGCTCTTATCCTTCCGCATTCTAACTTGGTGAAATTGTGACCGTAATAGCAATTGGTCAATGTTTCTATTCACCTTTCTTGGCACCGGTGCTGGACTAGCATAGGAGATTTCACTCCGCACCGAGGTTACGTGGGAAGAAGAAGCTCTTATGATCTCTTGCTGGTACTGTAGGATTGAAAATCCTCCTCCATTGTCGCACCATGCTCAAGTCCCATTTCCAGCAAAATAAAATACAATATCAGCTTAAACCGTATGATGCCTCTGCCCCTGCAAGGGAGGGAGTTCAAAACACAAATTCTATCCATGGATTCACAAGTTCTCTTATGCATGCATGTGCTTCTAAGGTACACCTCTAAATGCCCATGCCATCAAATGCATGCATAGCTGTCAATCACACATTAGATCAAGATTGAGCCAAAATTTTATCACCTTTCATTGGAACCCAAATGTTGAACAAATATTTTTGCAACACCCTTTTACTTTTTAGTATTATTCTTAAAAATTCAAATTTTCATTTCCATTTTCTTGTTAGATGCGATCAAAGTTCCATATTTTGGAGAGCTTCAATAGATGTTATTTAATGAAAGTTAAGTCACCAAACATTTGAGCATTGACATGACATAAAATGATACATAAATGACTGATTGGTGTCATTTTAAGTAATCCATACACATATCACTAATTTATGATACCACAAAAACCCAGGTTAAAAAACTTTTTCAAAAACAAATTTACCAATCACATCGAACAAAGGTGTTTATATTGTGTAATCATACACGAAATTCACCATGAAAAACCTAACAAGCCCTTGCAATATGTGGGAAATAGTTCAAATTGGCACACCGATAGATTGTATATGTATGTATGTTGGTCATTGGTCCTAGAGGGTACCAAAATTATTTAACAGTTTGACAAGTTGTCCTCATTGATTGAATAAAATTTAACAATATTCATAACAAGAAGACATAATAAACAGCCAAATTAAATTAACCTTTAAAAAATCATTGATTTTTTTGTCATTTGCTAGTGAAAATACATCAAAGACCAACCCTAGCATGGTTTTGAAAATGTAAGAATGGAATTTTCTTGAAAATTTGGCCTATGAAGAGGCTAAGAATATGAGGAGATACAAGCAAATTTGGACATTTCTTTATTGCATATAAAGTTCCAAAGGGGTTTATAGAACTATAATTGGCTTTTTAAATGCTTAAGGATTGGGAGTTTATACTAAAAGCAACCCATATTGAGTCCATTTTGCATATTGAGGCCCAAAGCAAGTAATTCTTCTGAGTTTAAATTTACAATAGGGAGTGACACCCATTATGCAATTAGTTGTTTCATTAGTATTTTTTGCCCCAAACAAAAAGAAAAATTCAACAAAATATGGGGATATTAGTTTTTAAAAATATATAAACATCAAGTAATTTTTCTATCTTTTGGAAATAAATCTTTAAAATTTGATGTGGAAAAAAATTGAAAAAAAACCATGATACCAAACCTTTTCAATACCAAAATCAACAATAAAATTGTGGAAAAAACTTGTTTGTCCAACCTCAAAGCTAAATACCACATTGCACAATGTTTTTTTTTCCCAATCTTCTCGTGTTGCACCAAAAGTGGGAATTAGCCACAATATGATTTAACCAATTCTCAATGTTAAAAAAATAAGGCCAGTTTGAAAGAAAAGAAAGATCTAATTAAACCTTCCAAAAACCTAGGCTCTTTCATAACTTTCTTTTTGGAAATGTGGCCATTTTTTCCATGAACATTCTTAAATTTTTCTTTGACCATGTTTGCATGGGGTCTTTTTTTAAAATAGCATAATATCAAAACTTCTCAACCAAAAAATTCATTGTGGGCCCATTGGCATCTAAAAGACTTAAAATCCTAACCTTTGATTCTTTTTTTTTTTTTTTCCTCTTTGCAGGCTTCAGTTTTTTGAAATCCAACATAATTAATGCTTGTGATTGTTACATATCAAATAAACAAATTTAATCATACTAGCATATGTATGGTATTGGAATTTTTTTGAACTTTGATACTAGTTTAAGTCCTAGTATTAGTGCATCTCCAATACCGTAACCTAGGGTCAATTTCCACATTGACAAAATGAATAATTATTATTTTTGAAAGAAAGAATTCATTTTTGCAAATTCAAATTTATTCTTATTTCATGATCTATTACGATATTGTCATATGATGAGTGAAATTATATAGATTTTAGTTGGAGATATTTATGATGGTTTTCAACAACTCAATTTCATATTTTCACAAAAAATCATTTCAATATTTGAAGGATTATTTATTGACAAAATTGGTTCTGGGGTAAGGTAGTAATAGCCAATTGTGTCCATATCAACCAAGCATGTGAACCCTAGGATAAAAGCAAATCAATTTTTATCACAAGTTCTCATGGAGACCCCTATAGGTTGACAAAACACTAAAATTAGCCTAAATAGACATCATAATTCATTTTTCATCTATTTCTGATATATATATATCAAGAAAAGGTTCACCTATCTAAAACTAAACATACTTAGCTCTTCAATAATGTAAAAAACACTTCAAATCTATGGGTACTCAATATGCAATGAGCTTTTGAATCTCAACAATGACTTGCATCATATTTATAAAAATTTAAGAATATATGTGAACTTTTATTTGACAATATATTAATATGTATTTGAAACCTTGAGATATTGCATGCATTGATATAAATAAATAATGGTAAAATGACATAACAAGTGAAACATAAGTTAAGTTAAATATATTATGAAACTTTTAGGGTTTCAAAAAACACATAAATTTTAAATGTTTTATTGAGCATCAAATTTGAGAATTCTCTCTTAACTATTATTTTATACAAAACTCAATGACCTTTAAAATCATGAGTTAGGAAAGACAAATGTTAATCTAAAGAACAAACATGCATGTTCATATTATAAAAGTCCATTGGATATGGACTTTTTAAAATGGACTATCCACTTCCATGAATTAGGCGACCCCTCAAAGGCCATGGTGTGAAAAGAAGGTCAATTTTTTATGACCTTCCTTATTTTGGGGTAAGCATATTACTTTTGTTATAGATCTTATTTAGCTTGTTAGTTGAATTTAATTAGTCTACTGTTATTTACGTTCTGTAATTTTTTGATTACAATGATTGTATTATGCCTAGATTTTGTTTAATATTAATCTTGTTAAAGATCAAAAATTCTAGTAAGGATTTGCACCAATGTAGTAAAAAGTTCAATTACCATAGTTGGCACAAGTTTAGCAAGTTTAAGTAGAGTAGTTGGAAAATGTAATTAGGAAATAGGCAACATGTTAATTTTTACAATTCCCATGAAATATTTTTCCATGATTATGTAATTGATGATGCACATTGTTCTTACATTGCTAAATAATCTATTGAACATGGGCTCCTTCTAAAGCATTGTTTAGATGTCATGCACATAGAAAAAAACATTTGTGAGAACGTTGTGCAAACAATCTTTGGGATAAAAGACACTATTATTGTACAACAAGACCTAAAGGAAGGAATAAGACTTCATTTATGGTTATTTCAAGACCCACATGTTCTTGATAAGTGGTTAAAACCAATGGCTCCATATGTACTAAAAGAAAATGAACTTATTGTGTTCATGGTATGTTTGAAGTCTTTACGAGTGCCAACTGAATATTGTAGTGTGCCTTTGAAACATGTTGCTAAGAGAAAATTTTCAGCCATGAAAGCCCATGACTATCACATATTCATGCAACAATTGTTGTCATTATGCCTTCGTGGATTAATGGATCAACAGACTAGAATTGCAATCATGTGCTTTAGTCGCATCTTTAGGCGCATATGTGCCAAGGTACTAGACCCGGCTGATATGTGTCACAACCCTAGCCTTGGGCTCATGACTAAGGCAAGAGCTTGCAAAAGTGTGGGCCAAGAGTGAGCTTGGGAGCCACATTTCATGCTCTTGGGAGTGTAAGAGAGTGTGAGGGAATGAACCCTCACATTCCCAAATGAGCTCCCACTTTGGGAGTTGGAGTCCCATATGGACTTTTGAATTTTTAGAGGGCGATTATAGAAGTCAAAACTCATTGGATTGAAAAGTTCCTTATATCATTGGAAAGCTCTTAGAACTTATATGTCTAAATGGGCTTGCATGGCCAATTTGGGTAATTAAAACACAAGTTATGGCCAAAAGAAGGGCCGGGAATCAAATTGCCAATTTGACTCCCGACCACTAAAAGTCAAAAATCTCCTTGACTTTCTTGCATGCAAGTGGCGTGCCACATACTGTTGGAAAGCTTTTGATGAGGACTACAACTTTTCTTTAGACCTCACCTCAATTAGAGGTCTCTTACACAAAGTTATGGGCCTCCAAAGTCGCAAGAGTCCTAATTTTGGGAATTTCGGGACTCCCACTTAGGAGTCCCAAGACAAAATGACATTTGGATGTTGGTCCTATGGCCAAACACAAAGTATACTATAAAGGGGAAGGTGGTGGCTTCCCTCAAGTCCGGGCCATGATGAATCTTGTGAGTTCGTGGTTGCCTATGGTTCGTTTGTGCACCAAAAATGTTCCAATTATGCGTTAACCAACTTGTTTTTTGGTTTGTGCAGGTCTGTGTGAGTAATTGAATTGCTTGTCACTCTTCCTAATCCCCATCCTAGAGCTCCAACACACCCCTCTATTCCCAAAATGCTATGAGCTAGGGAGCATGCCTCAACTCTTTATTCTTCCATTGTTTTCACATTTAAATTCACATTTGAATCAACCAAGGAGCTTGGGGGTGCGTCAATATGGTTACCTTGAAAGAAAACACAACCATTACAATGTGTATGCTAGAGATGACAATGCTACCTTCATTTTTCGACATAATGGTTCACCTAATTCTTCACTTAATGGATGAACTAAATATGTGTGGATGTGTACATACAAGGTGGATGTATTGTGTTGAATGTTTAAACAAAGTGTTAAAAGGGTATGTATAGAACATGGCTCAACGAGAGGCTTCAATGGCAACCAAATATTTAATGGATGAAACATTAGGGCTGATCATCGAGTACATGGATCAATTCCAACCATCAAAGAGGCAAATATGGGATTTGGACGAAGAGGAAGGTGTTTGTGGGGAGGTTCTAGAAGGTGCATCCATTCGAACACAACTCACATTTACACAATGAAACATGGCACACAATTATGTTGTCAACGACACAAACAGCATGACCCCTTGGGTGAGGTGAGATAAACATTTTAAACCTACACACCACGTGTTGTTGCAGTGCAAAATTTGACTCCTTTGCAACTACATTGGCCATAAAAAAGTCAGCATGTTTACTTTATGGCAACTATAATAGTCAAGTCTAGGGCATAAGGATCAATGATATACAAACATACCTAGTTATAAATGGTATGAATACATTGAAATTTTGACATCAATATGTGTTACAGGAAATATGAGTTGGAAAGGGCATCTACCACAATACATGGCATTCCTACACTTGATGTTTGGATAACCAACGCGGTGTGAGAACATCGACTATCAAAGGGCACTTTTGATGACCATGATGTGGTTGCTTTGTCCATTCCACCTAGCACAAAAGCATGCAGCTACAAGAGAATCAAAACATATGGGAGCCATTTTCGTGTGGATGACCAAACAAGTGTTGGATGTGTGACTTATGATAACGGGGTGGCATCATTATTCAACCACAACAATGTTGATGACAATCACCATCCTTCAAGACAACTACAATATGTAGGTGTCTTGAAGGATATTTTGCAATTAGATTATGGAACAATGTCCAACCCCATTGTCTTGTTCCGATGTGATTGGGCCCGAAACGCTTTGGATAATCGTGGTAATCCAACATACAAACGAGACGATGCGGGATTTTTAATGGTTAACTTTAAGCACATGTTGCCGAAGGATACTGAACGATTTGTATTCCCTTCCCAAGTGCAACAAGTTTTTTATGCTGATGATTGACACACCCCATGGTGGAAGGTCGTATTACATGCGGAACCATGGAGTAGGCGTGTATTTTTTGACACCTATGGGGAGTACATAAGTACAAATGAAGATGGCAATGCATTGGATGAACCATACACCATGTTAGATGCCCCAACAATCCCTAACATGATTGGTGCAGTCTTCCTCTCTAGAATGGAATCGCTTTTACTCAATGAAGTAAGGCAACTTGGTGTTGAAAGAATGTAAATTTTGAAATTCAAAATTGAGACACATGTTTGGGCCACATCACAAGGTAAGGACTAAACACACAACAGAAAGTGTACATGACTATACCATGCCAAAAGGAACATGGACCTTATGAATGGGGGATAGGTGATATCTACTGAAATTGCAAACATGCTCTAAATCTAAAATGTGTACCAAGTGGTCCTTATGTTGGGGATGGTCTAGATCCATGAAAGGTAGTTAATACATGAACTTTGAATTTGTCACTAGTTGTGCAATGGCATATGTATGTCCAAAATCATATGCAAAAAACTTAGGTGTTTTTTTTATCCTATCACCAAGATTGTATTAATATTTAAATATATAATAATTATTGTATGGACTATACACATACATTATATATATTTAATAAAATATTTTGTGTGTCTTGTAGACTTTAGCGTGCCTTGATATTCATCTAAATTATGTGCACACAATGGAAAAACAAGGAAGAATTGCATTTTTTTAATCTTACATGGAATAATGTTTTTTTTCCATGGCCCTTCCATTAGGAGTTTTTCAAAAAAATGGACATCCATGGATATGATTATTGTAATATTTTACAACTTTAGCCCAACTCATATTATTTTTACCAAATGTTGAATTTCAAAAAAAAAAAATCTCAAAATAGTTTTTTGTAAAGGAAATAAAATCTTCTAAAACATTATATTTTCCAAATGGAACCTTAAAAATCAATTGACTATACTTGGTAAGCATGGGCTGAAGTTGTCATCATACATTACCATATGAATTGAAGAATCCCAATTTCTTTCTTTTTCATAATGGAAGGAAAAAGTGAGTTTTGATATTCTTCCAAAGAGTATATTTTCCAAACAATTGTAGATTATTTGGGTTAAAAGCATGAGCTTGATTATTTGCACATCATAGATGCCAATGTTATTTTTCAAACCATGTTGTGGTTTTGGATTATAGTCTCATGATCTTGAACTTATTATATTTCAACATAGAAAATATATAGTTATCATATGTCTAGCTATTGGAGGGGGTTTGTGTTGTTCTACCATGTGTCTACCAACATTTTTGGGGGTGGGGGTAAATTTGGTGCAATGAAAATATATATATTATATAAGATATTTCTTTTTTTTAAGAAAGGGTCGCCCAAAAACAAAGAAAATTTCATGAAAATCGTTAGATTTCTACACTTTCTTCAAACAAGTAGCCATAATTAAAACTTGATTTCATTGTTGGGCTATACCCAAACATGGCTAAATCTCCTTGTGAATGATAGCCAAAGTAGCAACATAAAAAAATTGAAAAAATAGATGTTTTGATTAGCATTTTTTTCTTATTTTAATTTTTTTTGCATTTATTTAACATGGGAAATAGAATTTTGACCTACACAAAAAGATTTTTCATTAAAAAGATGGCTCAAATTCACCAATTTTTTAGTAAAGGAAAAATTCCCATTTTTTGAAAAGTTTTAGTAGCTAGCCAAAAGTATAGAATAATTTTATTTTTCTTCTATCTAAATGTTTAGAATTTAACCACATTTAATCAAATTATTTTTTTGCATGATTGCCATTTTGACTATATCCCAAAAATGTTATTAGAAAAAAATCTGATTTACACCTATACTTTTCATGAATTAAATGCCCCAAATTTGCTAAATTTCAAAGGAATTTTTTTATCAAGTTGCTAAAAAAAATCAAGAAGTTCTAGTAGGTTGCCTAAGTAGTTGAGAATGTAAAAGGATTTTTTTATGTTTACTTCCATATCAAGTATGTAACCAAATTTAGCTAAACAGTTTTATAGATAATTGTAATTTTGGCTACATCACAAAATCATTCAAGAACAACCCTAGTGTTAATCCACCCAATTCATTATTTCATGGTAGTAAAAATGGAAAAATTGTTACAAAATCTACTTGATTTGAGACAAAATCATAAAACAAGGAGGCTGCATACAAGACTAAAATTGAACAAGATAAAGACTAATAGATCCTACTTGCTTAAATAGCTTTGGAATTCAAATACACAAATATAAGCTTCACTACTTAGATGGCTGAATAGAACAAGAAAGACACCTATAGATGCTACTTGTTAAAACGAGCCACATGGGGCCTAGGGGCGCTGCCACTAGTGGGAGGAAGGGAGGCTCGAAGGTAATACAAAATGATTTTTTAAAGGGATTTGAAGCTTGTCTATATAAAGAGAAATGTTATATTGTAGTTTAAGGTTAACTTTTACATTTGCGAAATGAAAAATAATTTGTTTTCCAAAAGTCAATTTAGTTTTGGAATTTTGAATTAATAATGTTTTCATGGTCTTCATTATCATATTAGTTACTGAAATTTTCAGATTTTAATAATCAATAATTATGATGGTTTTCAACAACTAAACTTCCTTTTTTCAAGGGAAAAAAAAAAGAAAATGTGTTTATAGAAGCATGATCACATCCTTCGTGGAACAAAATGGAAATAAATTAAGAAAGGAAGGAAAAGAAATTTGAAAGGAAGAAAAAACAAAGAAAATTTCCTTAAAAGAAAAAAATACATTTGAAAAAATTAACAATTAATAAAAAAAAAAAAATGAAGGATTCTAAAAATTCAAATAAAATAGAAAAAACAAGAAGATGGGGAAAAAGGAAACAAAGAAAGGGGAAAATAATGCATTTTCAAAAAAATTGAATGAAATGTCAACTTCAGGTCTCAACATCTCATTTTGGATTTCAAAAAATGACAATGGATGTGGGCTCACCAACGTCCAAATGCTCTGGAAAACTCACAAAACCTTGTCTTCAAAAAGTTTGGAATTCATAGACACTTGTGCAACTTCAATACTTGGATGGCCAATGTTAGTGAAATAGGTGGTGCATCATATCACCAACTACAATTCAACACAAAATCTACATAAGGACTCACATACATAATTTCTAGATAGGACTTTAGCCCCTCCCCAAGCTCCACAACTAACACCCCCAAACCGACCAATAACACTCCTGGCAAGATCCACATCTGGGTAAAACAAAAATAAAAATTTGACCATTTATAGTCCCATGGAGGACAGTTTAGTTAGACTTCACATTATCATCTAACATCTTTTGATCAAGGGCCTAGGCCAAAATGGTTCCCATTAATGGATTTTCATGAAATGCCATTATGGTTGAATGATGTACTATCATTGAAGCAGCTACTTCATGCAAGCTTCAAGGAACACTTCAAACTTTCCAAGCCTGCAAAATTTGAATGGGCTTTTCATTCCACGAATCGTTTCTTTCAATGCATCCTTCTTTGTATAATTCAAGGAAGGATCCTTGACGACTGACATTGTACAATTCTTGATTGCACAATGTTAATGTAGCAAATTACCACATGTTGGCAATGTCATTCCTCTCCTAAGTGGCTTGAACATGGGGAGTTATTGTTCAACCACCTAGTGCAGCAAGACGAATGCAAGTTTTCCGCCTTGTTCATAATGCTCCGTAATTGGTCCATTTTCACCCCACATTGAATGTTTTGCAATCAATCTATTTTTTTCCATGCTAGAACACTCCATGGTTGGTTTTTCTTTTTCCTCACCCAATGTTGGAGTTTAGAAATGTAGTCCCATAATTATTACATACCATGTTCCACCTAGGCGGTATATGAAGCATTTGTTGATATGCTTCCTACCAAAAAAATCTTGGGACCGTGAACTAGCATTGAAGATAAGGCATTAGGGTTTCTAAACTGAAAAATCCAAACAATAGTCATTTGAGTGCATCTAAGGGGAATCCACTACCTATAGACAAAAGGGTCCTTTGCTTATTGTGGCCAACAAAAAAACTTGATTTTCTACATGATAATTAGGCTTCGGAGTTTGTGTGTGGTGATCAACAAGCACCAATGAAGCAATGTTTGTGTGAGGTTGTCCGATAACGCATCCTGGCTAACCAAGAACCAATTTTGTAGGTACACAACATTGTTTTTGGATCCCATGCAATTTTCTTCTTTTACAATTATATATGGACTATCCATGATCATTGGTGATGTAACATAATTAAAATTATCAAATCTAGCATCATTTGAGCACCATATGAAACCTCATGAGAGAAAGTTGTTTGGCCATACCAGTCCTTTCAAAAGGTGAATGGTGTAGTGTCATAGTTTCAATCTGGAATGTGATTACTATAGTTGGAGTGCTTGTGCATTAGTATAATTTTTTGTGAAATTTAGTAGTATCATTAGTGCTTGAGGAGTTGCAGATGTAGTAGGTATGTCCATGATATGCTACAGCTGAAAAAAATGGAAAAAATGTGTGGTTAGAGATGTTAACAATTACAAATTAGGGAATGGAAATTTGTAAGTTGATGTTGGGAGACATGTTGCCAACTAAAACTAGGAGATCTACCGTCTCTTGCTTGTTGATAGAGCCGAGTTGTCTTGGTCAAGTAGTAAAATCCACAGCCTCCTTACAGTCTGCCATCACCATATTTTGATGGGGTGAAGTAAGTTGTCTTATCAAAAACATGTCTTGCCATGTTTGATAAGAAAACCCATATCTACTAATGTATTTGCATTTGAAGTGGGAAGATCAATAGGTATTGAGCTTGGATGGATCATCAACAATGGAGATTATTTCCACTTAATTTGTAATGTTTTTCCAACTTGATAACCCATTTTCTCCCATCATGAAATTGCATGATCCAGTCAGTTATGATTTGGAGTAGTATTATGCAGGCCAAATATCCTATATGACCTAATAGGACCATGAAAGCGAACATGTGGGATCTACTCTTTTTCTTTTTCCAAACTTTTCAATCCCCTCCATCCTCATTTATGCTTGTCATAATTTCTTCACTAATTTCATTGAGATTGTTGTCTAGGTCTGTAGTTGAATGTTATGTGTGTAATAGGGAAGCTTTTATGGTTCAAAAAGACAATTGCACTTGGTAGTCTTGAATATAAACAAAACTCTTATGTTGATTTAAGGTTATTTCTAATTTGGAGTAGATCACCCAAGTGTATGGCATCTATCATGAATGTCGGTCAAAATGAGTAATGGCAATAGTTATTTCTCTTCAAACTAAGCCCATCCATGATATGGTTTTTGATCTCAAATTTTTGATGTAGTTAAAGTGGTGATAATCCATAAGATGATTTAGTGGATTTGGACTTCTACATCTTGGCTACCTATTGGAAATTAGATCATCAAAATCTGGTGAACTTTTCTTTCTTCAAAACTTGGCAAATTTGGCCAAAACTGGTTATGAAAATTCTTTTATGTATAGGTCAAGATCATACTTTTCAGGTCAAATTTCGTAATTTCTTTGCTAAAAACCCTATAAAAACACTTCATGGCTCTCACTTTGGGCATTTCTGAAGACCACTTGAAAGCAATTCTTGTTCTGGCTTTAGGTCTTGTTATTCACTTTTTGTAAGCATGGCTTGAGAGTGTAATGATGTCCATCAACTTCCTTGGATTTATAACCACCTTGATGTGCCAAGCCGCCTTTTTCTTAACAAAACAACCACTACAATGATGAGTCAAGTACTAAAGTAGTACATGTGTTGGGTGTCCATGTAGGTATGGGAATGCCAATGTGTGGAAGATTTTTATAGATATCTTTGATTACTTCCCACTTCCTACACTGGTAAGATTTTTGGCAATTTATTTTCCATTTTGAAATGATCCTATCTAGTAGGTAGCCAAGATGTAAAAGTCACAATTTTACATGAGGCTAAGAGACAATAGAAACAACATATTATTATAGATTGATTCGAAGATAAAAACCGTCTAATCATAGATGGTGGACAAAGAAGGAAATGTTCAATCAAAATTTCTATTAAAGAAAACTCTGAATATCAAATTGAGTTCCATTTGAAATTGGCAAGAACTTGTGCACATCTAATGATCAACAAATATAAAACTCCAGTATTAAGAGTTTGTGAAAGTGCCATTACTTCGGAGATTGTGTTCCAAGAAACATACTTGAACTTTAAGATTATTCAACAACTCTTGAAACAACTTATGCTTTGTTCATCAATATTGGGCGTGTATTTGGAAGGCCCTGAAAATGGTAGGATTAGAGAGGGGCTACTTTAATTTTTTGTCTTTCATTTTTGGATGTGAAATTTCCAATTGTCATAACTATTATCATAGACTAGGTTCCTTTTTAAAACACTTATTTGTTCCCACTATTGGGAGTTGATGAACCTGTTTTGAGCTTAGACATTGACATTGATGATGACAGTGTCACGAAATATTTAAATCAATTGAAATTTTGATATATAAAATGTTTCATGACATTTTAACATCCATATGTTACTTGATTATAACATGGTTGTAACTAGTTGTACATGGAATCAATGTTGATATGTTAGATGATAGTTGCCACTTGTTTTCATTAATGGCAATCCATTAGTTGAAGTCATTTGCATTCATTTGTTATTTCCTTTATGCAATCAATTTTTTGTTTCATCCAACCCCTAACACATTTTATCATCAATTTTTTAGTTGATGGTCACTAACATAGTTGAATACTAGATTAGTGAAGTTAACACACATTTGAAGTCGGGACATGCTTCTTACTATCCATTGAAAGTGCAAGTTGTTCAACTAAAGAGATTCTGTTGATGTTAGGAATATTCGGCAATTGTCCACGCAGTCAAAATTGCTTTCAACTATTTACCAATTATTTAGACATGTTAACTTAAATGGGAATTGCCAATATTATATTTTTTAATAAAAAAATCCTAGTTGCAACGCAATTGTAAACGATGTGCAATCAAAAACATTTTGGTTTTAAAAGGGCTATTTTCTACTAGTGATGGGAGGAGTTGGTAGACCACCTATTCATGGATGGGTTGTCCCTATCAGCAATGGTGGTGATGGACCTTTTAGTGATGGCGGTAATGGGCTTCTAGGAAGCGTTCCTCCAAGAGGTGGTGGTAGCGGTCCCCTAGGATGTGGGGGTAGCAGACCCCCGAAAGACCAAAACCCAAAACCATACACTGCAGAACCATTAGGGTCATGGATAGGGCCTACTTGGAATCCATGGTACCCTTCATGGTATTCTGTCCAACCCCCTATAACATCAAATCCTCCACCAAGTAGGAAATCTTTACCCTACCCCATTTACATTACAAAAACGAATCCTGATGTTCATGTACAAATGTTTTGCAAGGCCATTCAAGCCAATGGAGAAAAAAATGATGTTGATATTGTCAATTTGTTTGTTTTGCATTTTGTGATGCCATATCAAAGTGGGGAGAAAATTTTATGAGATCCCATCTAGTTTATAGATTTGAGGAACTGGAGGTTGTGTTCTGTAAATGTTATCAAAAATTATAAACAAATGAATAAGTGTACAAAGCATTTTGAGTGATAAACCAAGGTAAAAATGAAAAGGTGGAATATACAATGAATGTATACTGAAACTAACAAACTACCTTCAACATCAAGTAAATGACAATTTGCTAACCATTTTTTTTCGAACAAGATTATAGCCATATCTTTAGATAACCATAACGAGGATGAAAAGGGACACCTTGTTTGAACACAAGGAAGTTATAAACACTTGTGAAAAAAAGATGGGAGACGTTAATGAATATTGGAAATTGCTAGAACCACCAACCAAGTAGGAGAAAGCTAGCACAGGAAAGAAAATAGATGTAATTTGTGGTCAATGCAATAAACCAAGATGTTCCGAGGAGTGTTTCCATTGGAATCCAGACAACCCAAACAACAAACTTAAAGATATAAAGGAGGTAGTAGTGAATGGAGTTTCAGCACAAATTAATGGTAGTACAAGAAATAAATCTAATAACAAGGGAGGTCGTAGAAAAGCAAACAAATCTGATTCCATCGTTTACCATTGCTTCATCTATAATTTCATTGAACATAAAAGTGACTACCCTTATGACTACCCTTATAAGGACGCAACTCAACGATGTCTAAAGAAAAGGCAATGTCTATTGCACCTATGAAGGACAATGTTGTTGTCAACATGGTTTTAGCAATTACCACCCATAATTAAATACCTGAAAATGTGGTATTCAAGGAGAAAAAACCTCTAAAGAACAAAATTTTGGCCGACTGGTAAGAAGAGGAAAAGCTTCAACATTTGTTTGAAGAAGCTATTAAAGACCTATAACAAAAAGAGTCACATGGAGCCAATATAAAACTCCAGTTAAAGCCAACCTCATTAAGAATTTTGGTTTGGATATCGAAAATCAATTTTCCAAACCTATCAAACCTACTAGTTCTATCAAACCTATTGGTTTAATTGGTTCTATTAGATCTATCAGTGTTATTGATTTTATTAATTCTATTGGAAATACCAATGTTGCCGAATTTATTGGAAATATTGGAATAATCAAATTTTTATTTATTTGGAAGATATCACCCAACAACTATTGGAGAATAAACATACCTTTACTTTGGGCCAACTCTTCAAGGTCACTTTATATTTCAGACAATATGTTGTTGCCAAGTTTTCCCCTTGAAGAAGAACTATCATCGCATTAGGACCTAATGCAATTATTGCCTCGATGGCAAATGATTTTCACATGGTTATGATATAGCTTCAGGTGGGCAAAAACATGGTTGAAGATGTCCTATTGGATGGAAGATACAATGTGAACATTATGTGGAGGAACTACAAATTTTTTTAGGGTTTCCCAATATTAAACCAACATTGTATACATTCCAAATGGTGGATCAAACCATCACTAGACTAGTTGGACTCATCAAGGACTTTAAAATCCACATTCATGAGATTTCTTACATTGCAATGTTCATGGTAATGAAGAACAATGTTTTGGATTCTAATTATTCCATGTTGTCAAGTTGACCATAGTTGTGTAATGCATGTGTTACTCATGATTGGGGAAACAACCTAATCACAATTGAAGGCAATGGCACATTGCAAACCATCATTGTAACCAAACATTTGGATAGCAATATGAAACGTCTTGAGGTTTTATTATGTTATGATTTAAGGAAGAAAAAAAAAATTCTTTGTAGTAGAACCAAATTTGTTTACATTTGGGACCATCACATTACCAAAGTCGAAAATTCTAAGTGCTACAATTTTCAATGCAAAAGTTGGTACAAAGGATCTTACATTCAACTTTCCACACTCTGAAGGACAAATTTTGGTAAATACTATGCCTATATGCATAAGAGTCCAAAAGTTGGACACTACACATTGGACATTACTTAAGGATCACTAGGTAAGACTTCTCAATTTGGGAACTATCGAAAATCCTTCAACAATTAAACTAAATGCGACAATGGATGAACCAAGTATCACATGAACCCAAATTATCTTGTAGTAATCAAACAAGATTTGGACAAGCTTTTAAGTACAAGTTTCATTACCCTAGTGGAGGAAGCTAGTCGGTTATCGCCAATTGTTGTTGTATTGAAAAAGAATGGCAAGCTCAAGATTTGCATAAATTTCTAACAACTCAATGTTGCTACCAAGAAAGATCCATATCCTTTACCCTTTATTGAAGAAGTATTGGATGAAGTGGAGGGTCATGAGGTTTATTCATTTGTGAATGGATTTTTCAGTTATCGCTAGATCATGATTGTTCTAGAAGATAGGTACACGAAGAGAAAAACCCCATTTTTCAACTATGTTTTCAACTACTTCTGAATTGTCATTTATAGTTGAAAACATCACTTTCAACTTCAAAATGTTTTTTGCAACTCAAAAATGATGCTGTCAACTAATTTCCAAAATAGTTGACAATGTTGAATTGACCTTACAACATAGTTGAAAACAACATAAATGTGTGAATTTGTGGGTTAATGTTGAGGTGACAACATTTTAGTTGAAAATGACATACATTTTAATCAATACAACATTTCAACTGTAAAGTGCTGACTAGACCTAGTTGATTCTATGTTGGCAAGTCAATGGATGAACTTCACCCACCCACATGTCATGTCATTTGGGGGCATGGAATTGGAATTATGACTATCTTTCAATTATATTACAACTAATGTAGCATTAGCACATGTCATGTCATTGAGGAAGGGCATGAAATTTTTGAATTTTGATTATTATTCAATTATATTATAACCATTGGAACATTGACACATGTCACATGGGCATTCCCGGTCCACAATCAAATTATATTATTTGATGTGTGCCATGTCTATGGTCTCAAAATCTTGAAATTATTGATTTATTAAAAATGTCAACATATGATATTGTGCCACGTGGACACTTATGTTACACACTTTCATGACACATGGCATCTTGTTGTTTGTAGGTCATCCAACATATGTCAAGCCAAAGTAAAGAGATCAACTACAAGGTAGTTGAAAGCAAGTTGAAAAGAAATTAAAAATATCTTGAAAATAAATCAAAATTTATGTAAATTAGTTGAAATGTAATTGAGATTACAAGTATACACAAATTATAATCACAATTGTAAGACTACTAAAGCTAGACTATGGGAATAATACATCTAGCTAAAATTAACTAAAAAAAATCAAATCATAATAAAAGCATAGTTTACATATACATTATCAACTAAGAATGCAAAACCTATTATAATTTAAAAATTATGCAAGGAAACATTATTGCCATGTAGGAAATGGTCCCATTTACATCCCGAAAATGCTATTGTTATTAATCAAACATTTATTGGAACAATGAAATGACTCTCCTATAAGGTGGTTGTCCTATGTTTATGCAATAATGGTGTGAATTCTTGTTGGCATGTTTAATTGGATTGTTGCCTTGTTGGACCATGTCTTTTGACTTGTTCATAGTTTTATCTTAAATTTTTGAATTAAAGAAAATGAAAGTTGCTAGAAATGAGAAAACTTAAAAGAAATCTAAGTTATAATGCATCAAGAAAAAGATTGTGCATTAGTTGCACACATTAAAAATCAATAAAAACATCATCATTTACTACTCAAGAATATGGAAGTTCGACAAAGAAAAAAACACTTTGAAATCTGAAAAAATTATAACTAAATAACAAATAAAAATGGCACACATCATGGGTTTACCTTATACAGAGTCGATAAACATAGTTGAAATCTAATTGAAATCTAGTTGAACCCAATCAAAATATAGGAGAAGTTATATAGTTGAAACTTAATTGAAAGTAGTTCACTAAAATAAACATAATCAAAGCTTTACTTGCATTGATGGTTGAAAAGGTTCATAAGTTTAACTCTCATTGCCCAAGTGTTTGTTTTGGAACTGGAAAAGAAGAAAAACCAATGAGAGTTGAAGAAAAAAAATTCATATTTACAAAACATTTTTTTCTTTTTTCTTCCATTTTGACCCCTCCTACTTTCAAAGCTCACAACTTTCTCATTTCTTCTCCATTTTAAATGATTTAAAGTGTTATAGGAGCGTCACCTTAAGTTCTACAAATAATCTTGGAACTATAATAATAAAAAAACAACATAAAATGAAGTTTTTGGGTGTTCAAGAACTAGTTGTGGTTTGTTGTTTTGAGTTTTTGAGCCCCCCTACTTTAAGGGGTCATAACTTTTTCATTTCTCATCTGTTTTTGATGATTTTTAGTGCATGAAGAGGGTTTCAGCATCTATTTGGATACTAGGAAAAAAAGAGCCCTCCCCTTGGATCTAGATTGCCCTAAATGCTTAAATGTATTATAACCAACCTAAGTACCCTAATGAAAGTTCAAAACAAAACCTAGTAAAAAAAAAAACCAATATGAGTTCAAAACAAAACCTAGCTAAAAAGGAATTTAACTAAAAGTAACATGGTGGGGAAATAAAATAAGAAATATCTTGGTAAAGGGAAAATAAACAAAAAAAAAGGAAAATAGTTCTTAAGCACCTTCAATTGTAAGATGCATGTGTGGTGATGGCTTCTAAACTCCATAAGCTTGTCTCCTCATGTTGTTCATGTTCACTTGCCTTTACACCATATGACCTTAATGTGTTTAATATATATAATTTTGTAAATGCAATGAAAAGAAAAAAAAAACTTGAACATGATAAAAAAGAAAAAACTTAATAATAAACCCAAAATTTTAAAAATTGAAAGTTTTTACATGCAAAAGGCATAATGCACTTGAAAAATCCATGAATTGATATTAAACTACATGATTTAAACTTCTAAACACAAGTTGGGCCTAAAAAAAAGCAAGATAAAATAAAACAAACTATAAAAAAAAAGAAAAAAAATCAAACTAAAGCACAAAGAAAATTCAAAGTGAATGACAATGTTATATCAAGGCAATCCCTTCATCCATGGATGGATGAAGTATGTGGTTATAGTTGGGATGCCAACTAACTTTCAACTATGCAAATTGACATCATTTCAAATAGTTTCAAATATAATTCAAATTTTGTATTTCCTGCCAACACATTGCCACCACTGTTATATGTCATACCATCCATTCATCCATATTATTTGGCACATTAAATCACTCATTCATTGACATAAATGGAATCATTTATAAATTAATGACATTTTATGATATAATTTAAAACATTATAAATGGTATAATTTTATTTTTGTGGCATTTGTGGCATTTTAATGAATATGTAAAATGCCATAAAATTATATACCAATTATCTTATATCACAAAATTGAAATTACTAAACTAAAATAGCTTGCTTAGCGTAGTTAGCTATCCTAGCCTAGGTTTAATTAATTTCCTTGTCTAACTTAAAGCCTATGTAGACTTAGGTAGGTAGTAATAGGTTAAGTATAGGTAGGTTGTGAGCTGTGACACCATGATTAAACAAAAATCAAGTAGGTACCTACCTAAAAACCTTGCCTAGTTACCTTATTACTTAATACCTATCTACCTATACCAAATTAATTTAAGTAACCTACTTACCTACATTTGACCTAACATATTTACCTATTATTTACCTAGGGACCTCCTATTGCATCTAGGTAGATAATAAGTAAGCAAGTAGGTAGTCATAACTTACTTTGCCTTGCTACCCCATTTAAATCTAACCTCACACTATGCCAAAACATGGCTTTCATGATTAGGATAGCTTATGACTACTATCCAAGTACTTGTAGTCATTTTTGGATTTTAGTCATTATCATTATTGACATTGTTTGAGCAACTATAATTTTTTAAAATAAATATGAAAATGTAATTAAGTTTAGTAAAAATTGGCTTACATTAACCTAGGTTTATCTTTGGTTTAACCTACTTTAATTAACCTTTAGATTTTATTTGATAAAATTTAAACCCCTAGGTTTAACGTCCTCAATTTATCTTTTAAAATTAATTTCCATTAAATTTAGTTTATAAGTTTAATTTAAATAACCTCATTTAATCTATGTATATTTGTTTAATTTAACTTAGCAAATAATTTAATCTTGCCCTAATTATTTTAGGTAATCCAATCCAATGAAATTTAACCGAAATAGACTAAATTAACATAGTTTAGCCTAATATCTTGCATTAACCAAATTTAACCAAGTTTTCTCTAAATAATTTAATTTTGTCAATTTTTGCCTAAATATTTTAATTTTATCAAAATTTACTAAGTTTAGCTCAATTTACTTCAAATAATTTAATTTAACCAAGTATAGCCAAATTTAACTTAATATAGCCAAGTATAGCCAATTGTAATTTAGTTTAACCAAATTTAATCTAAATATTTTAGTTTTGTCAAGTTTAACCTAATATAGCCTAGTTTAACCAAGCATAATTTAGTATAGCCAAGTTTAGTCTAATATAGCCAAGTATAGTTTAATATAGTTAAATTCAACTTAAAATAACCAAGTATATCCAATTATAACTTAGCTTAACCAATTTAAACTTGAATACCTCACTATTGCCAAATTTATTTTAATATAACCTACTTTTGCCAAATTTTGCCTAATTTAGCTTAATTTAGTCAAATATAATTTAATTTAACCAAATTAAACATAATTTAGCCATATATAGCCTAATTTAGCCATGTATAACCAAGTTAAACCTAAATAACTTGCTTTTGCCAAATTTAACCCAATATGTTCAAATAGAACCAAGTATAGTTGAATTTAACCAAGTTTAACATAATTTAATTTAGTTTAACCAAATATAATCTAATATAGCCAAGTATAGTTTAGTATAGCCTAATTTAGCCTAATATAACCAAATATAGCTTAGTTTAGCCAATTATAAGTAAGTTTAACATTAATAACCTACTTTTGCCAAGTTTAGCCAAATATAATTTAATATAACCAAGTTTAACCTAACATGGTCAAGTATAGCCAAGTATAGTTCAGTTTAACCTAAATAAGCTACTTATGCCAAATTTAGCCTAGTATAGCCTAATATAACCTAGTTTAGCCAAATATATTTTAGTATTGCCAAGTTTAGCCTAATATTACCTAGTTTAACTTAGGTTAAACTTAAATAGCCTAGTTTAGCCTAAGTAGCCCCAAGGTAAATTAAGTTGCCTAGGTTTAGCCTAGGAAGACCTAGATTTTCTTAAAACAATCTATGGAGGCCTAGGCTAGATTATTTACTGGACTAGGTTAGCCTAGGTCAACTTAAGTTAGCCTAAGGAGGCATAGGCTAATCTAAGCTGAAAAAACTTATTATTTATACCTTTGTGATATCTTCACTTGTTACATAAAAAATGTTGTGGTGTGATGGCAAAGGACTTTGCCCTCAAAGTGGAGGTGAGGGGTTCAAGTCCTCTTGCTTTCATCCTATGTGGTTCCTAGATTCCTAGGAGTTTTAGTGGAGTAGCCTTCCCTAGGAGGAGGGTTGGGTGGTTAACACATAGCCTAGGTTGTTTTTAAACCTAGGTTAGGTCACCTAGCCTAGCCTAGCATGTAGGTTAGGTCACCTAGTCTTGGATGCCTAACATAGGGTTCCTAGCCTAGTAGGTGGCCTAGGTTAGGTCCCAAGTTTCATTGATTGACTAAAAGTTGACTTCCACATGGTTCATATAATTGGGTAGGAAAAATAATTCCATTATTCTAGATTGCCACATGTCCACTCATAAATGGTTAATAAAATTTTGAATTCATTATAGACTACCACATGGCAACAAGACATTAATCAAAATAAATTAAAATTATATTTTAGAATTAAAATTTGGCTATTGAAGATGTCCTATAGTCATGGAGGACATAGCCGCAAATGGCATTTATGACTTTGTTATTTTTTACAACTAGTGGTAAATACCACAAGGCCATATGGACTAGTAGTCATGTAATCATGGCCAGTCATATATGTGGTTTAAGACTACGACACCACTCGCTTATATATTCATATTTTCCATGCTTTGGCATAATGTCACTAATTATCCAACCTAGCTATTTAGGTAGCTACATGCTTACATGCCTAATTAACTACCTAGGTAGGTTGTAGGTTAAATAAGTACACTTGTTGCAAATTCCTTTTAGGTAATTTTAGGTAGGTAAGTAAAATTTGTAAGTTAGGTAGGTATTTGTTACATATATTACCAATGTAGTTATAGGTAGGTGATAAATTATAGGTTAAATAGATTTAGATTATGTAGCATAGGTGATTTAAAGTAAGGTGTAGGTGTAGTTATGTAGATCAATAGTCTGTAGGTACCTAGGTAGGTAGGTATGTGATATGTAGGTATAAGTTACAATAATAAGTAGGTAACATGTACATAGGGTGTAAGTAATGATAAGTAAGTAGGTGGGTAGGTTATATGTGGGTAGGGTATAGGTAATGATAATTAAAGTTGAAGTGTAGTTGAAAATGCATGTAATATTTCATCCATCAATATCCTTCTTTCATCCATTCAAAAGGAATGTCTACCAAAATAGTCAAGCAATTGACTTGATGTGGCATAATGTCATGGCAAAATGGAATTCTTAAATACTCCTCAACTAGTTATATTTTATTTTAAGGAATATTTTGATGGTTAACACCCATTAGTGGTTAATGTCGTACACTTACCAACTAGTCAACATGTCAACTCATTTGAGATGCCATCCCATCCTCGTGGACTTTTTTTAAATAACTATTATTGTGTAGTCGAAACAAAGTTGAGGACAATATGTAGTTGAAAATTGATTAGTTAGGAAATGCCCTTTTTCTCCTATTGGTACAAGATTGCATTCATCACCAATTAGGGAACTTTTGTTTGGGTGGTCATGCCATTTGGGCTTAAGAATGCTCAACCAACTTATCAATAAGCGGTGAATACAACTTTTAAGGACTATCTTGGAATGTTCATGAAATTATTCCTAGATGACTTTAGCATGTTCAATGATCTGAACACCCATTTAACAAAGTTACAACTATGTTTTGATAAATGCAGAAAATTCGATATAAGCTCGAACCTTGAAAAGTGCATGTTCTTCATGCATTTAGACATTATTCTAGGATATGTGGTATCCAAGGAAGGTAAGCTACAAGATCTAAAGAAGATTTTGGCTATTATTCACATGCTTACATCGAAAACACCTAAGGACATTCAAGTTTTCAATGGCATGGCACAATACTATTGATGTTTCATTAAGAACTTTATTTTCATTATGGTTCCCATTACCAAGTTACTATGAAAAACAAAAGCTTTCGAATGGATAATAGAGTGCCAATAGGCTTGGGAAGAAATCAAGCGACGCTTCATTGATGCATCGATCTTGATTTCACTTCATTGGACACTGAGTTTCATGTTCACACAAATGCTTCTAATTTGGCAATTGAGGCTATCCTAGCATAAAACCTTATTGAAAAATGTGACCAACCAACTGCCTATGCATTGTAGTTACTCAACAACGTTGAACATAATTGTACAACAATTGAAAAAGAAGCACTTGTAATGGTGTATACTCTCCATAAATTTTGTCACTATTTGTTCGGCAATAAATACATTTTCTATGTTGACCATATGGCACTATTATACTTGGTCCAAAAACCCCGAGTTTCAAGGAAAATAGTAAGGTGGCTACTTTTCTTTTTGGAGTATGATTTTTGGTTATTTATAATCTAATGAGATCTCACTTTGTGGCAGATGCATTATCCTGGATGTCCAATATCATAGAAGAAAATGGAATATCGGATCAAACAAAAGATGTTACCTTCTTGTTCTTACAATTGGTGCAGCTATAGGAAAATTTCAAGTACTTCATTACTGGAAAATTTCCGGTTCACTATAGCCAAGAGCAAAAGAAAAAGCTAGCCTTGAGAACTTTATGTTTTTTTTTGTTCTAGAGCAAATTATATTGTCAAGGTCAAAACCAAGTTTTGAAGCATTGCCTTGAAGATTCGAAAATACCCACAATGCTACAAGAAATGCACAAGGGAGTTAGTGGTGGGAATTTTTCATCCGAAATCATAGTTCGCAAGATCTTAGACGTGAAGTATTAGTGGCCCATGATGCACAAGGATGTTCTCCAATACTATTAAACTTGTGACAATTGTCAACGAATGGGGAGTTTAATATAAAACAACATAGTGAAACTAGTAACTTCATTACTAGTAAAACCCTTCATGAAGTGGGGATTGGATTTTGTCGGCTTAATCAAACCAATAAGTAGGTATACCAGAAACAAGTACATTATGGTAACAACCAACTACACCACCAAGTGGGTGGAAGTGAAGGCACTATGCACCCATACAACGGCCTTGACAACAAAATTCATTTATGAATTCATTCTCACAAGGTTTAGTTGTCCACTTACTTTAGTAAGTGACTAGGGCATTCACTTTATCACCGATGCCATTGAGATTCTTACAAACCATTTTCTATTACAACATATGACCTTGACCACTTATTATTCGCAAGGTAATGGACAGGCATAATCCACCAACAAAGTCATTGGTTCATTACTTATTAAATTGGTGAATGAAATCCACGTCAATTAAGATGAACACCTACACGCAATTATGTATGCTTAAAACACAACATTCAAAGTAACCACTAGACACACCGTTTCAGCTAGTTTATGGCCTTTACCCTTTGATGCCAATAGAATACATCTTGCCCATTAGCAATTCACATTCCAACCAAGATTTCTCTCCTACTCATATTCTAATTAGTCACATGGTAGAATTGGAACACTTGGATGAAGCCCACCAAGAAGTAGCAGATCAGATAGGTACAAGGCAATGTAACATGGTGTTATGGGTTCAACAAAACTACAAATTAAGACTTTATCAATGAGGGATATAGTTCTTTGGTTTCCAAAGGGTAGAAAGGAACACACCAAAAAGTTCAAAAAACGATGGTTTAGCCTGTATAAAACATAATATTGTCTCCCCATGAATAATATTGTACTTCTTGTTAACATTGACAAGTTTGCACCAAATCACATTTTGGTGAACATTAACAAGCTCAAACCCTATTGATATTTGGGAAAAACTCCTAGAGGACTAGAAGCCACCATTGAAGGGGGAGGAAAGCACAAGGAAGATTCACAAAAAGATTTTTAAAATGGTTCTATTGAAAATTAAACTACACCAAAAATCAAAGTCAACTACAAAAATCCGTTTGTTGGCATTGAAGAACCAAAATATGGAACTATCGAATTGAAAAGAATTTTTGGTCCATTAGATTTTGGTAGAGACTAATCAAAAAGTTGGAATTCCACTGAAAGACACCTTTTTGATGAAGCAATTGGAAATTTCAATTAACGACAAATTCCAACTTGGAATCAACTAGGAATAATTTCGGTCTACAATACTTGATAGAAGATTCCACCCCATAATTAGTTGAGGTAGATGATGAAATTTTTGTTTTGAAATCAGTACAAAATAGTTTTGTTATGGAACTCCAAAAATGAAGATTCCATCACAAAATCGTTAATGGCAGATTTTTTAAAAGGTGTCATGGTAGTCATGATAGGTTGTGTTTTCATCCAAACCAACAAAACAATGTTGGAAGGATAGGAAGAGTTCATTTGTACTTCCAAACGATTTTTACAATCAACACCAAGTTTAAGCATTCAAATTTCAGTATAAAAGGAGGCATAAAAGGAGACAATTCCTCCTTTCTCTTTTTAGTATTGTTATGTTACAAAAATTTGTAGTGATTTCTTGTTGGTGAAGATGAGAGGAAACATCAACAAGGAGATGGTAGAGAAGATGAAGAGGAGGGAGAGTTTTGAATCAAAATTGGGTGGCAGTTAACCTACATTGGAAATAAATTGTGAGGAGGAAAAAAAAAAACATGGTAGTGATTCTTTCCAATAAAGGAAAGATCTTTTTTTTGGAGATGGAGAAGTTTTAGCGATGAATTTTACGAAGAGATGTAAAGTGGACCTAACATATTGGCATTTTTGGTTTGCTCAGTGTGTAGTTGAGTTTGATTGGTTGCTGGTGAAGGAGTTTTTACATGCCATTGCACGTCTCAATCTATAAATTATCAAATCAATTGTATAGGGAGTTCCAATTTTCATAACTAAAAAGATGGTGGCCGAGATGCTAAACATATCGGAAGTTGGTATCACCAAGTTGCCAACCAAGTCAACCAAATAGAAGGATAAGGAGGGAGAAAGGGAGAAAGAGGCATCCATTTATTGGAAAATTGCTTCACCAAAAGCATTTATCAATTAGGAAGGATGGAAGGTCTTCCTTCTTAAGGGAATGTATGTAGCCAGATTACCAACATTAATCTACATAATCTAGTTGAAAGGTAGTTGAGTTAGCTACATGGCAAAAAAATTAATGAGCTTTGTAATCTTGGCCAAGTAGGGGGTTAAAATGAATTGGTTCGCCATAGTCTTCAACAACCTCTATAGCAGGTTGTGGGATTTGTTTACATTAACAAAAATCAAAGCAAATGAGGATAACATAAAATTCAATGTTGCCTAGGTTGTTGACATCTTGCTCTAGAATTGGTTTCCACTAGATTTGACTTTCATCATATCAAATTCGAAGGAAGAAAATGAAGGTGTTACCAAACTAACACCAAAAGCTCAAGTTGTAAGAAGTAGCAGAGTTTTGGGAATGCATTTATGATGCACACCCATTGATCTTGATAAGGAGATGGAGGATTTTGAGGAAATTAGTGGGACGAATACCCAATTGGAAACCTCAAGGCAACCAAAAATTTTGCCTGTCTTTTTACGAATGTTATGATCTTGGAATTTGGTTTAATTTTGTCCCTAAAATCCCATATTGGTGCTAAGGAAACCACTTTAGCTGACAGATCATTGAAAGTACCAAGTCCACATAAGAAAGGCAAAACGTAGAGTCCAAGTTTGATTTGAACTGAAAAACTTTTCAATGCAAGACCTCCACTAGAATCGCATTTAATGCATGTAGGTACCAAAACCCCTACAAACCTCTTTAGCCAATTGCACAAATGCTTAAAGGAGAGGTAATTCCAATAAGAGATATATCGAAATTAAATATTCCATCAGATTATTTTTCCGATGGAACCATTACACATTGTTTAGGAGAGGTAGCTAAAGACTATCACCCCCCTGATACATCATTTTCGATACAAGGTGGATTTTTTCCTCCACCTACCGAAAGGCAAAATGTATGGCTCCTTCGATTATGTTTTCACTAAAGTCATTGTAGGACCACCTATTTTGTTCGAAAAACTTTGCCTAGATGGTGGGCAACATTTCAAAAGCTTTTCAATTAGTCATAATTGAAAAAAACTTCTACAAAGGAGGTGCTTCAGATAACTTGTAGGAGGTAATAATTTGAAAGGCTAACTCCAATACTTGTAAACTGTTCATTGATAAGACCTTTGACCACCCAACATTTATAGACCAAGCTGTAGGATTTGGAAGGCACAAAGAAGAGGGTTCAAGAGTTGGAAACTAAAAATTTCAATTACCAAAATGAGTTATCAGATTTCCATAAAACAACTTATCGAATTTGGTAAGACATTGGGTTCCATTGATTTGGAATGGGTTATGCTCAAGTAGGCTTTTAAGTAGAACAAGTTAACCGAAAGATGGTGGAACAATCTTTGACCTTTAATAAAAAATTACTCATGTCAACAAAAAGGAAGGTAGAATGCCTGGAAGGCCAGAATGAGGCGCTTATTGAGAAGGCACAAAAGTAGCAACTAGAAAGTTGTAGTAGTCAACCAACAAAATTCAATTATTGCAACAAGATTTGGAGAAGGTGTGACAAAATTCAGCTACTATTTAGGAGGAGTTGGATTCTTTAGAGAAGGAAATGAAGGCATTGAAGCAAAGGGTGGAGCTTGTAGATTTCTACCGCCATTAGATGCAGGAATTTGACAACCTCAAAATGGAGTATGCCTTTATGAAGGGAAAATTCCTTATTTATTAGAAGATGAGCAAAAGAAACCAAGCTGAGCAGTGGAAGTCCTACAAGGAGCAAGTTGGTGAGATTATTCGAAAGGCATTTGAATCTTATTGAAAAGATAAGGAGTTGTATTGGCTACATTTGGAGACTTATCGAAAGGTGATGCCACATTTGGTGATGCCACCTTTCAATTTTGGTAGAGCGCAAGCCCATTTTGAATTTGCATTCGAATTTGATATGCATAGAGTGAGGAGTAGAGTGAAAGCATACAGATGGAGGTGGATTTAATGGTCGAATTAGAATCGCGACCTATCAAACTTGAAGTGACTTTCGATATTGAAATTTTTTTTGGTGATGTAGATGTTTCTAATAAAGCAGAAGGTTATGCACTAGTTCAAGCCTCTACTCTATAGAAGCAAAAACACATTTCGGTGGCACAATTGATTTGATGTTTTTCGGTACAATTGTCAAAGACAAGCATACAAATTCGGTGGTTGGAACCCGTATGGAGGTTGCAATTTTGATTTTGGTACAACTAGAAGCCATTGCCATCCCTATTGCCACTACACCAAATCCTTTTACCACAATGAAAGATCTAGGGGTAGATGTTAGGGTAGAAGTAATAGAGGCTACAATTATGGAAAACTAGTGTATACAATGTAATTACGAGGACATAATCCCAATTAGAAAGGGGAATGGATTTTACCAAAATAAAATTTTATCGAAATTTTACTAAAACAAAAATTTTCCCTACCAAATTTCCTCTGTTGATTTTTTTCCTATTGAAAACCTTTTTATTGAAATCAATTTTTACTTCCGTTTAAACTATGTATATTTCGAACCAATTTTTTTGGGATTACGTTAACTACTTGTTCCATAGTTTCTAACTTATTTCTTGGAGGTACTCAAGGCTCTATCCCTTTGTGGATTATACAAGAGAATTTTTTTGGAATAAAATTACCTTTTTTCTACCATATTTTTGTACATAGAGTTTTATATGTAGTTTTTTCCTAAGTATGTTTTGAGTATGTTGATTTTTTGTATGCAAGTCTTTTTCCTTGCATTTTTGCTTTAGGTTTGTTTCTATAGAAAACTTATGAAGCAGTCTTATTAAGATTTGATAATTTTTTTTGTGTTGAAGATTTATGTTTATTTAAGGAAAGTAAAAAGATTTTATCTTCTACTCCCTTATTTTATTCCTTTCAAAACCCAGTAGTTTATTGGGTGGCCTTAACATGCATATCAAACAACAATAAAACCAATAAGATTGATCAAAAACTTGAAGATGTATGTGCATCGTATATCATACATAGCCACCCTTATAGTCCTACAAAATATTGTTGTAGATTTGAATTATTCCACATGTGTTGTTAGGTAGACCATGGTTCAGGAATGCTAAAGTGGCACATGACTAAAGGAATAACATGATTACAATACATGGGAATGGTACTATTATAACTATAGCTGTGATAAAACATTTGGGAACTAATTTAAAAAGACCAAAAATCTTAATGCACGCTTTGATTATCAAAATGGCACAAATGACGAAAAAAACTTAATGTTTGTAAATGAACCTAAGTTGTTTTCTATTGGTACAATTAATTTACCTTTAGATGTTGGGAATGCAATTGTAGTCAACAAAATCCAAATTGAGAAAACAATAAATACCATAGATTTTACTATGAAATTGACATTAAACCATAGAGGTAGTTCAAAAATAGTTGTCAATAAGAAAACCTAAAGTAGTTCTTAAAAACAAGTGTATATTAAAACTTACTATCACCGCAAGCGGTGATAAATTGATGAGACACCAACAAAAGACAAAATACAGGATGGACCTTAACTGAAGATCAACTTTGGAACAAAGAACAATCCATAAACAACTAAAATGAATGCACAACTAATTGAAAAGAACATGAGTTCTTTAAATGAGCTATTGATTGAGTATAAAGACATCTTTGTTTGGACATATAAAGACCTAAAAAACATATTTCTAAAATTGGCACAACACCGTATAGAACTGGACACATTAATTCCACCAACACATCATGCTAAGTATAAAATGAATCCAAACTATAAGTAATTATTAAACAAGACAAATAAAATATTAATAGTTAGATTTATACAACATGTACATGTGAAAGAAATTACCTGATTATCACCAATAGTGATAATTCGTAAGAATAATGGAAAACTCAAATTTGAGTAGACTTTAAAAACTAAACGTAACCACAAAGAAAGATCCATACCCATTGCCTTTTATAGATGAGGTTCCAAAAATAGCTATAAGGCATGATGTTTATTCTTTTTTTGATGGATACTCGAGATATCACTAAATATTTATAGCACTAGAAGATAGATACAAAACAAGATTTGTAATAGATTGGGGAGCCTTTACTTGGGTAGTGATGCCTTTTGGAATAAAAAATGGACCTCCTACTTACTTGAGGGTAGTAAATAAAACCTTCAAAGATTATTTGGACAAATTCATGAAGATTTCAAAAAATGATTTCATTGTTTACGGTCCCATGAATATTCATTTGGATAAACTCAAACTATATTTCCAAAAGTGTAAAGAATTTGGGATTAGTTTGAACCTAGATAAATGTGATTTTATGGTATTTTTAGGGATGATACAAGGGTTTATAGTATCCAAGGAAGGTAAACTACTAGATCCTAAAAGAATCCAAGACATAATTCAAATGCCTTTACCCACAAATCCACAATAGATTTAGGTATTCAACGAAATGGTTTAGTTCTATAAATGTTTTATTAAGAATATTGCATTCATAATGACCCTAATTACTAAACTCATGAAAAAGATAAAAATATTTTATGTGGACCCAGAATGTTAGGCAACTTGGGAGTTGATAAAACAAAAGTATATAAAAAACACCTATTCATATATTTCCAAATTGGGATATAAAGTTTCATGTTCATATACATGCATCATTGTTAGTTGTAGGTGCTATATTAACAAAAAATTTAATAGGGAAACATGATTAACTTGTTGTTTATGATTTTAAACTCTTGAACATAGTAAAGGAAAATTACAATACCACACAACATGAAGCCTTAGTAATGGTATTCGCACTTCATAAGTTCAGACATTACCTATTAGGTAATAAGTTTGTGTTCTATGTCGATCATATGGCTCTCATCTATCTAATGAACAAATCACAAGTTTTAGGTTGTATTATTAGATGGTTACTTTTAATACTAGAGTATGACTTCATGGTGATATATAAGTCAGGACGTACACATGTAGTGGAAAATGTGTTATCTAGGCTACCAAACATTACAAAACCAACATGAGTACCTAATTAAACCACACATGCAGCTATGTTTCAGTTATAGTTAGTATGGTTGGAAGAAATCAAAGATTATCTATAAACATGGCAAGTGCCTAGAATTTTTACCGTTATTCAAAAGATGAAGGTTAGTAAAAGAAGCAAAACCTTTTATGATACAAGATGGAATTATGTATTGAATGGGTCAAGACCACAAATTTCAACGTTGTGTAACTAGAGATCAAGCATAGGAATATTACAGGAACTCCATGAGGGTTTTATAGGTGGCCATTTCACAACAAACATCATTGCCAAGAAGATCTTAGATGTAGGACACTAGTGACCCACATTGTTTGATGACGTTATAGAATACTACGAATTTTGTGATGCCTACCAATGAGCTGGAGGTTTAACAACATAGAGTGTGACTAAGTTGGTAATTATGCTTTTAGAAAAACCATTTATGAAATGGGAATTGGATTTTATTGGACTAATCAAACCAACAAGATGGTTCATAGGTAACAAATATATATATATATATATATTTTAGCCATAGATTATGTCACCAAATGGGTGGAGGCTAAAACACTTTGGATGAATATTGTTGCTATCATAGTTAAATTTTTTTATGAGTACATTCTGATTAAGTTTGGCTATCCAATAACCTTAACAACAAATCAAGGACTTCATTTTCTTAATGATGTTATCAAATGTTTCACTAATCATTTTTTGTTGAAACATGTTTGTTTTACCACCTATTATCCACAAGAAAATGGGTAAGTAGAATCAATTAACAAGTTCATTATCAATCTCATTGAACTAAATTAGTGAGTGAAAATAAGGCAAATCAGGATGAACTTTTACCGAATGTAATTTTCTATTATAGAATAATTTACAAGGTAGCTATAAGGTATATTCCATATTAGTTTGTGTATGGACTTCATCCTCTAATGCCTATAGTTCATATGTTTTGCTAGCTTTTAGTGGGGACCATAGATATGCAAATCATGTTAAAATACTCAAAATCATATTAACAAATATGGAAAAATTATAGATTGACAAATTGCAAGCACAATAAACTACTAGGAATTGACAATGGAATCATGCTCTATGGAATCATCAAAGGTATCTAGAAAAGAAATTCAAATTTGGAGATCATGTGTTCTAGTTTTAAAAAGGATAGAAAACACATCTTGGGAAATTCACTAAAAAGTGGTTTTGTTCATACAAACTATAATTTTGCTTACCAAATAACATTATTCTTTTAATCACTTTGGATAAGTTTGATCCAAACCTTGTACTTGTTAATATAAACAAGTTAAAACCTTATTAGTTTCTAGAGGATGAAGCATAGACCACATATAACCCAAGGTGAATTTATTGGGAAGGACAAGGTGATGTTGATGTTAATGGTCCAAAGAAGAGGACAAAAATAAAGAACCAGTCTACATAATATAGATTTAGTAGATCAAAGAAGAATGTAATATGATGGTGGACTCATTTTCTATTAGGATATATTTGGATGACATTCATTTTCATCTAGCACTAGATGGTAACAAAAGGTGCAACGTTTTAGATAATGAATCCTTAAAAGGAAAAATAACAAATCAAGGATGTGAAAATTAATGGCGCTAACTTGTCATGACAATGCTTGTGAACAATCATATTCAATTACTTATTTCGTTTTCCATCATTTTCCATTCATTAGAATGAGTGAAGAGAATTTGGTTGAGAAGCTCAAAAGAATTGTAAGAGAGAAAAAAGAAATGAGAAGAAGCATTGTTTGTGAGCAAAAGAGGGAATTGTAGCATTAGGAAGTAGTTGTTGCAAAAGGCCAATAGTTGGGAGCAAATCAAACTTCACATTTAAAATTTGCAAATTTGTAGCCGCTCTAAGTTTTCCACTTGCTTTTCCAAATTATGATTTGAGAAGGAGAATTGAAGAAAGTTTGCATAATTAAGTGCGAACGAAAAGCAAAGTTGAAAAGTGGTTATGATTTTTTCGAGAAAGAAGGATTTCGTTTCCCAAGGTGTGTTAGAAATCATGGAGTTGTCGAATTTTAAAGATGAAGAAGACTTTTGATTTTTTCAAGAATTGAAATAATCAAGGACACCAATACCACCTTCATTTGTTTTTACTTCTAAATAACAATTTGTACAAGGTTTTTCGAACCTTAGCTTTTTAATTCCTATGTCCATATCCAAGAAATAAAATAGAATGGCTCAATAGGCTTAGTCAATCCTTTTGCCAAAGCTTGAAAAATTGATGTTCATATCAATAAAATAATCCTATAACCAAGAATTAGAGCAAATTACAACCTAGGTAAAGATGGGAATTGTAGAGAAAAGATGGGCCTCCAAAGTGGGATTAGTGGGATTGTTTGAAATTAAATGAACAATACCACACCATGATTGGCTAGTGGAGATACTTAATACCTAGTAGGAGAAAGATGATACAATTTACATTATGATAGGAGAGAAAGTGATTAATGTCGATAGACATGTGATCATAAATGTTTTCAAATTTTCCAACATTGGTTGGAAAGAAAAGAAACATGCAAATAAGCAAACTATAGAAGCCATGCTTCAAGGTATTGCTTTGCTTAGTGTATACATCAATGTAGAGTAGTGGAGTGTTGGTAAAGTGAAATAACAATGTATATTATTTGTTTTCTTGCACTTATTCATAAATTAGGTAGGTAGCCTCAGCTTAGATCTACTTAATAGGCTAAGCTACCTACTTAGTATGCCTAGGTTAGGTCTATTAATTTAGGCTAGTAAGTACCTACATAGCCTACTAAATACCATAGACATAGGTAGCTGACTAATAGGTATAAACATAGACTTAATAGATACCTATAAAGCCTAGTAGACTATAACCTACATGTTACCTAGGTACATGTACTTATCAATAGGTACCTCCTACCTACTTAGGTGAATCTACTTATAGCCTACCTATTTTGTAAGTAGTGTAAAACAATTCATGGAAGTTGAAGAAGGAAAAAGAAGATTGAACACCGTGCATAGTATCAAAACAACTCTATCATGGTTGTTTCCACATGCTAAATGCAAAAGACATTTTTTTATTCTCACCTTTTGCATTGCAATGTGACTTCAATTAAATTTGAATTCAATTCAAATTCCTAAATTGATTTCAAATACATTGAATAAAATTCGAATTCGAATTCAACTGAATTAAATTCCATTAAAGACAACTAGTATGCAAATTTGTATAGAAGGTATTTAAAATCTTCTTGTGAATGTTGTGTTGGAAAAAAAGAACTTAAAAAATAGACAAATATGAAAAGACATTATTCCATGTCTCTTCACTTGGGGAATGGGCTAAATAAAATCCAATTTGGAATTATGGAATCTATGACAACTTATGGAACCTAAAGTTATCCTACGTAGACTAGTTATGATGAATCATTGTCATTGGAATAAATACAACACCATAATGAACATGAATACAATATTGACGATGAAAATTTTAACCATATTGAATTGTAATATTACATTACCTACATTCAAAGGCGCACA
>Ga0116227_10002131_pt1 | contig 45199 bp, 34 predicted proteins | sample S1TSphgellanicum_FD_89693 | JGI IMG/M metagenome (GOLD analysis project Ga0116227, IMG submission 89693) | Host-associated microbial communities from peat moss isolated from Minnesota, USA - S1T2_Fb - Sphagnum magellanicum MG | ecosystem: Host-associated > Plants > Peat moss > Unclassified...
TTTTCCTAGGCCTAATATGTGGTTAGCTATGAATAGCAGTTGTTCATGTGAGGGTTTACCAACTATGTTCTAGTGAGATTTGAGATATTCTAGAGTGGCTTGATTCCCTTCTATGAAACAGAAGTAGTCGTTCCAGTTTCCATTTGTTTTATTTGAGTGCAACAAGTGGCATTTTCTGGAGAGGATCTCACTCGTGGATAAGTAAGCTTCAAATTTAACTGGGTAGAGGGAGTAATTTGGGGAAGACTTCAAGAAACTTGTTGATGGAAAGTTGTGTGGATGTTCCATCTACTCCTTTACAATACCAAATGACTTATGTCTAGCCTTGAAGTGAGCTATGTTGCTCTTCTATGGTATTGACCATTCTCCATAATTTGCCAATACCCAAGTGTTGTCTGGAGAATTTGTACATAAAAAATTTCTAGCAACTTATCCATAACCGTCTTCTGACAATGCTGCATGTATTCTGATGAAACTTTTGGTTGGCAGACATGCATTTGCGACCATGTCTTTCATTGCAGAAACTTTCATCTTTCTTTATGTGGGCATGGATGCATTGGATTTGGACAAATGGAAGATGGCAACAACAACGTTAGTGCCACCTGCTTCCCTTCAGTGCTTTTCTTGTCTCTTCTTTCTCTGGTCTGGCTGGCAATTGCAATATCTCACCAAATTCTGCAATGTTGCAGTGTGGGTCAATCGTTTGGGCTTTCCAGCACTCTGTTGGTTTTGATCCTGGTGGGTCGAGCAGCATTTGTGTTCCCTTTGTCAGCCCTTTCTAATTACATGCGCAAATCTGCAAATACCAAGATTGGTGTTCGCCAACAGGTACCAGCCCTGCCGCTCGTAAATTGTGCTCTGCCACTGGACTTTCATGAAGTAATTGTGTTGATGATGTCTCTGCATCTGCACTTCGTTGGTTGTGTAGATTTCCAACTGTGCATGATTGAGCTTCTCTTCACCTGCTTCTAAGTTAATGCTCCCTTCTGGAAATGGTCACTTCTGATTGCAGTCACCCCACCTTGTTGTAAGGTGTCACCTACATATGTAAATATGGTTGTTGGTGATGAGTTTTGTTGATGAGGCCTAGTATATATGGATTGGCTAGAACATCAAGCTGATGGTTTGATTGGTTGGAAACTCACAGTTGTTTCACAAGTCATGATGGGTTCAATTTAGCACTAGACCATGTTAAAATGTTATTTTGGAAGTTGACTGACTGCAAGGTGAGTTTAAAAGGATTTGGTGTCCTGGATTAGTTTTGTTCACTGCAGAGCTATTAGGACAGATCAAGTTGAGGTGGATTCTGGACAGGGTTCTGCAGTATTAAGGGCCTTGTGTGAAGATATTGACAAGGGTTCACTTTGCAGATTATTATTTGGTGGGCTGGATTGATGAGAGGAGCTGTGTCTATAGCCCTTGCATTCAATCAGGTAATTGTTTCTTCTCTTAAGCTTAGGGTTGTGATGTGTTTCTGTGAACACTTGACATTTGTAAAGAGGCAGAGTCTCTCTCAGTGTTTAGTTTTTGCAGATAAGCAGAAGAGTTTTCATTTGTCAATGCAATGTCTAGGGTACCATGTCAGAAGGAAGTTCTTTTATTAGAATCAAAGACCACCTTCTTTAACCTTTGCTCTGCCACTTTAATGACTCTGAACCCAAAGCCCTAGCCAAAGCAGAGTCTCTCTTTTCCTAACATGTCCTGTTATATTTCTGCAGTTCACCATTTCAGGAGATGCAAAGAATCCAGAATTTGCTGCAGCTATCACTACAACCATTGGTGTTGTGCTCTTCAGTACAGTGGTAAGAGGCACATAAGACTGTTTACCAAAACTGGTGCATTCTTTCTGTCAAGGCCATTTACACTCTACATGCCATCTAGGGGTTGAGTATAATTCCAGTGTCATAGTCACTCAGCTCTTCCTCTCCCTTTTCAGTTGCGCAATAGGTTGGTAATGCAAACATATTGTGCAGGTTTTTGGGATGCTAACGAAGCCCTTGATTCACTGGCTACTCCCACCACACTTGCGGTCATACATCAGTGACACATCGGATCCTCCCTCTCCTAAAGACCTGAACTTCATAAATGACTTCAATGTCCCTCTCCTCTTGGACTCCAGCCAACACAGCAACAGTGGCTTCTTTAGTGGGATTGTGTCAAGGCACAGTTCTCTGGGTATGCTGCTGGCTGCTCCAACTTCATATATTCACGACCTTTGGCGGTCATTTGATGACTCCTACATGCGACCGGTGTTTGGAGGCAGAGGATTTGTCCCTTACATTCCTGGCTCTCTGACTATTGCTGAGGAAGATGAACATCATCCGTCACACTTCTAGTCAAAGCAATTCCTCTTTGTAGAATTAGTTGGGTATTGTTTCTCTATAAAGTTGGAACAAGATCTTCAGACACTTTCATCAACTTTCGCATTTTGCAATCTGCTGATGAAAAATGACCAAAGCTGTGCAATAGTGAACAGTGTCCCAGAGCCCAAGCTTGGCTGGATTGGCACCCACAAGTTCATGAGGTCTGGTGACTTTTGGACGAATGCTTGCGATTGTCAGCACATTGAGGTTCTCCCTTTGAGGGTCCTCAACCAATTCCATTACCACTATTTTTTCAGGAGGCTGGTACACACTTCTGATCTAGTCTGAAATGCCTATAATTTGTACAATTTTTATATTTGCAATTCTTCCATTGAGGACATTCCAGTTGGTAAATCAAGGGTGACCAATTGAAGGATTGCAGAATACACTCCCATAGCAACTAGTCCAGACATGGAGGAGACATATTCAAGCCTCTCAGGTGATGTATATTATGTTAAGGATGTTATTCATTTCAGGGGCTTGTCTCTGAGAGATAATAGTTTGAGGAGAATGTAATGCTTTGAGAATTTTGACAAAGAGCCTTGATATTTTCAATGCTTGTTTATATTGAGGTGAAACTTTGCAATGTGTTGTTTTCCAAACCATATTTTAATGGTTTTGTTATGGGTTCCTCTTTAATGGGATGGGGAATGGGGATGGTTTTCTCACATCTATGTTTCAATTTTTGTTTCTGAATTTGAGTTTGGATGTGTCACATTTTGAAATTTCTACAAACTCTACTTCAAGTTTTTAGGATTCAAATTTAATTTTTCATTCGTTGTGATTTGCTAATTGGTTTTGCTTGTTTGATGTTTTGTTTGATTTTGTTTGTTTGTTTGTTTCAAAGCATGTATACTCTCCTTGGCATGTTTCTAACATATTTTAACACATTTCAATTATTCTTGACATGTTTAGGGATGTTTCAAAACATGCAAAGCCCTTTCAAGTATGTTTCATAACATATAACGATGTTCCAAGACATGTTCTCACTTGATGTGTTTGAAAGCATGCAAGACGAAAGTTTAATGGTTTAAGGTTTGTTTAAGATCTATTGGGTTTGAGTTTTAAAAGAGTTCACAAAACTTGTCTTGGCTTTTTAATTGTTTTTCAAGAAATTTGAGCAAGGTTTCAAAAATTTTGGAAAATTATTTTCATCTAGGTTTCAAAGTGACAGGTTTCACACATTTTAAACCCGCAAATATTCAAAGGTGGTTTTCACATATTGGTTTTCAAATTTTATCTTATCTAAAACGTATAATTTTTTTAAATTGAAACCATTTACACAAAATGTGAAAAAAATATATGCAAAAAAATTGGAACTAATATTTTTTGTGGATATGCGTGTTTGAATATTTATGTTTCTTCATCCCACACACACCACCAAAAAACAACTCAAAACATAGTTTTATAAACAAAGAAACACTTTGAAACTTGAAACTAAATGGAATTTTTAAAAAAACAAAACATACTTCAAATTTGGAATTGAAATTTGAAAAAACCTTAAACTCTCCCACACTTACACAAAGCAAATATAAAAAAAGGGTAGTACCAATTTGAATTAAAAGACAAAACCAAAAGAGGTGTTGAGGAACAAAGGAGCAAAAGCAATAGAATTAGGAGAGGGTCAAGGATATTAAAATAATATTTTAAAATGTCAAACAATACTATGAACAAAAGTGGCAAATAATAAAATCAAGAAAAGCAACAAACAACAATCGAACCAAGAGAGGTGTTGAGGATCTACAAAACCAAGAGAAGTGTCAACAAACAAAATAGCAAAAGTAACAAAACCACAAAAAACACCGTCTAACAACAAAACTAATAGAGATGTTGATGAACAAATGAACAAGAATAGTGAAACCAAAAAAGACACATTGACAAATAAAGGAGCAAAAGCCAAAGTTGTAATAAAAACTTACTATAACCAACTTTGAAAAGAAAAACTTATTTATAAGTTGAACAACATCCATTGTCCAATGACACTTCCTAAACCTTAAACCTCACTTTAAATCTTACCTCACACCGAAGTGATTAGTGAGTCGTGAATGTACTAAATTACTTGGATAAATATAAAACCCCGACCTTGGTACTTTTTAATATTGTAATAAGGTGTTAATTTTCTTTTTAAAAATAAGGGCATGGTTCAAATGGTTGGTTCTTAATCTAGTGAAAACCAATGAACAAGTTTTCAACCTAACGTTAGGTAATACCTAGAGGTATTTAAATTGAAAACTTGCCCGATTTTCAACCATTTTCTGATACTTGCCCAACACTATGTAATACCTTCATGGCATGTTTCTAGCATATTTCAAAAAATCATGTTAATGCACAATGTTTTTTTGTGAAATTTTTGTGTGCATGATGTTCCTTTGTAGAGTCTCAAATATTCTGAAAGCTTATAATTCCTATTAAACTTAACCAAATGGGATATATGAACCCTAAACCCCATTATTTTATAACGATTTTCAAAAGCTTCCCAATCCCTTTTGCTTCTTTTCAAGCAAACATGATTTGGATTTTTTAATTATATTTTAATGGTCTAACTCCTTTTTGCAACATTTATAAAAATATATACTTCTATTTGCATAATGCAAAGTCACCTTATGATTGAAATCATTGAAATATTTCTAAAAATACAAAAATTAACCATTTGAAACATGGGAAATCTAAATTTTTGAAACATTTTGCAACTTACAAACTTATTGTTACAATTCAACTTTAAAAGCTTTGTAAAACCTCCAAAACTTTAATTATGTTTATAAATCATTTTGAAAACAAGGAAGAAAACAAGCCATGAACCTCATAGAAAAGTAACAAACAAACATAAAATACTAAAATTATACCAACCCAAAAACAACTAAGTAACCCAAAAAAAATAAATCAAGATTTTTAAAAAAAAAACATATTAACAAACAACAAACACTTTAAAAATTTAATTAACAAACCAATTTTTTTTAAAACAAGGACAACAAGTAGGCAAAATAAGTTGAATAAAACTGATTTAAAAAATTAAATTAAATGAGCAAAACCAACAAGCAAATAAAACAAGTCACAAACAAAATATCAAATTAAACAAATCAAGAAACAAATCAAAATGAGTAAGAATTTGGTATCCAATTTTTTAAAACCTTGGGACAAAGGCAAGCACCATGTTCTAGCGCCTCAAAAATTGCATTTGAAAAAAAAAAAAAAAAACTTTAAAACATTGATAGACACATGCCAAAATTTGAAACATGGTGCAAGTTGGTGTCATGTTTCACATGTTGGGGGAACTTGTGTGTATTTCCAAGTCCTTTGATTGTTGTGCACACTATTGTTATGCAAGCATGTTTTGTTTTATATATCCTTGGGTTAGGATATATTATATTAGCCTAATATTTTTGGTAATAGTTAATTATTAAGAAAAAATTTCAAAAATTTAGTGTCAAAATCTTCGAAATTCTTTTTAATATTTTACTTGGAAATAAGATACCTTGACAATCAAAATGATAATAAAATAGTAAATTTCCTGAAAATTTTAGTATTTTTTTTTCATTTTTTGAAAATGTAATTAAATATTTCACTATCTACTAAGCTACTATGATAAAATAATTTTCAATTCATTCACTTGTCGAATAAAAGGATGTTAACATTCAAAATTTGTCCATCAAAATAAGGTCTAGATATACAAAAATGATTTTTGTTGCAAAATAGGTAAAGTTCAAGTAATTTAAAGGCCAAATCTAATGTCAAAATGTAAGAATCATAGTGTTTGATTCATTTTAACTACAAATATCTACAATCTTTTAAATTATTTTAATGAATAAATACCCACTATTAGAAAGGGATATTAATTCAAGCCAAAAATGGATTTTTTTTTGTCCTATGTGTTTTCTCTTAGTACTTTCATTTTATATTATAGAGTTTGCCCAAAGTTCTAGCCTTCTCACATATAAAGGTGGGCAAAAAAAAAGGCATTACACTTCACATTTAAAATTTTTTTGGGGATTTTCCAAGTTTTTTTTGGGTTGAGATGGGCCAATGAAAATTGCTCATTGATTTTTTTTAAAAAACCATAGGAGGCACCCCATCTAATTAATAGAACTAACAAAGTTTAGGGTTTAAGTCATACTTATCATTATTTTTAAAATTCAAATGCTTAAACATATATAACTTTGAGTAAGGATATTTCTTTACACATATCCAAGGTGATGAATGCACTATATTTTTTCAGATTTCATACTTTTGAATATTTGCTTCATTAGGGGTTTTTTTTTAAATAATAAATTGCAATAAATGATACACCCTATCCATGTCTATTGGGTATATGCTTTGAAAATATGTTGTTCAAATAATGTCAAGGAGACAAAGGTAAGTAGATAGTTGGAACTTAGAACATGGGCTAAAGTTTATTGAGTTGTTCAAGGTAGGTAATAAAAACAAAAATTGAGTTAATTATCTCAAGGATTAAAAATAAATGAAAAAATGTTTACCATCCATTATTCATGGTGTGTTGGGTGGATGGTTGGGTTCACTAGATGGTAAGGTTTGGAAACTAATAGGTAATTGCAAAATGTTGCAAAATAAATTGGTATATAAAGAGCTCTAAATATTTGGTTAGGGGGGATGAAAATGCAATTGACAAATCTCATCCTTTTTCACATGTTAACTAACTAAGTCATCCATCTAAGTATGTTTTTTCATATTCTAATTTTGACATTGGAACTCTAAACTAAAAATTTTGGATGAAATAAAACAATCAAATTCAATGGATTCATTGAAAACTACTTTTAGCTTGAAAAAAAAAAAAACATATTTCAAAGCCCTAAAAGATTTTTTAAAGAACACAATAAATAAGAAATGACTATTGTTCATTGTTTTTGATTGGTTAATCATAATGATTAACCCATGTGATGAATTATTTATTTTTTCATTATATGTTGTCCAATTTCTCTTGAATATTCCATATTTTTTTATTTTGGAAGGTACATGTTTTTTTTTGGGGTTTTTGGAGGGTTGGATGGAATTAAATTTTAATTCCTAAAGGGTAGGGACGAGGTGAGACCTTTTTTTCATTTTCAAAGAATTAGGGGGTGGGTACAAGTCCAATTTTGTTTTGTTTTTGGAGGGTTGGGGGTGGGGGGACTTTTTATTATTGGATTTTGGAGAGAAAGTGTTCATTAAAACAAGGTTTGGTGAAAGGGTTCCCACTTCTCTTCTTCTATTTTTAATCTCATTTCATTTCACTTGGAAGTTTCATTTTATTCAAGAGTTATGAAATCCACTACATTTTGAAGTAATCATCCAATTTGCTTCAAAAAAATGTTTGTTCAATTTCATTATTTACATGAAACATGATGATGTTATGATATATGATCATTTCTCATGGAATTGGAGTAAGAAATCCAATGAATGATGATAAAATATTTATTGCATCTTGCATTAATTCCACCATTGCTAATAAAATTTAACGGCCTACTATTAAAAAATGAAGTAAATTAACTAAGCAAATTTTGCAATTTCAAATCTGCATCAATGATTAATAGATGGGAGTTTTAAGCTTTGGAATATTAACACCTATAAGATTTGCTTTAATGAGCATAAAACAATGTACTACATGAACAACATGGTGGTGTTGGGCCATTACAAGTTGTTCATTTACTGGGACCTTTGGTACCTTGGAGTTGAAAATCTACAAAAACTAATGCCAATATTTTGTGCACACAAATGAATATTTTGGAATGTTTGTTAAAAAACCATGGGTGTATGGGGAAGGAAATGTTTGTGATGCACTACATTAAAAAGCATGTTAACACATAATGTTAATGTGGATGCAATTATACCATACAATAAAATGCAAGCATGATCAAAAGTTGGGTGGAATGAGATATTGGAAGATTCAAATGCAAATGGAGAAGGTTGATGTAACATTTTGATTTCACACAACCAAAATATAATCATATTTATAGTTTTTGCACTATTAATGAATTTTTTGCATAAATGTTTCACATTCAAGGTCATTGGTAAACAAGTAGATGATCTGGCAAACATGGTTAAGATGGTGACTACTAGTTATAAATTTAACAACTCTAAATAACCTTTGTTAAATTTTGCATATTAAATAACTCCACAATCTTTAATTGCCTTCAAGTTGGATGTATTAAAATAATTATTTTTTGGTATATTAACAGTTCTTTTTGGCCTTAACAAAACCTCTCATTTGTCCACATGTGCTTCCATTTTTTTTTCAATAATGGTGAAGGTTTTAAAATTAATATCACAATGTCTTGGTCTTGGTTAATGATTTCCCCATTGTTGTTTATGTAAAGTTTTGTGTAAATGTAATAATAGGTTTTGATGAAGGCCTTTACATTTCATTGAACATAAGAGTAAGACTAGGGCTAGGAAAGGATAAAAATGAAAGAATTGTTATACCATTTATCATAAATTATTTCCTTTTGAGTATATTTCATGTAACATGACCATATGTTGCCTCCAAGCGTGTTAAAACTTCATCATTTTGTAACATGGCCTTCTTTGCACCTTTGACGCACCCCCACACTCCTTGAAATACTCAAATGTGAATCCAAAAGTGAAAACAGTGGAAGAAGAAGGAGTTGGGGTATGTTCTTTAATTTGTAGCACTTCGGGGGTAAAAGGGTGTGCTAGAACTTTGGGATGGGGACTAAAATGAGTGACAAGCATGTCAATTATTCACAAGAACTTGCACAAACCAAACAACAAGTTGGTTAATGTGTGGTTGGAGCATTTTTGGTGCACGAATGAGCCACGTGCGAACATGAATTCACAAGACTCATCACGGCTTGGATTTGGAGGAGGCCACCACCTTCTTCCTTATAGTATTTTCTGTGCATGGCCATGGGGCTTGCACCTAAATATCATTTGTTTCGGGATTCCCAAGTTGGCAGTTTCAAAATTTTCAAAATTGAGATTTCTGTGATTTTGGAAGCCCATAAATTTTTGTGAAGACCTTCGATTGAGGTGAAGTATAAAGCAAAGTTATAGCCTTGTTGAAATCTTTTCAACAATATGTGCCATGCCACCTACATGTAAGTAAATCAGGGCGATTTTCGACTTTTAGTGGTCGGGAATCAAATTGGCACATTGATTCCCGACCTTTCTTTTGGCCATAATTTATGTTTTAAGTACTCAAATGAGACATGCGAACCCATTTTTGACATTTAAATTCCAAAAAATTTCCAATGATATAAGGAACTTTTCAATCCAATGAATTTTGGCCCTTGCAATTCAATCGCTCTCTGAAAACTCATGAGTCCATTGGGACTCCAATTCCCAAAGTGAGAGCCCACTTGGGAATGTGTGGGTTCATTCCTTCACATCCTCTTACACTATCGGGAGCATGAAATGTGATTCTTGGATTCCACTTTCAACCCGCATTTTTACAAACCCTTGCCTTGGTCGTGAGGCCAAGGTTAGGGTCACAACATTTTTTGCACCTTTTTCATTTTTTGTGCATGTCTTTAATTTTTTCAAGGTATCCTACAATTTATCCTTAAAGGTTTTTTTCCAAAAATGTGAGTCTAAATATTAGAAATTGCAATATTTATGCATAATTTTTTGAACTTAGCTAAGGATAAGTTGTGTAACATAATTTTTATGATGGTTGTAAAACATGAAATGATGACTGTAGGAATTTGCCATGTAATTTAGGTGTAAGGACTCCATAATGCATCTTGGGCCTTTTTCTTTTAAAAGGGCCTTTGTGGGTTTCTTATCAACCAACACTTTACATTTATTATCTAATGTCATAAAATTTCAATCAATATCAAGACTTGCCATACCTATGATCAAAACAATTCCACTAAATTTTTTTAGACACAAAGAAATCCAAAAATAAACAATCCAAAGAGGAGATTTAAAGACTAATGAAAATTGTAAAAATTTAAAAATAAAAAAAAAACTCAAAGAGGAAAAAATTATAAAGGAACTCCAAATATTAAGAAAAACACAAAAAATAAATTCATATAAAAAGAAATTTGAAAATGATAAGAAATCCATAAAGAGAGTCATAAGAAGTTGAAGGGGGTTCTCAGGGAGGTCTAAGGATCAATAGGGGGTCTACAAAGATCTAGGGAGGGCTCAAGAGGTCTATGAAGGTTTAGGAAGGTTTGTGAATGTTTAGGAAAACCTATCAAAATCAAGGGGGTATAGGGACAAGAAGGAGGTTGGAGAGGTTTAGAAAGAATAACAAATAAAAAAGGATATAAACAATGTCCAAGGGAAGATTTAGAAAAGTTTGTAGAGGTCTAGGGATAATACCATCTTCAAATCAAATCAATTCAAATCAAACTAACTCAATTCAAATCAAATCAATTTAAAGCATATGGAAATGGAGTATTGTAACATAATTTAATGGCCTTTAAAACATCACAATAATATGATGTCATTCACAACATGGATCTATGTGGGATTTTTCAACCACTAGAAGTGTAATCAAAATAATCGAAATTTGAATTATGTAAGGTGGGGTGATTACAAGCATGCCTTCAAGCATTCAAGCTCAAACTTCAAAATGCTTTTGAAAAGACTACCTCAAAATATCATTATTTGCAATTGATTGAAGGTGAGACTTATGATCAATTCTCACCAACACCAAATGCATTCCAACAGACATTCTTGCCTACAATGGCAAAACATGCATTAGTTATTCAACCAAGGTACCAAAACATGGAAGGGGTCAATGGCAAACATAGGAAAATGTGTGCAATTACAATGCAATTTGTGATAGGAGGCAACAAGGTCTATTCCTTTTTCAAGCAAAATTCCAAGTTAAGATTACAAGAACATGTGGTGGGTTGATAAGATTTGAATGGAAATTCTATTTGTACTAGATGGTGTGAGGGAATTTTCTCAAGAAATTGAGCTAACAAAGTGATGACTAGGGTTTGCACAATTTCACAAAGTTTGCAACAAAAGGTGGAAATAGACCACACACACACAAGAAGAAAGTTTCCCAAATTGTGAAATTGAACTAACAAAGTGATGGCTATGGTTTGCACAATTTCACAAAGTTTGCAACAAAAGGTGAAAATAGACCACACACACACACAAAAGACGTATTTGAAGATTGTTCTTTCAAGCCCAAGACCTTCTTCAAGCCCATTATTTCAACTTATTTCAAGTTTGAAACATCATTCAAGCTCTCTCTTTCAAGCCCAAGACCTTTTTCAAGCTCATTATTTCAACTTATTTTAAGTTTGAAACATCGTTCAAGCTCTTTCTTTCAAGCCCAAGACGTATTTCAAGATCGTTCTTTCAAGCCCCAAGACCTTTTTCAAGCTTCCTCTCCTTCAAGCCCAAGACATATATTTGAAGATTGTTCTGTCAAGCCCAAAACCTATTTCAAAGCTTCCTCTTTCAAGCCCACTTTTTCAAGTCCTTTGATGCTCATCCTAATTGAGGCCCAATTTGAGGGTCTGGGTGAGAAAGATGCTCTACGTTTGAAACCCTAAAATTCTGGATGTGAGCTCCAAACCCTAAAATTTTCTGTTCTGACCTCTAAACCCTAAAAGCTCGGTTCTGAGCTTCGTGCGCTAATGTCGTGGAAGCAGTGAGTGAGGAGTGTCGTCGCCGTGGATTCAAATCCTTCTGAGGGCATTTCTTTGTTTGTTGTTTACGATTCAGATCGACGTTCCAACCTGAGGAAATCTAATTGACAGAAGTTTTGCGCGATTGTTGCTGGAGAAAGGATTAGAGCAAGATTGATCTCCACCCCCCACCTGCCCTCCCCTCGCGTCCCCTCCCCTTTGCTCTCCCCTCATCCATGACAAGACTTTTGCACAATAACGAGGTTTAGATATGACGGAAGGAGGAGACGGTGGTGGAGGAGCAGGCGGAGATGAACGCGACTGGGCGATATGGTTGCGTTTATTGTCTCACTCTGTTCGTGACACTTCTGTTTCTGCATCTACTGATGACACCGCTGTTCTTCAAGCGGTAGAGATCCCTTCCCTTCCTTCCTTCCTTCCTTTCATCTTCTTCTTGATCCCAGAACGTGAGCCCCCACGTTCCGAAGTCTTATTTTCAATTTTCTAGATTACCTTTGCTTCATTATAGTTTTCCTTGGTGAATTCGTGGTGCTTCTTTCAGGTGAGGAAGCTGCACGAGCTCTGTAAGATCGGAGGAGGTGGTGACTTGGTGGCTAGAGTTTATCCACCACTTACAAAACTGTTCCAGCGCTGCTGTGCATCTGTTGTTTCATCGCAGCGATCGAGCACAGGTCTTCTTCTCTTGGTACGTGTTTATTTTCTGTCACTAATCTGTTTTCCGAACCACGATCAGAAATTGGCGTCTGTCTGTGATTTTCAGCTGACCTTGTTGCGACGATGCTGCTGCTCCAGCGTCTCTAATCTTTCACTTTCTTTGGTTGGGATGCTGTGACATTTGAGCAGACCATATTGCAATTTTTTCTGGATTTCGGTGAATTTGTACTTCATGATGGCGATCCTAGCCTGCGAACCTTCTTTCGCTCTTTCCTGAGCCGGTGTGTTGCTCTCTGACCCCAACCTACATTGGATTAGGGTTGAGAAATCTCTGACGCTGGATGTGCTTATTGTTTAGGGTTTAGGATTCCTGGTTATCAGTCAAAGTTTAGGCCAAGGGTTTATGCAATTATGCTATAATGAAAATGCCAGATTGTTTTGGTGCCAGGCAGTATGCAGATCCAATTGTGGCAGCTGCAACCATTGATTTTCTCAACCAGAACAAAACAAAGCTTCTGCTGGCTCATGCAACCTTGCTTCCACAGGTACACAGTGGCCCTTCTCCTTTGGGTATGGTTGCAGATAGCTGATCAGAGCAGTGACCAATGGTATGATTACACCACGGCATCCTTTCTCTCTAAGGCTGACATGTTCATGGGGTGTGTGCGGTGCAGTATTTCCCACTCCTCTTGAAGGTGGTGGCTTGGGGCAGCAATTCGTAAAATACTCATATCCATACATCTTCAATATTGTGTATTGGTTTCTGATTGGATGTATAACAAACAGGAACTACAGATCTAATAGCCTGTGCAAAGAGATTTTGTGTCTGAGGAAGGCATCTACTTTGTATGTTGAATCGTACTGGATGCGATTATCAAAGGCTGATGATTTCTGATCTTGTGCTCTTGACAGGTTAGATAAACCATTCCTTGAACTGCTGCCTGCTCTGATGGGCCCTTCCTCTTTTCTACCATTGTTCCCTGCATTGCTTGACCTGCCAGGTAAGCTGCTCCTGTATACTTAAGCATGTTTTGTTATGTAAAAGGGAGAAATTGTTCTGGAATGCCATTTTTTTGTTTTCAAGCTTTTGTTCTTAGGATCTTTGGAATTGACTTTTGAGCATTGAATTCTTTTAGGCAATAATAGCCTTTTTCAAAGGGTCTATATTGAAGTGTAACAGACATTCTTGTGCATTGCAGCATTGGTATTAGCTTTAGAAAAGTTGGAGAGTCGTTCTGGTTCTGCTCCAGGGGCTAGCACTGCACCCAATAAGAAGAGTCCTGCACCTGAAGTGAGCATTTGTGATCCTTCCTTTTTTCCCTCTCTCATCTATTTCCTCAGGTTGCTGTATGAGGGCTGTTGTTTTGACTTTTTGGTGCATCACTTGTTGAGGTGCAACAATTTGAAATCTTTGTGGAGACAAATAGTGTAGAGAAGTGTACTTGTTCATTCTTCCACAATCAGCACTTGTAACTAGAATCACGTGTCTCATGACAGGCATTGCTGGCTTTGATGGATGAAGCATACACTGGGTCTGCAATTGCTGATGTGGGTGCTGAACCAGGGGATGATGGTCAACCAAGTGCTAGGGATGAAGCTGATGCACTGTGTTCAGAACTCTTGAGAGATGAGAACGAGGGCCTGGCGGTAGGTTCTGAACACATTAACCTTTTGACCTTTGCTGATGATTTTTTCATCAGGAATTGCCAATGTTGGTTCCCCTGTGGGTGAATCACCATCACGGGGACAATTTTGCTCATCTATATGCATTTGTTGGTCTGGGCTATTTTCAGGAACGTCATTGGTCATACCCAGGGATGGCTGCTGCCTTGCAATCCCTTATGGGGTCAGTCCAATCACAGCGCCTGCAACATGCTTTGTCATTGACACCCTCATTACTTTCTGTCTACTTTGCTGTGGCATTACGGGATGTGAATGATTGTAAGTTTCACCTTACACCACCATTAGTTTTAGGTGTGGTTATTGTCAATTTGTGGATTGATCTTGGCAACAAGCACTTGGATCCTAGAAAGAGATGTGTTGAATGCAAGGTCTGGGGGTCACTTGGTAAAGAAAATTGAAGGCATTGAGTGGTTGGATATGGTCCTCAAGTTGCCACTTACATGGAAATGGGGTGGAGCAGCATTAATGAGTGCTTTATTGCCATTTGTGTTCGCAAGAGTGGATGCCATGTTCCCTGATCCAAAGTTCTCTTTGGAGGTGAGTTAACCAAATCTATATTGGAGATGAGCTTAGGTGGAGCTGGGCTTTGTTTTCTCAGCCTTGGTGCTGTACAGGTCAACCAAGTTAATGTTGTGTAGCAGAATGCATGTATGCTGTTATGAACATGCTTAACAGAAGGTTGTATTGAGTTAGTGGGGTTGGACTTTGCAGTGCCGAAATTTTTTGCTCGAGTTTGTGCTGGCAGCATTTCATCAGTCACCCCATTTCATTGCTGTGCTTAAGGTAAATTCTTCCTCCCCACAGCCATATTTCAGTACCTTGCAGTGTTCTTAACAATTGCAGAAATTGCTGTGTAAGAGATTAGTTGAATGGTTATGGTCTGAGTTTCAGTTATAATTGTTGTTGCATTATATTGCACACACCAATTAAATTCTCAGTTTTTACTTGTACCATTCATTTTATAGTAATATGATATGTTAAATGATCCACTGTGGTTCTGGTATGACTGCTTCACATTGTCTGATAAAATACAAAATTTGATTTGAATGCAGAAACCGATCATGGATAGGATTGGGCAACCATACACCAGCACAGCAAAAGTATCTCACTCTCTCCATTTTCTTCTTAGAGATTCTGGTGTGTGAGGGGTTGTCCATTTAGGTTGTATTGTTCTATTGGTAAATTATGTTTTGCAAAATCTAGAGCAAGGAGGGAAGTTTTTCTAGAGTCTAGGAGCACTCTGTTTTCTTCCTACAGTTTCTGCTGTGCAAGGGCTGCACAGCTACATTTTGATGGATGTGTTTAGGAGATTGTGCTTTGTGAAAGCTAGAGCTAGAAGGGAAGTTTTTCTTGAGTGAAGAACAATATGCATCTTTGTCTTTTTCTATCCCAGTGTTCTGTCATGGCACTGTCTCAGTGATGGCACATATTTGCAATTCGAACTACAATGGTACTTTTCTATTCACTTTTTTCAGTTCTTGGTATCTGCAGACAGAGCTAGCTTTGCAGTTGTGTTGGGCAGTGGGTGAACATGGTGGAGGGGGCCTTGCTCATAAAGCTGCTGCTCGTGAACTTTTTGAGACCCTTGAGCTATTGCTTTATGAGAATCTCTCATCAAGGTCACTCTTCTTTCTTTCACCTTACCTCTGACTCTTGGATTGACCAACAGTACACTTGCTGACTTTCTCTAGGCCTGCATGAAAGTCCACAGTTATATGATCTTGATTATGAGAATTGTTTGTGGACAGGCGAATGACTACTATGAAGGCAGATCTGGAACAGAAGGATGAAGGAGCCTTAATTGCAGTTGCTTCCCAGTCCCGTCTTCTCTGTTTTGTAGTCACTGCCATTGCTAAGCTTGCAACCTGCCATCGGGAGCTATCTCCCAGAGCTCGTGTGTGCCTGGCCAAGGTGTGTATAGTCACTGATCTTTAAACTTGCAACCAGCTCAGAATAGTTTCCAGCAAGTATACTCTTTCTGATAATGTTCTCTTGCCCTGTGTCTTGACTTGACTCCTGTCAACAAGGTTGCACGATCTCATCAAGTCCTGGACAAGTCAGTGTGGAGACGTGCACGTGACTATCTAGGGCTCATGCATGAGCCTGCAATCTGCTCCTCGGTTTTGGGCCCTTCCACTGGATACCTGAATCGCCCTGGCAGTGTGCAGTGGAGCCAAGGTGGAACCAAAGCAGTGGCATCAATCCCTTTTTATCTTCTGGGAGGGAATGAAGGTACAAATTACAGAATTCCACACGCAGAATTTACTGTTATATTTCATGTTTAGAGTATTGAACTCCATTAATGCAGAACAAGAAGTTTTGGCTGAAGGTCATGATCACACTCTACTCTCACCACTGCTCCTGAAAGTTTGGTGAGTTCTTCGTGTGCAAAGAGTGAGCAAAGCAATGATTTCTGGTGTGGGTTATGTTGTTTTTGCAGGTGCTCCATTTCATAATTTCTCCTTATCCGATGTACTTGGCACGACTCCAACTTAGGTTATATACTTTATTTGACTTCTGTAATTAGAATTGAATCTCCCTCGTGCAATGGCTTCTCAACTGTTAGTATCAATTCTCCTGTATACACTCTGCCTTGGAAATAGCGACCTGTCTGTTACAGACAGATTGATGACTTAGTCATTAACAGAGACAGTTTCTTCTTGATTTTTTTCACACAAAACACACTAAACCCCCAGAAGATAACAGCCAAAGATAAATCTGAAGTGACAAAGTTCTCTGAGTTGCTGTCAGTGTTTGATAGAGACATGATAATCCTTATAGGTTGTCTCATACCCATGAGCAAATGTGAGAACCACATCCTTGATTCTGTCCAGGCAACCAGATTTAGAATGTCTTCAGGTGGCCAGATTTGATCATGGTCCACATCATGATATTGTGGATGGGGACCTATAAAATGGAATCCCCTATGTCATATTGGAGTGTCATGTGATTTAGCTAGGGTTAACTAGAGTAGCATCATATCCCTTGAGAAAATCCATGGAGTTGCTTGCCCAAGAATCTGTCTTGGGTTAATCCCAAGATATTTTCTTGGTTGGAGGCCAGTCAGATTCGCATTGGAGAGTATTATGAAGCAAGTAATTTACAGGTTTTGATTCCATGAGCAGTAAGATTAATGTAATATGTGAAGCAAGATGTATTTTGAGAAAGCAGTTCATGAAATGCAGTCTACATCTCTGCAAACATTGGTGCCCAGACCCAACTGCTGTAGACCTTGTAAGGCTTCTTCCCATGTCCCCAGATGTTGTGATTTGATTGTGATGGCTATTGAGTCCTTATCTAGAAGTTCTTACTTGGCTTCAAGGAGAAGTTTATACTTGACTTCAAGGAGAAGTTTAAAGTTTTTTGATGTTGTTCCAGCCTCTTACTAGTATAGAGGGATTTCTCAAATCTTGTGAAAGTTATTTTAATCAAACCAGCTTTGGTATGGTATTGACTTTTGAACTTATCAGCCTGGTCCTGGTATTGGGTATTCTGTGAAAACTGGAAACACGCGGTTCTTTGAAAATTCAAATTACCACGCAACACTGGTTCAAAGTACAAACCTGAAACATGTACTCAAGTTTTTTGGTAGTATTCACCAAGATACCTTCCAATCACTATTGTGGTTTTTGATGGCCATCATAGATAGAACCTTTTATCTGCATTTTATTTTTCTTCATTTGCTCGAGGTCTCCTAGTTGGCTGTACATGTTATGCAGAAAAAAGTTCTAACAATTGTTGTTGTAGCACAACATTATTAGAGGACATATTGGACCACATCTTGGTCTTGGGATTTCATGTCAAAGGAAGCTCCAAAGCATGTTTACAATTTGCTTACATATTGACCTTAAAAAAGGAAGTTCTTGTGTCAAGCTTTTGTTCCTTCAGTAAAAGCAAGTACCTTCAAGCTTTCACTATCAAACTCTTTCTCAAAACAATATTATGTCATTAGTCCAGCTGAAACTTCAAGCTAAAAGGCTAAGAAATGTGTTCTTTGCATTAAAATTTAATGAATGTTCGGGATGAATAATCTTAATGATATTCATGAATTCTTGGTTAAGAAACTTTTGAGCAAACTTTTCAATGAGGCTAGTAATTACAATTGAACATTGCACATTCACTTTTTTGACAACAATATACCAATCATCGCATTTACACATAGCAAAGACCCTTGTTGAGAGGCACTTGCAAAAGATCTAATATTGTCAACCCTAAAAATTAAAAATACTACATTGAATGTTTGTGTCCACATGAATCCACCAAGATGACAATAACTCGTAATTGTTATAATTCACAAGATCCATAGAACCCTTCAATTATTCATCATTGTACATCTTTTCTAGATTGTAATAAAATATTTATAAATCTTCATAGCACATCTTCACAACTTCCATGGAGTCACCAAAAAAAAAAGTGTCATGACTTTGAGCAAATTTAATGAGTTCATGCATTGCCTTCAACACTGAGATGATGCCAATGAAGCCCATGACAACTTCAACATCACAAAAGAATTGAAGACTAGTTTTCATAGTTTCAAGCATGGAGATTATCATTCATTTTGATGACCCAAGACTTATATTATGCAAAAACCCTTTTAATTGTGTTTTAACAAAAAACAACATAAAAATAATTTATTCCCCTTGGTTTCCAACAATTGTGAAAACTTTCACTACTCATGGTGCCTCTTGGGTGAAGAGGAAAAATAAGAGTATGTGGTTTGTAAGAGACCTATAAGCTTTGGCTTAAGGATTGCTCGAAAAGTGCTTGCATAACTAGGTTCGTCCAATGCACAACACATTGGAAAACAAGCATGAAAGGAGTTATTCTTTTTTAAATTTGTGTTTGCCACACCAATTATGAATACATATAAACACATTGACACCATCAAAACCAAAAAAACCAATTTGCTACTAATTTCCTCCACAGTCAAGCCCCCATAGACTAGTAATGAATTTTGGATCATGTTGGTCAAGTTGTTGATCATGCCATCATCAAGAAACCTGTCCAAATTCAACAAAATTGGCATGTGCTTCAAGCCTTCCACAAGGTAAAACAAGTATGGACTAACCCAAGCTTAATTATTGATCGTTGTCACCTCATTACGACTAATAGCAAGGTACCTTGTTACATGAATACCAACTTTAGTTGCAATGACAACAATGCAATGCACAACTTCTACAATCTCCCATCCAACACTATCATTCCAATGTTTTTTGGGTGTTTGTCAAAAATTGAAACAACATTTTCATTTCAAAAATGAGTGAGAGGACAAAAGCCAAAAAGATGCAACAAATTGTTTGAACTTCCTTTTCATCTCTCCAACCACATCCCCCAAAACCATTGTTTCCGTCACTATGTCTTTTTCCCTATTGTAAAACAAAGTTTTCATGTTTTGCATGTTGTGATCTTATAAACATGTAATATTGTTTTATGTTGCAATTATATCTTACAACCTTGTATTTGCACCTTCCAACATGCTTATCAAGGTTTTTAAATTTAGGAACCAAAAGCTTTTCTCTCCTACAAACATGACACCTACCCATGTTCACTTTCTGATTGGAACCAACCACAAGTTTTGCCCATGGAAGCTTTGTTGCCCAAACATCTTGAAAATCCTTATTAATTTTTCATTTTCTTTTTTTTCTCGATTAGTTTAAGCTTAGGCAATGGATCTAGACTCAAAACTTGGCTTGCAACACAACATTCTTGAATGCCAAACTCTACATCAACATGGACTTGATGCAACCATATGCTTTGCAAACAACGACAATACCCAAGTTGACCTATTGAAGGAATATCAACAACATCAAGGACATTGATAAAGGAAAAAAACTTGAGTTTCAAAGGTGCTATGGTGCATTGAATAACAAAATAAATTAAAGAATGAAAGTTGCTCATAAGTGTGCAAAGTCACCTTGGAGATTGCCTTTACAATGCATTGATAGCTACATCTAACCTCACCAAGCTCAACAAGCAATGGATTGCGAATTTTCCAAGTTCCAGTAGCTCTCCTTGTGGCAACCTCAAATTTTGGAGGGTATGCAACCTAAACTCAAAGTTTTGATGCCCAATGCCAACAAGTTTTATTTTGGGTAGGGGAAGATCTAACTACAATTAGTGATGATGGTAGGTTGTATGTGAGAGCTAATGTTCGAGGGCTACATCAAATGAGAGCAACCGTAGAGTGTGATGAGGAGCTTCCATTGGTGAGTAAGTAGTTCCCCCCTCACGTCCATGACCAAACTAGTCTTAATTCACAGCCATATGATCTTGGTGAAATCAACAACTCATATTTTTTGAGTTTAAGCAAGGGTTGTCACAACCCATTACTTGAGGGTGACAAATTTGGCAAAACCTTAGGGAACATCTTTTAAACTATGTTTGATCTTAGTTTAAAAGATGTTGTTGCCTATGATCGAGCTTGAAATGCATTTTTTATGTGAAGCTGAGAAAGCTCACACTCATTTCAGTTTCATCAACAAGGATTTCAGATTTTAGGCTGCTTGATCTTTTTTTTCCCCCTATTCAATTGGACCAGGCATATATAAACCCTAAACCCTATTTCTTCCCAAGATCATAATATAAACCCCCAAAGTTTTCGAGGTGTTTTTTCTGAATTCATTCACACCATTCGGTTTGATGAGAACCCTGGCAAACTCCATTAAACAAAGCACCCAGCAAAGGGGGAACACAAAGGACAAGAAGGGAGGAGGACTCAAGTCAGAGCCAAAAGGACAAACAAAACCCCAATTCCTTTGGGTTTTGTGAAGCCAGATCTTGAGGGGCTAAATTTGTACTGGATTTTGGCAGCCACACTGTATGTAGGTGGCAAAATGCACCCAAAGTGGCTAAACCTGGAACCTAAACCCTAAACCCAATGCATCCAAGTACTTAACACCTAATTTGGCATATTTCATTTTGCATGGTGAAATATGTGAATTTTCATAATTCTTCTTCTTCTTGCCTTAAGATACTTTTAAATGTAAATGGCAAGGCCACACCCCTTGTGACACACACCTCTTGTTGTTCTATGAATGGATTTTAAGCAAAGTTTTTGTGGGTTGAAAGTAAAGGTTCCAGTTCCAGTTATTCAAATCTATATTGAATCTAATCACAAATCCATCAGAATTATGGAAATGTGTCCCCAAATTGGTATGCAAAATGCAAAATTTTGCATAACCCATGAACACAATTTTGTCTTCAAAAGAGTAATAATTTATGAGACCTTCAACCTAAAACTAAAACTTGGACTAGCTTGACTACCTTACCCCTAAGGTCAGTTTCATCATTAAATAATCCTCAAAATAGCGAAATGAAATGAAATTAACAATTGGGAATGGTTAATGTTTTTTTTGTGTGCCTAGCTTGGTAACAAGCATACTAATAAAAAGAGGGTGTTTGAATAGGCTTGTGTGTATGTGTGAATTTTTATTTATTTATTTATTTGTTATGGCCAATGAATTCACTTGATTTGGTTGTTCAAAAAAAAAGTTCTCTCAATTATTTTAAGTGAACTAATAATTAAATGTGTAATAAGGTTTGGTAGGTTTGTGAGAATTTTAGAGCATCAATGAAAATGATTAAAAAAACGATCATTATTTTCAATGTTTAGCATAGTAGGGTTGTGTGTAAGCTCAAAGATTTTTTTTTCAAGCCAATGAGATTCCTACATTTTGTGGTTTGAGTTTGTTTTCTTAGTTATCTTAAGTGAATTAACAATTCGCTCAATAATATTATTTACTAATAGGAATCTTCCATATTACTTGTGCACTTGGTTTAAACTATTTAAATTACATGTTTTAAGTACATTACATGTGCACCATGTGTTTAAAGTAAGTTTAAAGTAGATTTCAATATTCTAGTTGATATCACAAAATATTAAAAAATAGTTCAAAAAGTAGATGCAAGAAAACAAAATATTGATTTTAAATTTTCAAGTCAATTTTGTATTATAATGTATTTATGAGCTTTCAACTTGTTCATATTATAATTCAAATATGTCCAACTTCTAGTATAAAAGCATGAGAGAACATTAATATTGAGTATTACAATTTCAAATGTACTTGTTACTTATTTTTATTAAAGTTTTTAATTTTTTATTCAATTTACTATAAATTCAATTGAAAACTTAAAAATATATGAAATCTATTTTCTTATGTTTATATTTGAAATTGTCATATAAGTAAATTGAATTTTGAATGGATTAAGTTTTTTGTGTTGGATCAACTTTATTGTGCTTCCACTCCAACATTGGTTGGAACCCGAATTTTATTTTTCAAATTCCTGAAGTAGGTATATTGGCAAGGATCCTCAACATTAATTAACAATAAATGGCAATTGTCATCTTGGTGGACTAGTAGATCTTTTTGGAATCCTGCCTAGTTTTGGCGACCTAATGGAACACATTGTTTAGATCCCGATTTTTAACTTTTTTTTCTCGAGATATGGCAAATTATTATTTTTTAATTCTCAAAAATCCATTTGTTGGATTCACCAGCCTTTTTTTTTTGGTCATCAGGTGGTGAAAATTTGTCCAAAAAAAAAACCTTGGAAGTTGGAACATTTTAATAAATTTTTAAATCCAATGAGTTGAATGCCTCAAGAAAAGGGCATTTCCAAAACTTTCTCAACCCTATCTTTGCAAGTTTAATGAAATTGAAAATTGATGAATATGCAAATTCAACATGATTGCTATCAAATGGTTAACCTAATCCAAGTAGGTAAATTACTCTTTTGTAGATTATCAATGTCCTCAATTGTCGATAGGCTCAAAATATTTGCCATTTATTATTGTATGTTGAAACTTGAAACCCACCTTGATAATGATAAGTTGCAACATTGGTACCTTTTATTTTTAATTTATGTGATATCTTCGTTGATGACTAGGTGTATCTTATTCGGTATAGACATTGGGTATGAAATATATCAATGAAACAAAGTAATAATTATTTAAGCAATGAATTAAGCTAGGTATCAAATTATTTTATATTTTGATGGAAATTAACAAAGCTAAGTTTTCTCTTTGTTAGGCATTGGGTAGCTAATGCTTTTTTTTAGGTTGGACATAAATTTTTTGATAAATTAGGGATAACATCTATTTTTTTAAAACAACTTAAAACTCTTACCTTAGGAGAGAACCCATCATGAGTATGGGAACCCCCTTTATGTAAACAACTCTCTTTATATTTCCTTGCTTCTTTCTCATTTCATAAAAAGAAATATTTCCAAGGGAACGTGGGAACATATAAATTTGAGGAAGCTCCACTAGCATAACACCCTAGGGTTCCTCCTATTGGGGGAGATCCCTCAAAATACACATAAAAATAAAAGGGAGTTGTTGTTTATGGACCCAAAGATCACTTAATACCTTCCCTAAGCCTATACCCATCATAAATCACAAGGCAAAATTAACACTAACCTATACATAGGTAAAATCACAAGACATAGGAAGGTGAGAGGTCTTCCATCACAACTTATGCTTACAAAGTAGGTGTAAGATTGTAAGATCCATCCCACTCTTAAGGAGTAGACATGTTATCCCTCCTCTTTTATAGGAGGGATATTCATGAATATAATAAGATGCCTTCCAAACATAAGAGGAAATTCTTTCAAGTGATTTATGTCAATTTTTAATGTTGTGAAAGGGCGGGTCACAATTAGAGGTTATATTGTTCTTAGAATTGCCTTTAGACCTTTTTAATTGTTTCAAGTACCCATGGTTGGGAGTGGGGACTTAGGGATGCTTGTGGGTTCAATTCACTCCTAGGCAATGTTAGATGTTGCCAATTGTAATGAAGCCCAATCTTAACTTAAGATTTACAAGGTAAACTAGTCATGGAAAACTATGTGGGTACCCAACCCAAGAAGCATCAACCCTTGCAAGAAGATTCGGCAATTGCATTGCCCTTGCTAAATGATGGTTAGAAAGTGGCTTTCAACGGAGGTGATTTGTTGGCCTTTGCCTACCAAGGCAAGGATATTGGTTTTAGATTCATTATAGAGTATAGTAGCTTAAGGGATTTTGGCCCCATTGTATGGTAACTAAACATTTTTATTTGTTGTGCATTAAATGATTCATCAGATCAATAAAAAAAAATCCAACCACTAAAGTTAAAATGTAATAATTATATATCAAAGTCGTGCTTTCATATCAACATAAATAATTCAAAATGTAGAGGGTTAGAAATTTCAAAACTAAAATTTGTTGATTCCAATAGACTTAGGTGAGAGGTTTTTAAAAAGCCAACCCAAGGTTCACTTGTGGTTGTTCCCTAGACATTGGCTACACGCCCTAACTTGGAACTCAATTTTCGTGCCTACATACATGTTCCATCATCTACATTACAATGGCAAATAGTCCATAACTTAAGGTAAGGTCACCATAAACCATGAAAGTATGATGAAGTGAGACTTAGTGTGAACTTCAAATACCATGTGTGATGTTTTGCAAAACCCCCATGTTTAAAAAAATTTCAATTTTAAATACTTTTAAAAAGGTATTGATGACCCTATCATGTGGTTCAACAATAATATTTTATTCATTAAAGGTGCATTAAAAATTGAAAATAAATATAACTCATGGCATAATAAGGAATGAATTTTATTAAAATTTAAAATTGTGAAATTCAACCTATTGAAAGACCATTTTTTACCAATGGGTGCAGTCACAATCCAGTGAATCAAAAAAGGCATATGCACACAAAAATAATTTTTAAAAATTATATTTTTTTCATTTTTTTCATTTAAAAACATGGCAATCATGACAACTTGTTGTTTGTCAATTCAAACCAAAAATTCATTTGATGAAGTTTTAAATTTAAGTTTTGATTTGGGACATTTGAAAATGAACACCTATTGTATTAAAAGTCAATTTTACAAAGGATTATCAAAAGGATTTATATAATAAAATAACTTTTGATGGGAAAAAAATGATAATTTTTAAAAATTACATTCAAAAAAAATTATACTCCAAAAAATGTGGAATTTTAAGATTTACAAATTCAAAGAACTTTTTAAAATTGTTCCAAATTTTTTTAATTCAAAAATCATTTACCACCTATAAATGTAGTATAATGTACATGATGTGTTAAAAAATGTTGTAGCTTATTATGCAAGAAAAACTAATTTTTAAATGATTTTTCTGTTAGATTTGAAATTGTTATCATTTTAAAAGGACATGACAAAAAATCTACAAGGAATTTACACATTCTCAAATTTTCATACTTACTCAAAAATGATAATAATTTTTTTAAAAAACATGTCATGTATTGAAACAAATATAAACATTTTTTTTAACAATTTGCAAAATATTTCACTCAAAAATTACATTGTATTAAACTTTTATTTTTAATCAAAGGATATGCAATCTTTGTTGAATATAACATCATTTGTTCATTGTATGTTATTTGCACCCCAATGGCATAACTTGAATGAATTCACAAAAGTATTTAAGTATTTGAAATTTGAAATTGTGAAATTGATTCCTTGATAGACAACTTTTGATATAGGTGTGGTTAATTTTTAAAACATTATTTTCAGGTTTTTGCACATTTGATCATGATTTTTGGTTATATTAAGGACTTTGAATGGAGATTTAAGGTTCTTGAATCATGATTCATGGAGTGGCCTAACAACAATAATAGGTTGTTTTACCAAATTTGCATAAGAAATCATAATTAATTTCCAAAAAAATCAAAAAAATGATTTCACTTGGATTGAATTCTAATAATTTTTTTCTTAAAACAAATATTTATGTGGAGAAATAAAAAATTATTTGAATCACGTTGTTTATTTTAATGGTTAATGATGATTTTAACATTTCCACTAATTGGGCCAATATTAATATTTGTTGCATTCACCATAGATATTAAATGTTGATTAAATGTTTTCACACCCCACCCATAAGCATGATTTTTTGATTGCATTTTACTAAAAAACCATTTAAATTTTGACAACTGGGTTAAAGCATGCTTGGGGCACCAAAAAGGACCATTTCCTTTTATATCTAATGGACTCTCACTTAAAACATGTTATAAACTCAGTGGCACATTCATATTGAAATTTTGAATTTTTTTTATGGATAGATACATTATTAAGGTACTATTCTATGCATAACATGTCAAATTTGAACAAGTTTCTTATCAAGTCTTGGAAAAAAATCTAAAACTTTGTCTCTTGAGAAAAAAAAGGTTCAAGGACTCATAAGGATTGTTTTTTAAAATTTGACCCAAGATTCTTACCACAAACACTTTAGGTACTAATGTACATAAAATGTATGAGTGTGACAAAAACCAAGAGCCTTATTGCAATGTAAAAAGTTTCATAAAATGTTTTTTTTGGGAATTTTGGGCCATTGATAGAACATGGCCCACATTGGATAAATTTTATTATTTTCACTTTCATAAGTGAAAAAAATAAATATTATAAACGCTTGTATAAAATTTGAAACAAAATTATTTCACTTGACATGAAAAAAAAGGGCGGAAATCTAATATAGGTCATAGAAAAAAAGAAGAAAAAGGTGAATTTGAATGTCCTAAAAGTGAATCCTTAGTGTTCCAAAAAGGGTATCCCAATTGTGTTTTGACCCAATTGGGCCAATCACTATGATCAACCAATTGAAGGTAATCATTTTGTTAATACAACCCTAAATAATAACATAATATACTATGCAAAAGTGCAATTCCAAAGTCAAATTTCACATAGTTATATCATTATTCTTCATATGTTTAAATGATATAATTCATTAATGGAAATGTTTTTACCTTACCTACCAAATTAATAAATAGATTCATTGTTATCAGAGGGAGGGGATGAAGGGTGTGTGACAATTTAAAATTTCAAGACATTTATAGTAATGTTGTTTAATGTAAATTGGGACCATGTAAATGATTACATAAACTTTCCATCCAACCCTTTGTTCCTACTACTTGTTTTCTTCTATCACTTATTTTTCATGTTTACTTTTTTGAAATTTTGGCCACATTGTTTTTATTTTTGACCACTTCCTCTTGGTGCTTGATATTGCTCCTTTTTCAATTATCATTTTGAGTTTTAGTCTATTGCACATTCATGTCAATGTTTTGTCACACATTATTTGTCTCTTAACCATTTTATGATTTATTGGATAAATAATGTTTTTTGATTGTTCATTATCTCGTTGGTTTTGTCCCAAACTTGGGATACAGGCATTGGGGGAACTCCATTTGGGTGGGTATTGGGGGCAAAAAATCAAAGGTAGGTTTAATGGATAAGTTTAAGCAAGAGTAGGTGGAATCTAGTGCAAAAATTAATTTTATACAATGCATTTCTCAGCTTGTTCCTAATGCCACCACATTTATCCCATATGCATTGGCTATAGTTGAATTCTCATCAATGACTAAATGAAAATTCCACTTTTACAATTTCAAAATGAATCATTCCCTTTTTATTTTAATTATTATTTTTAATTTTCAAAACTCTTTTAAAAAATTATAAATTTTTTAAATGTTTCCTACTGGGATTTGTGTGTAATATAAACATTTTCAATGATGTTTACAACAATTTCTCCTTTACAAATATTGCTACCTAGTTAAAATTCTTTCCTTTTTTTCAATTATATACATATATGATAGTTAAAGGGAAAAATAGTAGGTGGACATCATACATTATTTTCAAAAAAAATTTCTTGTTTTGGAGTTTGAAGAAAGAAAATCCTAATGTTAAAAAAATGGAAGCATTATTATTTTTTAATACAATATGCAACCTAACAACCATTGGGTTATCTTAACAAACCCCATGTTTTCATCCAATTTGGTGGTTATAAGCTCTACAACTGAACAAACTTTAGATTTTGTTTCTTTGGGTTTAGGGACCATATGTAGGCTACTAATACGACTTGATGGTTATTGAGTTCATGGTGGTCATTAGGTTGTATTAGAACTTGGGGGTAACTAATACTACTTAATGGTTGTTGAGTTCTCATTGGCCTTTTGTTTAATTTCGGGGACCATATGCAACACAAGAATCATTGGGTTGTATTAAAACTTGGTGGTTACTAATGCAACTCAATGGTTGTTAAGTTCATTGGGGTTTTTTTTAAATCTCAAGAACCATATGCAACTAGGTGTTAAAAATGTTATTAACTATCCATTTAAATTTTAATTAGATTAGTGTTAAACCAAGTTAATGTAGTTAATTGTGTTATTAGTTTGAAACCAATTCAAGTGTGAACTAGGTTCAAGATATTTAATGTTTGGGATATGATCCCAAGTTGTGGGTTCTCAAATCTGTTTTGGTGATTCAAAATATGGTTCATTTGCAAACAAGCAAGAATCCAAGCCCAAAACATTAAATAGAAAACAACATAAGTTCATTTGTGAAAAAACTTACATACAAACACAAAAAAACTACAATGTAAAAAAATTGGTTTGGAGGTGAAACACCATTTAAGGTGATTTATGTTATTTGGTTGACGTGTGTGTGGATATCAATAGTTGTAAGTGTCAATATGGTAGCACACAACACAATGAAAAAAAAGAAGATACTTCTAGTTGAACATGCCACAAGTTGTGGATCTACTCTTTTACTTCCTCTAAAAGCCTAATGTTCAATTTTTTTTAAATGCCATTTGGAAACAATTGAAATCTCCATTATATATCAAATTAGGATGGTGGTTAAATTTGGCCCCATCCCATCACCTTTGATTGTGTATCAAAAAATTATGTTGTCTTGGTTTTGAAAGAGGTAGTTAAAGATGTAAAATTTGTCAAGCTTAGTCATTATTATGTTTTTGCCACTTCTTAGGTTGTCCCAAGAGTATTGAAGACCTACACAAATTCTTGTGAGTTTTTGAAGGTCTAGGGCTAACTTAAGAGCTTCCTAGGAAATTTCTTGTTTGTTGGAACTATATTGTGTAATTCCCACTAACTTCCACAAACAAGTATGAGCTCTTGGCTCAAAGAATTTCCCAATTGATTCGGTTTTATTTTTCCAAAATTTATCTTCATGTAGGGAGATGACATCAACTTGTGATGATAATCCTTGGAAAAAGTTACATAATTTGTAATGAACTTTTCCTTCCATGTTGACACCACAAACATTATATGACATTAGAGATATTTTTATGAGGCTCTACTTGTGTTTTTGAAGGTAGTACACAAGTTCCCATCCCATTGTCCATTTGGTGAATGCTTCCCAAAACCCCACAAGTAATAAATTGACTATGGTTGTGATATGTTATCATTCCTTGAAGAAATGGACCCTTTGTTGCCTCTTGTCACTCCTTTCATTATTGGTCCCCTTAATTTTTACCAAAGTTGAGCTTAACATATATTTGTTCGAAACTATAACTCCTTCTTTTATGTTTAGATCTTTAAGGGGCCATGACATGACATAATCCTTGTCTTATGTTTGTCAAGTTGGGAACAATTGGGTGGTTTGAACATCTTCAAATTGATATGCTTCTTCATAACCAAAAACCAAGGCCAATTTCTTGCATGATAGTTAAGGCGGTTGGAGTAAGTTTGACCAATGGATTATGAAAGTTCTTTTGTTTGAAAAAGATCAAACTAGATGACTTTAAGTCATGTGAGGTAGTGATATTGTCATTGGTTATTGCAATTGGATTTTTTATAGTAATTTATTTTTATAAGGTTTTTTTGTTACTAGGGTGAATGTTCCTTCTCAAAGTCGACCCATAGTTGTTAGTACTTTTGAATGTTGCGTCCACAATTGCCACTACATGGGTTGTTTATAAAGATTGAATTATGGTCCTCCCCTTTGTTTTCATTTCTTTCAAAACTTTCCATTTCAACTATTGTTCTTTTGTTGCCCTCCATCTTCCTAGAAGATTAAACCATAGGAATGACTTCCATTAGTGCCTCCTCAACTTGCTTGATTTTCATATTAAATATTGTCACTTCTTATTTTGTGGTTTTGGCCTTGTTAAACTTATAATTTCTTGTCTTTTAAAAGTCTCCTACTATTCTTGACTTATGTGCCATTTTTGCACACATTACATTTGGGCATGGTCATGTAAGAGCACAAAAATACTCCTTCCTTCCAATATGTTGTGATTATCATGGTTAGTGTTGAACTTGATAAATTGTTGGGACAACTTTGGCTTTGATCTTTTGTTTTCTCCTAACCACCTCCATAAAACATTCATTATTTACCTTTGCCCTCCCCTTGATTGGTTGTTTAACCTTGAACGTCCTTTGGTTCACGTTTCAAATTGTTGATTTAAATTTTATGCATCTCGCTATTGTTTTGGATATATTTATTTTCCTTTTTACCTACATTTGTTTTTCCTCTATTGTTAATGTCTAGTGCACATCTCGATGTATTCTTTTGTGACCAAAAAGCTTGATAATCACCTACAAGGTCACGAAGTAAACAATCACAAAAGTTTTCATTCAAAGTCAATAGAGGTTTCTGCCATTTCTCCTTTCACCCCTAACATGTTGATTGAGGAGACCCATTCCCATTTTGGATCCATAATCACACAAAATCTAGGATCTCCTCTTTTATGGTTGTTGGGGCTTTTTCCCAAAACTTTTCCAAGTATTGTAGCAATCCTACCTTTTAGAGTTTTGTAATCAAGCAACATTATTTTTAAAGTGCACCATATTGGGATCCTCAAGCCTTGCATGAACTTTAGGTTGAACTTCAACACCCATTCTTGGTAGATTGTTATTCCCCATAATGTCTTATGGAATCATCATTAGTAATTTTTTGGTTCCTTCGAAAGTTGTAAAACACAAATACATTAAACCACACTTTGTGTCCATACAGAAGTTGGTAACCCTAACCTTCGCTATTGCATTCATTAGCACAACCTAGTCAACAATTCAATGTGCAAGGATTTTGGAGTTTACAAAGCTACCAATTATTGTATGTTCATAATGGTATTCGATTTTTTACTAAAGCACCTCCATCAACATGTCTTCTTGCAATACTTGATCCATATCATGAATCAACAAGTTCTTATGGTTACAATAGAAATACAACATCAACATTTATCTAAGCAAACCTAAAATGCATTAAGTTAGCATGTGCATGTTAGTTTTGTGCCAAGGGTTTTTATAATTGTGCTTGCCTCCACCATGTTAGTGTTTTCATTATTTGAGCCCCTTGTTGTAATGTAGACATATTATCATGTCCATAAAAAGGAGGAGCCAAAACTTGCAACACTTATTTAAATGAGGCCATTACTTGCAAAACATCAAAATGCCACCCACAAATTTAAAGGGATTTTACAGCTAAACAAAACAAGAAGGTTAGAGACATAAACATTAAACCCTAGAAACCATCACCCTTTGAACAAATCACACTTGATTATTGAGAGCGATTAAAAGCTCAAACTATAGAAAGGAAATGAACATTGTTAGAAAGAGAAATGAAAATTTGAAAAGAACAATGCAATCTTGAAATTTTTGATTGAATTCAAAGAAAGCCAAAACATGGTCACCATAGCTTTCTAGAGACATTCATTGCTCCAATTTGTGAAAAGTTTAAAAGACCAATCTAATCTTTTGAAAACTCAAAATTGTAATAGCTAACCTTGGAGTAATTTTGTGCTTTTAGGCCTCATTTTCAATCTTTTCACATTTGGTATCCATACCAGACTAAAGACTTGGATCTATTTATTATTATCATCATCATCATAGGAAGGAACAAAAATCTTGAATTCGGAAAAAATTCAAGGTCTCCATCCCCACCTTTAAATGGGAAAAACATTGGATTTGTTTTACACATACCAGCTCACCTCATTAACCGCAAGTCATAAATGTAGGCACTACATAAGAATACTATTGTATTTCTTTTTCATGATTTGCCTTTAACTTGATTCATGTTTTCCCCAAAAGATATGGGGGTGATGCCCATACACATGTGGGCCTAGGATTAATGGATGGTTTGGGCATGAAATGTACGCTAGGAAGCATAACAAGGCGCCATTTCTAACAACCACCCAACAATGATCCCAATCTCTCAAATGGTTTTTTCCAAAACCAACTATAGCCTGAAATTGTTTCCAATTACTCTTTTAGGGTTTGTGGTGTGAAAAGGATTCACTTGTCCTTGTGTAAACATCGGAAACGACTTCTTATTTTATCTTTTATCATTCATTAGAGTGTGCTATGATTTGTGGAGGTTGTGATAGTGATGGTGTTGATTTATGAAAGAGCAATGTTTTTGGGATTGACATGGCTTGTTGTTTTTTTTCTTGTGTGTGGTTGCAATTGGTGTTCCAAATGGAGCAAGGCTAGTGGACAACTAGAATAAATGGCTAATCTTTGAGAAGCTAAGTACTGAATCTGCATCTTTGTTTTTAAAAAAGTAAGATTGATGATTTGCTTTCGTTGTGATTTATGTTGTAGCCACATTGAAGAAAATAATGCTTTGGTGTGAAATGTTATCAACACGAGTGCCAATCTCCTTGATCTTTGCTATATAGGAGATTCGATAATCTAGTAGATGAAATTAAATGAATTCTTAGAGGCATAGATGGAGTGGATGAGAGGCTTTAAGGGATCGAATATGGGCTGATATGTTTGTGGCATTTTGTTGTTCAAGTCAAAGTATGTTTTGATTGTTTATTTGAGTTGCAGTTTTGTGCATGCATTGGGAGATTGAATAACTAGAATATAGGAGCTCCAAATAGAGGTGTTGACCATTGGGAAGTTACTGCAGACATAAGAGAGATAAATTCTTGGAGTTACTAGGTGTTTGGGACGTTTTGCTTGTAAGTGTCTCACAAATTGTTATTGCAAAAGAATCAATATGCGTTGTCGTACATTTCTTGTAAGCAGGATGGGAATTCCATGTGGAAGTTTTAAAGCATTGTCTGTTTTCTATGTCACATCAGAAGAGCACAATATAGTCCAGTGAGAGAGGAGATCCAGAGGGCGTCTGATCCATCATCTTATGCCATTAGGGGGTAGGGTCTGCAGCCAAGTAGATTGGAGCACTGAATTATGAAGAAACATAAGACAATGTTGTAACTGCTGAATTACTTTCACATCACATGCTCCCAATAAACATCATCACACACGACTGGTATCAGATGTCTCTGAAGAGACCACACACGACTGGTATGAAAACCTTAAAAGGGTACACAATACCCAGGATCCACAGATACATTCAGAAGTTGATATATACCAGACCCAACACTGGTTGAAACTAATGACACTGCATTATTATTATTATTATTGTTGTTGTTGTTGTTTACTGAGACTGGGAAAAACTGAATGCGGTCTGTGAAGGAGGGATGCATCTGTTCTCATGCAGCATCCAATAATTGCATATGTCGTCATTTTTAACAAAAAAAATTTTGTGGGTTGCCCCATAAAAGATTGCACATCTGCAAACTGGGCAGAAGGTAAAATACGAGAGTATTCAAAACACAAAAAGAATACAGAGTTGGATTGGAGTAAAACATTGGTGGTGCTCAGACCTGGATAGCCTATATAACTTAGTACGAAACACACCACATAGTTAGTACGTACGAATGGTGGTTGCTTTGCAGTGAGCACCAGAGAGGGAGGTTTCATCTCTCTGCTGCAAAAAGGAACCAACAGACAGTCACTCACTCACTTACTCACTCACTCGTGCAGCACGAGTAGACAAGAAGCATTGTTCCTCAAATAAATAGTCTTACGGCATGGCAATAAAAAAAATTTTAAAAAAATTTCAAAAAATCATAGCAAGAGGATCATCAACCCATTGTTTCTTTCCAATAAAAAAACAATTTTTTTTTAAAGTTTTTTTTTTTCCAAAAGTGGCAAAAAAAGAGTTTTTAATGACCCAAAAAAAAAAACCCCCATCATTTTACACTGACATTATTATTATTTTAAAATTTAAAATTTAAAATAATGAAAAGTTGTCATTAATTTTTTGAAAAGGGGGTCTCTGAGAGCATTGGAGAATATATATATATATATCCAGCAATCAGTTTGCTTAGGTGCATGGGTTACTTTGTTTGGTGCATAAAAAGGAAGTTGGATGGTGTCCAAAAGGAAGAGCCAAAACATAATTTTACTGGCAGTCCTACAGTCGGACATGAGTTGCCTACCTCAGAATGTTCATTATGAAAGCATCAATAAAATCATGGCAAAACTATGAACAGGTTATGAAGTAAAACCTTAATGGATCTCGTCCTCTGTAAACTAGTGTTGTCCCTTTCCACCCCCACACATACACACACCATCATTGTGGCCTACTACTAGCTACCATACGTGTCACTGATGATGTTCAGCTGTTTAATAATTCTTTTCAAAAAGTTGGTTTGAGAAAAATAATAAAAAATAAAATAATAATACCAGATCTGTCTCACTGAGGTTTGGTGTTAAATAATTCTCAAAAAGTGTTGGTTTGGAAAAAATAATAATAATAATAAAATTATTTTATTCAGTGACATGTATGTACTCCTACGGTATCGTCTTCTGGTGAGTAATTTAACAACATCCACACTCCTCTTCCTCCTCCTCCTCCTCCTTGGCCACAGCGAACCAGCACCCACCAGTGCAACATGAAGGATGGATGATAAGTGATCAGGAAACAGTTTTCTGTTGGGTTCTAGTTCCCCTAGCTAACCACGGTGGTTAGCACAGGTGCTAATTTTTTTTTGAAAAAAAAAACTACCTACCTACTAACAACCCACAAAGCAGGTTGGTTTGTTAGTAGGTAGTAAAATCAGAACTTAATTGTGTATAAACTATAAACCATCTACTTAACTAATGGTTACCTTTTTTTTTAAATTTAAAAACCTATATACCTTTGTATGAGACCTATTTCGTACAGAATTAATTGGTTACCACGGTGAAACCAACCAAATATTATTTAACTCAGTTGAGGTTCATCCATCCACAACTGAGTAATAACAAGCATCCAGTGGATGATGGATGGACTGGTGGGTGTTCGTGGTTTGCTATGGCCCTCTTCCTTTGGCCTTTTCCTTTTGGAGGAAAGAAATTTGTTAATAAGAAGTACTTATATACACACACACACAGAAGCATGGATTGAATGAAGGGACAGCATCATTTTCTTACCTACTACTGACTGGCAATGCTGCATGCAGAGAAGGGGGATTCATTTGAGGACTTTTGAGTGTATAGAGTAATTTATAATAAGGCATAATCAAAAAAGTGGGTCTGGCCCTAAAATTATTCAATTAATAAAATTATTATATTTATTTATTAAATTTATTTTTAAAAATTATTATTTAAAATTTTAAAAAAAAACTGCCACCATAGTTATCATATGTTTTCCACTCTCTCTCTATAGTCTAGAGGCCCCCCCCCATCCATGGATGAATTATGGACTAGAGTTACTTACTTGATTGTAAAAGGGTTTCATATTGCTCCAAGTATATTGTGTAGTGTATCAGGGGCAGCAGCTTCACACATCAGTCTCTTGAATTATTTTATTTAGAGCTCCACGCACTACAAGTGATGATCAACTATTTTTTAATTTTTTCTTATGTTTTCATATGGTTTTTAGTAATTCATCATTATTTATGTGGATGTCAAATTTAATTTAAATTAATATACAATTTATGGACATGAAAAGACACATGTTAATTTATTTATTTTCATACCCATGTTGGTGGATAGGGAAAAAGAGAGAGATAATTATAAAATGGAGGTATTTATCGAGAAAAAAGAGTGAGGTAGTTGTAAAATGGAGGTATTTATTGAGAAAAAGAGTGAGGTAGTTATAAAATGGAGGTATTTATTGGGAAAAAAGAGTGAGATAGTTATTAAATGGAGATATTTATTAGAAAATGTGGGAGATAATTATCAAGAAAGTTCATAGGAAGAAGAAGCAAATTTTTCTTTAAAAAATGAAGTAATTAGACTTGAAAATGAGGTAGTTATTTTTGAAATTGTCTTTGGAATGGTTTCCATATGAAGGATTCCCAAAAAAAATCCTTCATATATATAGCAATTCTAATTATTTGTCACGGAAATTTATTTAATTATTTAATAATTTTGAAGATTCCATGTTGAAAAATGAAAATGGAAAGGAAAAAAAAAGAAAAACCCTAAATCTCGTTACTTTGCTATTAACTAACATTTCTTTTATTGGTAGTACCTTGGGCAACAACTTCTACACATGTTTGCCAAAAGAATTAATTAAATTTGGAAAATTCATTTCAACAAATAGGATATTGCTGAAGATTCAATATTTTCCTTCACAAAATGTTGGTCTTTGGGAAAAAAAAAAAAGAAAAAAAAAAGAAAAAAAAAGGTGGAATTTTTTTAAATTATAAAATCATTAATTTTGAAATTTCATTTCAACAAATAAAACATTCCTTGCTGATTCAAATATTTTTCACTCACAAACTGTTGTCCTTTGATTAAAAAAACATTTTGTGTGAAAATTTCAGAAATGTTGAACTCAAATCGAGCAATCCTATTGGTGCAGCCATTGAAATTAGTCCCAAGGTGACTTTAAAATAAGGAGTGAAGGCCAAACTAAAATATAATATTTTAATTTTGCTCTTGTGATGATCCCAAGGGGTAATTTATAAAAAAAAAAAAGAGGGTACCTATTCCAATTCACGTCTCCTATTAATTAGATGAGGTGCCTCCCAAGTTCAATTTTTATTTTTATTTTTGCAACGAGCGAATTTGATTGGCCCATCACCCAAAATTTAAATTTAAAAAAAAAAAACTAGGGAGGATCCCCAAAACAGAAGGTTCTATTTCAAAGCATAGAGTTCCTCCCCTTTGGCCCCAGCTATAAAGGTGAAAGGAGGACAACATTTGCCAAAGCATCTAAAACCACAGCCTGAAGATTTAGCCAGATTTTGGCTACAAGCTAAATATGAAAGTAAAAATTTTAAAACATTTCATCTATATTTTTTGGCTAAACCTACTTGAACCATGTACAGATCTGGCGAATTTTCTTAAAAATTTGGTCAAATTATGGCTATTGAAAACCCCCTAAAAGCACTTGACTTTAGCACTTTTAATTTTTAACATAGCTTTTTTTGCCTATTGGATCTCTCACAAAGCACTTGATTTTTAGCACATTTAATTTTGAACCTAGCTTTTTGGATATTGGAAATCTCCAAAAAAAACACTTGACTTTTAGCATGTTTAATTTTTAACATAGCTTTTTGGCTATTGAAAATCTCAAAAAGCACTTGATGATTTTAGCACTTTTAATTTTTAACATAGCTTTTTTGGCTATGGAGAATCTTTAAAAGCACTTGATTTTAGTACGTTTTTAGATTTTTGAACATAGCTTTTGAAAATCTCAAAGAGCACTTGATTTTAGCATGTTTCATTTTTAACCATAGCTTTTTGGCTATTGAAAAATCTCAAAAAGCACTTGATTTCAGATCGTTTAATTTTTAACATAGCTTTTTGGCTATATACAGCCAGCCAAAAAAAAGGGCTGGTTGGCAGTTTAGTGCCGAGGATGGGCGGTTGTTGGGCGGGGACCGGTTAGGGGTGGCCCTGGGTGTATTGTGTCAAGTGGGAGTTGGTAAGTGGGAGAAAGAGATCCATAGAGCAGCATGCATGGAGGTTCCACTTGTCCACTTAAGCTGGATTTAGGCCGCCCCGCTTTTGCGGTAGTTGTAGATCCATCGCTCCTCTATTCCCTCCTGCATAGAACATGCAGCATTTCTTCGGGGAGAGCTCTAGCGATGGCGGTACAGCAGCTGCTGCTGGGGCCGTCGTCGAGAAATGTAAGCAAGTGAGGAGAGGACTGGCATTTTGAATCTGATGCTCCAGACTTGGAGATGAGTCGCTTGCAAGAGGTTTGCAAGAGTCGTCCCTAGAGAGGAGAGGAGAGCATCGCACATGACGGCTCTATGGCTCTTTCTTGTTGTCCCTAGACTTGCAGTGACGGGAATCGCCGATCGGCAGCAGCATTGGAGCATTCTGAGTCTTTCCAGAACTCTGAATCCAACAACAACAACAACAACAACAGAGAAGGCTGCGTGTTTCTCAAAATCCAGAGTCGTCTTCTCAGCTGGAGTGAGCTTCTAAGTAGCTCCGGAAAGGTAGGACGCACGCTGGTCACAAACAATGGACTCTGACGGTTTGCATTTCGCAACAACGTCGATGTGCCGCTCTATGATTCCCGTCTCAGATACCAGCTCAATGTCGCAGACGGTCTCGCACGCAGAAGAAGCCGGCGCCACGAGGATGCAGGAATTCATCATTGGGAGGCTGCAGGGAATCAACCGCGGAGTAACACCACCACTTCTTGGCACTACGTCGTCATACGCAACAAGTCGTCAACAACGCCTCGGATCATCAGGGCTGCTGATGGCGAACAAGGTCGCTGGTTCTGCTTCGTCAGGCGTTCTTGCATTGCAAGGGACGGGGACTGCTGGTGGCATGGCCACCTCCGACCATTGCAGCAGCTTGGCGCATTTCTCGTCGGATCCAGGGTTTGCCGAGCGAGCTGCGAAATTCTCTTCCTTCAGCAATGGAGGAAACTACTACTCGCTTACTCCGTATGCTTTGGCTCCTGATCATCGATGTAAACCTCGCGGCAGCAGATCGACAGCAGCAGGCGACAACAACAATAACGACGGGAAGCTCTCCAGGTCTTCCAGTTGTTCGAGACTTGCAAACCTCGCGCCATCATCGTGCATTACCACAGTGAGAATGGCCCCTGGATCAGCAGATTCCAAGAGTCCTGAGATCAAAAAGGCATATCAGTTGAAAGATGAAGCGACTGCCATAGAATACGATGACAAGAAGCAGCATCAGCAACCTGGAGGAGTAATAGGAGGAGGAGGAGACATTGCCTTGACGGAAGCCTTTGAAGGAGCAACTGAAATCGATGGAGGATCTGATCCCAACGATACTGATGAAGCTGATGGACTTGAATACTCTTCCTGTTACCAGCAAACTTATGGTGATCGCATTGAGAAGGCGAAGAAGCTCTTGCAACAAGCTGACGAGGGTTTCCACAGGGAGCCAGGTGGAAACTCAATCCTGGTCTCATCAGGCGGAAGAGAAGGACAGGTACTTGACACACCGCATCCAAGCAACATGACCCGAAGGACTACTGAAGAATGTGATCTGCAATTTGTTTGATTCCCGTCAACACATTTGATGCCCATTGCATTCATGAAGAAGTGTGCATAAAATGTGGCAGGCTGCTGTCGACGGCGATGAGATAAAAGCAAAGCGGCAGAGAACTGGGGAGAGCACGAAGGAGGATGTGAAGCTTCGGCCAGATCGAACATTCAGTGAGTCGTATTCTGGAGGGGATTCTAGCCCCTTGTCGATGAAGGAGAGCTGCAAACCCTCAGAACTGCCTAAGCAAGATTACATTCATGTGCGTGCAAGAAGAGGTCAAGCCACAGACAGCCACAGCCTTGCCGAGAGGGTAAGTAACCAAATGCCCTTTCAAGTCCATGTCTAGCAGATCTCTGCAAGACAGCCTTTGAGACCTCTCTTTGCTTGCTAGCTACCATGGCAAATGCATCATGCAATCAGGAGGCCAGAGAGAGAGAGGGATTACATTCTTCTTCTTCAGCAGCATAATTGTTATTGTGTAATGTTATGATGGCAACAGGTTCGGCGTGAAAAAATTGGTGAGCGTATGAAGTTTCTTCAAGATCTTGTGCCAGGTTGCAATAAGGTGTGGAAGAATAATAATAAGTTGTGCTCTCCCACCTCAGCTTGGTTTCTACTTGTCCAAAAATTCTGGTCTTTCTTGGTGGTGATGATGTGTATACAATATTTCCATGTATTTATTTCATGTCTTTTCAGGCCTTTGCCCCTCTTCTTCGTCATCTTCAAGAAAGTGGAAGGAGAATTTGTCTGATCATTGAACTTCATTCTGAGTGTGCATGTTGCTCTTTGAGCTTCAGGTCACAGGAAAGGCCATGATGCTAGATGAAATAATCAATTATGTGCAATCTCTTCAACGACAAGTTGAGGTATCCAGAACTTTCTCGTTGCTGCTGCTGCTGCTTCTGTTGTTCCTTCTCAGTTTTGCACATCAGTTCTCAACTCTAAAGGAATTTCTTTGGCAGTTGCTCGAAAAACATTACTGCAGCAATAGTGTCTCAACAATGCTCCATCTCAGGCAGCAAGTATGGCATTGATAGGGATAGCTTGTGGTTTTGGTTTCCTCTTTTGCAGTTTCTCTCCATGAAGCTGGCATCTGTGAACCCCAGATTGGACTTTGATGTTGAGAATTTTCTTGCTAAGGAGGTAATGGTCTCTCAACTATTGGAAGTCTTGTACATTTCAGAATGACTAGCATTCAGAAAGAGTTGAGAGAGAAACAGAATGAAGAATGTTACAACCGTAGCAGAATTGTGTCCAGGACCTGCCTCAGAGTCATCAAACTTAAGTAGAGCTACAAGCATGATCATCAACAATTTTTTTATCTTTTACAAGCAGCAGATGCAGTCACATGCTTCAACAACTATGATGATGGGCACCAACCCCACTGCTATGTTGTATGGGCATCATCAACAACCCCAGCAGCATCAAGTGCACAATCTGCAGTCATTTGGACCTTCAGGCCTTGATTTCACACCAGCAAAATCTGCATCTGAAGCTTGCATCCGAAGAACCATGAGTGCTCCAGTTGCTGCACCATGGTCCTGTTTGGATGCTTTTGCAGACAATCTCTCACAGGTAAAAAATACAAGCTAAGGAAGGCCCTGCACTTGAGAGTGATGCACCATTTTAGTCTTCATGATGGTGAAGGAGGTTTTCATTCTTCATACAATTTCTTGACATTTGTGGAGAGCGAGCATTGTAGTTATCTAGCGAATGGGAAGGAGAGCTGCAGAGCGTGGTCCACACAGGCTTTTTGCAAGGCAAGCCGAATGCCTGGCTCCCACAAGAACTACATCGTATTATCCTTCACCCCTCTTTGCTTTTTGACATCGCTTGAAATTTTTGAGTTTTTGAGTGAGAGAGAGTGCAGTACTGGGTTTCAAAGCACATTTGCATGCAATCAAGGATATCAAGCTCTCTGATCCTGAAGGGAACTCTACTGTTGATGAAACAGGTCAGATGCCAGCAGCACACATGAAGTTAGAGCTATGAAGTTTATGGAAAAACTTTGAAATTGAGTGTTGGGTTGCTGCCAAACTGTGACCCCTTCAAACTCGGGATGATCTCTTCAACCATGACCTCCTCATCTTATTCACCTTTACTATCCCAACAAATCGTTCACCTTGACAAAGTTCTGCACACAGGCAGGGGCATTGTTAGGTTGTCAACTGGTCATTCTTTCAACACAAAACAAGAGCATAGCTGATGCTGTGGAAACATGGAAGAGACCCTAAGACTCCATCAAGGCTCAATTCCACTCACCTTCAGGAAGTTGGTGCACATAGATTGCTGCTCTGAATATACCATTCATCACAAGCAGCCAGGAAACACTAACCTGACTATCAGAAATTGTGGACAAAATCCTCACACAACAAGAAGGATCCTCCTCTTAGGTTGTGTGTGTTTTGAGGAATCCAAAGCAGAGGCTTCTTTGGAATACATGGCTTGCAGTTAATTTTGTTGCAAGTTTTGTATTTATGATTAGCAATCACTTCTTGTGGATGCTGACAAGTTATTGAGCCTAGACTACTAAACTCTCACCTCATCAGTAAAGGAAATTGGCTGATCAATTTTGAGGTGTATACAAGTGAGGGCCACCACAACACTGCAAGTAGTTAGTGCATGCAACCCTGAACACAAGTCCTCCAATTACTACTAACTGATCAGCACAGATGCACATCACACATGCAAAATAATATCTTTGAAGGATGTGTAGAGGACTTGGGGCTGCACCAGACAGACAAACATTGCTGGTGCATATCCATCCTCAATTCAATACTCTTACTATCAAGCGAAATAATTGCTGGTCAAGCTCTATGAGTCCTTCCATCATGTGTGCCAGTCTTGTCCAGCTGAGAATGTATCAATACATGTCAGTTATCCACACTGCCATTCTCTGTAGAGTAGTAGAGACAAGAAATGAAACGGAATGGTGTTTTGCAGACTAGTTTCATCTGTAAAACTTGAGATTTCATTTCTTATTGCCTAAGCTAATTTTGGGAGAAATTTAGGGACGAAACATCCTTTGCACTTGTGATCACAACATGCAGAGTATTGACAACTAGAAGAAACTGTCCATTCAAATGTACAAAAAATTCCTTGAAAAGTCTTGAAAGCAGAGGTGGGAAAGGTATTAATCTTTCTCTTTCTGAGGTCCAGAGACCATCTTCAGTATGAAAAGTTTGCTATACACTTCAGACCTCAGTTCACCACTTTGCAAATCTCTCACCACTACACAGTGGCATGGTTAGAAAAACCAACTTCATCTTTCTCCCAGATTTGGACATAACAAGACTAAAAAAACAAGAAGAAACAGTTGCAGAGGCGGCCACATGACAAAATTGCAGGAGATATGCAAGAGTGTGGCCTCCAAACATTTCAGGCAGAACACTGCATGCAATTCTCCACTCTCAACAAAGTATTACACCAGCAGTAATGTGAAAAGAAATCTGGAAAATGTATGTACCACAGACTACACATGACAGCTGCGCCCTGGCTCTTCTCACCTCATCAGCAAACCTGGATGAAAGAACAGAGTGGGAGCCAAATAAGAATTTAAAGAGGAGAATATAACTGTTATTGTGGAATATGAAAACTCACTTTCTCTGTATGTTAATCACCTTAACATTTACAGCAAAAGCACCAGCAATGATGGCCAGAACCAGCATCACACATTTCATCCAGAGGCCTGATCCCACAGAGAAGGCATCTAACCTTAGTGATGAGCGGGAGTAGCAGGAGACTTAGAAGGAGCTGCATCCTTTTTCTCCTTGGACCCACCTGTGAAAAACTTATAGCCACCATAGAAGAGCAAGCCCCAGCCTGCCAGAGATGCAAACACAAACTGCAACAACCCCCCTGAACCCTATCAGTGCTCAGGTGATTGGTTGGTGTGTCATTTCAAATCTTAGTTCACCCTAGACCTCCCACACAATAATTTCTGTAAATGTAGCTCTTAACACAAATGAGAATATCAAGAGCGTGTCCAGAGTGCATGATAGTGACAAGTTCCATATCAACACCATCTCATATCTGTGAAACTGCAGAGAAATCTCCACAAAAGCAATTTGAATAATGAGCATGTCCTTTCTGAGAGTTGCTCCAAAGTCACATCTCAGTGAGATGGGAGGCTGAAGTATCTCCTGTCAGGATGCCCAAAATCAGGGTATAGGTAGAGAGAGTTCCTCCTTACAGCAGTCACCAGACTGAGAGTGAGGGATGCTGGAGACAAAGAAAAAGTGAGCACAGGAAGAAAACTTATGCATTTGAAAGCCTGGGACAAAACAAAGAGCTTACATGCTCTTCCTTCCACCTGGCTGGGTGCATGGGGTCTTCCCAAATTGGCACTCTTTTTGGTCCATGTTCATGAGCATCTGTGTTTGCTCCCCCCCCACCCAGTGTACGCAGCAGGACCAGAAACTAAGTCAGTTTGAAAGAATCAGGTCTAAAACCTTTGTGAGTAAGAAATGTAACCTGAACCACTGCTGACTCTGGAGGAAAAGCAACATGCACAATGACAACCTCCACAAACAGTGAACAAATATCACAATCACAGTGTTCAATTGAGGCTAATGAGCATCACAACACATCCCCTTATCATGATACGAAGATTTTGCTGCGGAAATAGCCATGGAAGATTTGAGCAAGAACCGCGGCGAGCATAATGGAGCATTGCTGCATAGGTCAGATACTCCTAAGCTAACTCCTCCACCTTCTGGAAAACCCTAAAAAGCGGACAAACCATCCCAGGTAGAAATCTCTGCCTTCTCTACTCTTCTTCTTCTTCTTCTTCTTCTTCTTCTTCTCTCTCTCTCATCTCCACCGACGGCCAAACCTCTTGCCGCAGAGATCCGCCACCACGATCACCCTCAAGCAATACCGATTTTCGAGGAGGATTTCCTATAGTGTAGTACCAAATCTGAAAGCTCCTAGGTGGATTGTCTGTTCTGAAATGTCCCTCGGTCTGCGTCTCCATTTATGAAAGAATTCTGCGACCTTCACAAAACATGAGTGACACAGAAACTTGTACCAGAGGCGACTGAATGAGTATGTTACCTGATGCGAAGGTCCTTGACGAGCCAACGGAGCTCCTCGCGTTTACGCGGAGCAGCCGAGCTGCAGATGTAGCAGCGCATGCCATGGCGATGACGCAAACAAGGAGAGAGACTAGCGGAACAAAAACGCGCTCAAACGCTTCACGCGAGACACCACCAACGAGCGAAGTCCTCGTTTGTCCTTCCGCCCTTCACACGAGACAGAGCCCCGTAATTAGCGCCAACGAACGAAGACGGGAACGTCACGGGAGCTTCGAGGGGAGCTTCGAGGGAACGGTTCCCTCGTACCTTTTATGACCAGCCAAATATGAAAGGAAATCATGCTTGAATTGAATTGAATGGTAAGCCTTCGAGTGTTACCACGTTCTCAACTGATTTTTCCTTCCAAAACTTGGTTTTTTGGAATTTATTTGAATTTTCAGCAGCAGAAATCATTTTAAATTTCAATTACCTCCCACATTCTGAATCCAAATCTTACCAAATAAATTCCATTGAATCTTGCTCATCAAGATCTTTCTAACAACACCAAAGGCACATTTCACTTCCTCCAAAATTTTCAGCTATGATTTAATTTAATTTTTAGTGAAGAAATCATTCAATATTCAAGAACTTTTGCACTGCAAGTCCAAACATCATGGATCCAAGCCCATGCACCCCTCCTCGTTGAGAGCTTTCCGAAGAGACCAAGAACACAACCTGAAGCATCCTGGTTCACTGGATCTCATAAGTACAAACAAAACAAACTACCTTCCTTCATAGATAGATAACAAGAACCCCCCACCCCCCCCCCCCCCCTCCCCCACCCCCCCCCCCCCCACCCAAAAAAAAAAACAAAAAAAAAAAAA
>Ga0116227_10002132_pt1 | contig 45197 bp, 39 predicted proteins | sample S1TSphgellanicum_FD_89693 | JGI IMG/M metagenome (GOLD analysis project Ga0116227, IMG submission 89693) | Host-associated microbial communities from peat moss isolated from Minnesota, USA - S1T2_Fb - Sphagnum magellanicum MG | ecosystem: Host-associated > Plants > Peat moss > Unclassified...
AGTCGAGTGCGTATCGTGTCTGTTTTTTTGTCTTCTCAACTATTTTTATTTCTTCATTTATATTTTTTTGTTTTTTGGTTTTTTTTTTTTTTTTTTTTGCTTAGAGACTTGACAATTGCCAAGTTATTTCAAGAACACATGGTGGCCATTAGTTTTTTTTTCACTTGAAACCTAACAACCATTAGGTTGTTTCAAAACCACTTGGTGGTTTTTTTTTTTTGCTTGGAGACCTAACAACCACTAAATCATTTCGATGTTAGACAACTAGGGACCACCTGGTGGCCACAAAGTCATTTTGACCTTAAATTGTGAAGGAACACCCAATGGCCACCATGTTTTTTTTATTTTTTCGCCTATAGACCTAAACTACTAACGACCACCTAATGGCCACTAGGTGGTCTTGATCTTTTATTGCCAAGGGGATTACCAGGAGGCACTTGATGGTCACGAAGTGGTTTCCATCTTAATATACTAGGGATCACATGATGGACCACCTTAGAAAATTAAGTGAACACCCAATTTTCTTTAATGCTTAAAAAAAAATTTGAAAATTGATTTTTCACTATATTATTTTTTTATTTTTCATTTATTTTCTAATATAATTGATCATGAAATGAACATTAGGTTTTGTTTGATGTTTTATGTGTAAATTATGAAAAAAACATTGAATGAGGCAAAGGAAAGAAAAGGAATTTACCTCTTTGAATGTAGATTGAACATTTGATAATTTGTTGTGCAACTTTAGAAGGCGAATTCAAGTAGTTTCATAAACAACCTTTGTTAAAATTGTGTAATGTTATGCCTTCAAATATCAATTTCCTTTTGATGTTTTTGTGACATTCTTGATTAAAACCATAACACATTGACCTTCACTGTACCCCTAAATAAGTTGTTCATATTTTGTTTTAAAATTGTTACCAAAAGTAAGAACATCCTAGTCAAATTCACCTTCTCCATCTATAATCAACAATTGTTTTTCACCTCTATTATACCTTATTCCCCCTATACCAATGATGATGATTACAATGGTAGTAGATGTTTAACTTTGAATAAAATTTCTGAATTCTTTAATGGAATCCATGTGGAAAAACATGGTAACTAGTTCAGGTTGGAATGTAGGAATTGATGGCGTAATAGTTGTTGACTCAATTGTAATGACAACATGCATGTCACATTTTTCAAAACCCCTTGTGGACTTTGATTCAATGTTAATATTTTCCACCTTCACAAACATGTCTTTCTACAAATGTTGTTCATGCATCTATATATGAGACGATTTCACCTTCAAAGTGATTGTGGTCAGTCCAACAAATCACAATGCAAATATTCATAACTTGGATAAAAAATCTCACCTTTTTATTTTGAGAAACAACCAAGCTTTTCTTTCCCATGCCACCCAAGAAACAAACCTTTACGTTAGTCCCCATCCTAAAAAAATTCACCTCTCCCAATCCCTTAAAAAAGCCCTCCTTTGGAAAGGGGTGGAATTACCCCATCCTCCTCTCCTCACCCCGAAAAAACCCTTTTGCAAAAGACTTTTTTTAAAAAAACCCCTCATCCCCATTTTGTCAAGCTTCACTTACAACTTGTAATTCTTTCAATTTAATTGAATTATCCACTCCTTATACCCATTGAAACCCCATAATTAAAAAAAATGAGAGAAAGAAAAAAATTAAATACCTTAATGCCTTTGTTTTCCTTAAATTTTCACCTATAAACTTCATTATATTCCCACCCAACTTTATTAACAAGTTGCCCATGCATGCTTGTTAAAACCTAAAATCATACATGCATGTCTACTATCTCAGGGCAATAATAAAATTTTACAACAAAAAGGCAACAACAATACATGAAAAAAAATCAATTAAAATTTAATTTCATTATGGTTTTTGTTGTTAAATCTTCATCAAAGATTATTGAAATTTAAAATTAAAAAATCAAATTAATAAAAAAAATTTATATCTCAAAAACGTATTTTTATATTTATTTTAAAATTGACATGTTTTACTTTAATCAATTCTTCCATAATTTTTCAAATCTCATTTTAATAAGATTTAAAGGAAGCAAAGCTAATTATTTCTATGTTTATCAAACAAATCTCATTTAAAAAATTAATCATATGATTTTTTTAATACATTTCATAGTGATATGAAACCTCGTGATACAAAAAGGCTAACGACAACTCAACAAAATAAAATGATATAGAGACATTATTAAATCAATTGCCCAACATTCATATTTTGAAAAGAAATCAAACAAGTAGATGGGTAGACTTCAAAACAACCCATCAATTGGATGGGTGCACTCAAAATCTACACATGCCCATCCATTAGCTTGGGCCAATAAAAAGCTTACACGTAAAACTATAACCTTATCCATTCAGCCAACTTTTGATTCTCCAACTCCTACACTCGCTTAGAAGGTGTTCCCACAATGCCTCTGTAAGACAGAGCCAACAAAAGAAAAAAACAAACAAACAACAGTTCACATCACCCTTTCCCATCTCTATCAACTATGGAAAGTTTTGTCGTGTTCTGGTTGATGGTATTGTTCTGTTTTTGGTGGTTGATGGTATTGTTCCATCAAGACAGGTTTCGTCCTTTCACTTTTCATCACACAAGGGCTAATTAAGGGTACTTAGCAGTGTTGTGCGAGTCTACAATTTTTGATATATCCTAGGGCAAAGGTATATTAGGATTCATTTTTTCTCATTAGGTTAGGTTCTAGGTATTAAAGATTGTAATTTTTGGCAGATGGGCAGGGTGCAGGTAATCCCCATCATATACCCAGGGTTGGTGTAAGAAAACGGGTATGTACTTTTAATTTTATTTAGTAAAAAGAAAAAAAATGTTCTCAGTTTGTAATTATTATGGACAGTCTTCAAATACAATGAAATTAAACTCTTTAATTTTTTACCCTAATTGTATGGATATGTCTTACACATACCCAATCCTATCAATAGGATATTATCTTTTGAGATGTGTATATTCTGGGTATGCGCTTCATCAAGGTATATTAGTTTTAAGAAAATAGATTAAGGTAAGGGTAGGGATGTTCCCAAGATGCGGGGCTCGACCTAAACCCTAAACCTTCTTGCCAAGTTGTCCTAGGTCCTGCCCTATGGTGGGGTTGTTCCCAAAATGCGGGACTGGACTTGGTCGGGGTCCCACATTTTGTGAATGTCTTCGCCCTAGGGCTTTCTTTACCCGTTGTAATGCACACACAATGGGACTCAATGTTATTGTGGACCCAAGCATTATTAGATCATTAGGTGTAGAGTGATTCTTAAGCCTACTAGTTATTAAAAGTGAGAGAGATCCTACACCTATGTGAGTACATATAACTTCCATCCCACTCTTAAAGGAGTAGGTAGGTGTAAGATCCCTCCAAATTTGAAAATTTTCTAGAAGGGAAATTCATGGATATAATAAGGTGCCCTCCAAATGTGCAATTGGGAAATTTCTTGAAGTGCCCGACCACAATAGGTGAAGTCAAAAGTAGGTCTGTGAGGGGTGTCGGTAGAACATGCGGGCAGGGGCATGGGCAGGGGCAGGGGCAAGAGGGGTTGTTGTGCGAGGCAAGGGGGCGAAATTTCTTTCTGCAAGAGAGGAGAAGAGGGGAGGGAGGACGAAGGGAGGCAAGGAGGGACGAGGTGGTCCGGAGTGTGGCAAGATCGATCCGGGGCAGTTAGTGATTGTAGCAGATCTGTTTCCAAGCGAGGACGTTGTTGACGTTACATGGCTTCCAAGCGGATCCTTAAAGAGCTTAAAGATCTGCAAAAGGATCCGCCAACTTCATGTAGCGCCGGTGAGAATTTCTTCTTCTCAACACTCTTTTTCGAGATTTCTTCAGCCCTCTCAGACACTCTTGGATTCTGTCTGCTTTTCAAGTTCTAACTCCTGAGATTGAACTGTTGTTGCGCCGCTGTCGTATCCCCTGGTAGAATGGAATGGACGAGAATTGAGTTCTTATCACTTAGGTCTTCTCCTTTCGATGAGCTTTTCTTTTCTTTGCTCCAGGTGCAAATGCAAGGTAGTCTGGTGGTGTTGTTGTCAGTTATCACCGCAGTAGTAGTCGTTTTCCAGTGTTGCTTCGATTCTCTGGATGTCGTGGATGATTTATAGGGCTATGGTACATGTGCCGGGTGTTGCACACGGAACGGCTGGTCGGTTTCTGGAGTTAGGGTAAGATGCTCCGAATGTCTGTGCGACTGTGTGCCTTGGTAAAAGGATGCGGCAATGTTTTCTTCATGGGGACCTTATTGGATTAACATTTCTGTTTCCGTGTACCGACAGTGTGCTGTTTTGCATGTGTCTTGTGCACCTGCCATGTGTAATGCCTCCTTACTGCAAAGTCTTGGTGATATTCACTTCTTTTCATTGGATTGTAACAGGACCTGTGGCAGAGGACATGTTCCATTGGCAGGCTACCATCATGGGCCCTCCAGATAGTCCTTATGCAGGAGGAGTGTTCTTGGTCACCATTCATTTTCCCCCGGACTACCCCTTCAAACCCCCCAAGGTATACTGCCTGTGTCCTTTGGATTCAGACCATCATCTGGTCCTGAAGTCTGTCTGTAAATGTACTAAAGAAACTAGAGTACATATGTAGGAAAGGATGGAATTAGCCCTGGTGGTTGATTCTGCCATTTAAGAGTTCCTGAAAACCTGCCAAACCTGCAGGTATGCACCTTTACAAAAATATAATCAGTTTTACTTTGGTCATTGGCTGATGACCAAGGCTGTTTGTCTTTTACATGTTGGATATGGAATTGTGCACGTAAAATTGCAGAAAATTCTGACTGTCCTGCAAAGGAGTCTACAGACTCAAACTGTGGAAGAGAGACAAGCTAGGAGAACAATTTTGGTTAAAACACATGGCAGCATTCTGATGAAGAGTACTTGAGACAAAATAAGCACACATTGGGCTTACATGGGGACACATGATGTTCTTTTCAACATGCTGTGTGCTATCTATACAGGTTGCCTTTAGAACAAAGGTGTTTCATCCAAACATTAATAGCAATGGGAGTATTTGCTTGGACATTCTCAAGGAGCAGTGGAGTCCTGCATTGACCATTTCAAAGGTGAGAAATGTACTATGTGTATATCTCTAGTTTCATCCTTTTCTTTTCAATGAGATTGCTTGCATTCTGTTTTTCATTGTCCATCTCACAAGCTCCAGGTCAGATAAGCAGCATATTTGTTAAGTAACTTGCACTGCAATTTGTTCATGTTGTGGTTTTCATGAATTAATTCATTTGAGACGTAATTCTGGACTTTGGTAGCTTCCTTTCTTTCTTTACCATTGTAAAGGCCCGTATAACATTGTGTCTCTCAAACACATTAGCTTGGCACAAGGGGGCAGTGTAAGCATTGTTATTGTCATGTGAATGGAGCTTCATAATATACTTTTGGTAGATCATAGTAGATTTGCCTTTGGAAAGCAGTCAGTTGGGAAACCATGTTGTAACAAGTTGGGGTTGGCAGGTGCTATTGTCGATATGCTCGCTGCTCACAGATCCTAATCCTGATGATCCTCTTGTGCCTGAGATTGCTCACATGTACAAGACAGATAGGTCAAAATATGAGGGCACAGCCAGAAACTGGACACAGAAGTATGCCATGGGTTGAGTTGCACAAGGTGCAGAACATAAAAGGATATGCAAGATGTACTGTAGGTGAATTGGTTGAGGGGCGGAGAACTGATGATGACTGTTGCACCCCAGAGCTCATTGATGGAGAATGAAACATTGTCTGCCACTAGTTACTGGATTATTGATGTATGGTTTGAAGTCCCAACATATGTAGGTGCTGGATGTGCCTGAGGTCAAGTTGTGAGTGTCTTTGCCAGTTTTGGGGTCAGGGGGATAAAGTGTCCCAATGCCTTCATCTCTGTCCATCCCTTCTTGGATATCCCTGGGTTATAAGATTCACACAGCTTTGCAATTCCCAACATTGGGGTGATGTGTGGCTCGTTTTGGTCAATTGCTGGCTGGGTGACTGGGAAGTTGTCCTGTCTGCCACTGCAGCGTAGGCAATTTGCATTGTTCTGTCCCTGTTTTTTGCTCAGTGTTTTGTGCTTTTTATTTGTGAAGTATAGCCATTGCTGGGTCTCATTGAAAAGGATGCAGTGGTAGTAACTGCATAACTCTGTTTGAAGGGCTCTTTATAATATGGTTGTCAATATTAATTGCCAAGTGCCTTCTGAGTACTAATGATCGGAAAAATGGCAAATTTATGTATAACAGAAACCTGCATGTGTCAGGCCTAGTCTAGCAAGAGGGTTGTCCTGTAGTGTAGTAAGCTTAGATGCTTACTTGTACAGGGACAAGCTGAAATGAAATGAACCTTACCCTCACAAGCCCGTTGCAGTTTTGAATGAAAATACTTCTGACTTTAAAAAATAGCTTTTGTCTCTTGCATGGTAGCCAACATCATGACTGAGATGTCCTGTTAGTTCTAGAAATGCAACAGGAACTCCAGAAGATGTTTTTATAGTAGTTTGCCTAATGTTTGGGCTGATTGTTATGCCACTGTTGGGAGCTGATGAAGTATGGCAGCTCATGACTGCTTATTTATGATGAAGGTGAAAACTTTGTGAGTGACACTTATTGTTGCATGACCTTGAAAGTGTCCTGGGGATTTTTCTGCAGTCTTCTAGATATGTTTCAAGGTTTCTCTTCACTCAGACTTATTATTGATTTGCGAGTGAACTAACGTTTCTGTGTATAACCGGCTCCACAATCAACCTACAAAACACACCATTTTTGCTTGTTTCACACTTGTTTACAGCAGTTGAGGCATTGAGAGCAGCACAACCAGTGCTCACTATGTGGCCCTGCAAAAGAAATTTGGATGAAGACAAGTGCAAACATGCCTGGTTTCACTCAGCAAAGTGGTTTTACCTTGTATTTTGGCCTGGACGTTGATGATGGTAAAAGGGTTAACAGAGCCTAACACCTGCTATTGATTGGGTAGATAGTTTGATTGTTCCAGGTGGGTTGTTATTAGTACCCTTCCTCCTATTTGCAGTCCCAGTTTTGGTTTTATGGGTGGGGTTGGAAAAACGTAAATAACTAAACTTATATGTGAGATATATTTGGCCAGGGTTGCATATTGAGCATTACTGGGAATGCTCCTAGCCCTCAAAGTTGTAAGAATCTTAATTTTAACAATTTTGGGATTTTCATTTGAGAGTCTTAAAACAAAAAGTCATTTGGATGTGGGTCTTGTGAAGAGAGATATAGTATAATATAAAGGGGAAGGTAGTGGTTTTCTTCAAGTCCAAGCCATGGTGAGTCTTATGAGTCTGAGTTGCTTGTGATTTCTCCTACCATCAAAAGTGCTTCAATTATGCACTAATCATCTTGTGTTGGTTTTGTGCAAGTTTATGTGAGTAATTGATACTTATCACTCTTCTTAGTCCCATCTCGAGTAATTGATACTTATCACTCTTCCTAGTCCCATCCTAGAGCACCAATAACATGGATTGTACATTATATATTTGATAAAATATAAAATAATGTGAAACTCATTTTTTGGGGTAATAAAAGTAAATGATTCATTTTCACTGGCCGGCCTAAATGATTTGTCCAAGTGTTGATGTTAAATGGTCTGTCAATTTATACTGTACTCTTTTTCTTTTTTGGTTAACATTGGACGTCGTGAATAGACCGGCAAACAAAGGGCACGGGTTAAGAAGTGCTAAAAAATGAACGGATGCCTATGTCATCCATCTACTATGCCAAGCCAAAAAATGAATGGATACCTATATCATCCATCTACTAAGCCAAGCCAAAAAATGAACGGATACCTATGTCATCCATCTACTAAGCCACGCCAAAAAATGAATGGACACCTATATCATCCATCTTCCAAGCCAAGCAAATTGCATGGACACCTATATCATCCATCAACCAAGCCAAAGAATGAATGGATATCTTTCTCATCCATCTACCAAGCCCCCAAATCGGCTGAAAATCTTTGCTTGGAAGGCTAGAAGGGTTTTGAGTTTTGAACCCACGACCGGCGTTGGCAACGAGGTTGGTGGATAAGGAAGGAAACACACAAGCTTCACACAAACACGCACAACCCAATTCCAGAGCAAGCTCTGTGTTTTGCGAGCGCGGCAGCCATGACGAGTTTGGTGTGTGCAGCTGCGCGAATCGTGCACGTAAGAAGCAGAGTCGCGGAGCTGCGATCTTCTTTCCGAGGACTGTCTTTGAGTTCCTCTTCTAGCGTTGCTATGCCATGTTTGTTGTCTGCCAGAACAACACAGCCCTCGCTGCAAGCGCCTGCCAAGCTGCTGCCAATTCAGCCCGTGGTCGCAGCGGGCTACAAGCTGAAGACTCACAAGGTAGGTTGTTTTTTGTTGTTGCCGCTCTTGTGGATTTCTTGTCTCAAGTGTTTTCTTTTGGAAGGAAAGGATGAGGAGACTTTCGACTTTTTGTTTCTCGGAGAGAAGTGGATTTTCCTGAATCCAACCAAACATGCGCCTTCGCACTCATTTTGAACAGAACCATTGCCAGGTTTGTTCTCCTGTCAGTCCGGAGGTTATCTAAGAGATGACGGAGTCAGTCAGGAGAACAAACCTTTAAATGGAGAAAATGAGTCAGTCAGTCAGTCACCTCGGGGGTTTGGAAAATGGCAGGCATCAGCGAAAAGGTTTTCAGTGACTGGCAGTGGCAAAATCGTGCGGAGGCAAGCAGGAAGGCAACATCTACTGAGGAAAAAGAACGCAAAGCGCAAGAACCGTCTCGCGGGCAAGGTATGTCATCTGCAATGAGGTGCTTTCTGAGTTCGAAAGTGGTCATAAAACGTTTTTTCTTTCTGGAAGAGTCTTGTTGTCACTTTCTTGTGTTTAGGTTCGGTTCAAATTCCTGGTGGCTAGAAGAAGATGCTCCAATGTTTATTAGGTGAGAATAGTTGAACCTCTTCCATTTGGCAAACAGCTGACAAAATGGTTGTGTTATGGTTTTTGCAGACGGATGTGGATAGAAGTGACTGGCAGAATGTGCTAGGAGCACTGCCATATTTGAAGGCCATGAAGTAGATGCACAGGTCAGAGTATATTACAAAACAGATTCTCAGAATTGGTGGCTCACTGGTACTACAACATTTTGTCATTCTTTAGCGTGGCTGATTAGGGCTAAGAATAATGTTCCTTTGTAGCAGCAAAGCAATTGCGAACAATTCTCTCTCTGTGCACCAGCATGAACGGTGAAGGGTTTTGCATTTGGACAGTGAATTATTATCTGTCATTGGATTTCTCAATGAATGAGCATTTCCATTTGTGTGTCTGCATTGGTCTGCATTTGTGTGCATTGATTACAAATTTGAGAGCATGAAGAAATGCTTGGAGAGTGTTTTCAACAGAAAGCTTACATGTATTTTTAGTTGCTTGGAGTCCCATGATTTTTGCAACATGTCAAATGTGCCAAGGGCAAATTAAATTTCATTTTGAGAAATGCAACAGAAACAGGTGGAACTAGACCCTTGCCATGGGCATTCAGTGCCTGCTTGGGTATGTGTGCATGGCAGGTATTGTACAGGGTTTGCTTTGTGTGCACTGCCTGGTACTTATCTCTGATACTGGTCCTTTCTCTAGCTTCCTGAAATTTTGCATGCAGTTCTACTCTTCTGCACCTCTGAACAAACATGAAAGCTGATGGCATGAAGGTTGTAACTGATGGCCATTTTACAAGTGGTCTTCTAATTGAGCTGGACCTAGAGGATTTAGGTCATGGTGTCATCCACTTGTCCAAAATGTGAGAGCCTAAATGCTTGCAAGTTCTGAGGAGAAATTACACAGCCTGAGTTGCCTCTGCTATGGCAGTTTGGAAGTTTTGACTGGAGAGGACTGGTTGCTCTATCAGATGAAGGGAAATGTACTGCAGCTTGCCACTAGATATAGTATCCTTCTTTCTTGACCTTTGTATTGAAAGTCACAGTCAAAATGCTGGTGGTGGATTTGGCAAGAAAATTGTACAGGATATTGGAGGCACAGAGCCATGAGTGGGAAGTGTTCTGAATGAGATCTGACTATGAGTTGGAAGATTGTTGCTCGCCACAACCAATCTAACTGCAATAATCCTTCAGATCAATGCTTTGTCAACAGTTCTCTGCACTGTTCAGGTAACATGAATACTGAATCCTCCTTCACTACCCCTTCACCTCCAAACTCTGTCATTACTAGGAGGCTTTGTTACTGTGTTCTTCAGGTATGCACAGCAGATCTCTGTTGGTGTATTAGGTCAGAATGCAACTTTAGCTTTACAGTTTGGAACAGAAGCAATGGATGGAGATAAGGTAGGCTCATTGTGTAATACATCCAGTAGATGACACAAATGGACCATAATTGATTGTAGGGCGTATCTGGCTAATGTGGCAGCATGCCATTGGATGAGAGCTCCCCGGCTGTACCATATATGTGAAAGCTTGCAGCCCAATCTCCCTCCCTTTTAAGACCTACTTTCTTCCTCATCAGGTAGGCCTTCTGTACCTACTATTTCCATCCCCTCTATGGACTAGGTAACTGGTGACAGTGTGCAAGTTACTGTGAATAGTCAAGGTCGGGAACGCCAAGACTATTTATGATAACTGGTGCAATTTCACCAGGTCTGATGCAATTTTGCTGGGGAGTGGTCATAACCAATCCTTGTGAGGATCAAGATGTCCTCTTTTCATTCATAAAGAGATTGATTATGAAATTTCATTCAATAGTGTAGAGGTATGGAATCGTTGCCTCAACGAGAGCCCAAGGTGGTACTTGTGTGCTAACTACTAGGTTGGCTAACTAATAAACCGGGTTTTTTACTCCCAACTTAACCAATCCAAGCTTTGAGATTCTCACAAGGAATGGTCATGAACCTATATGTCTACTCAAAAGCTAACCTTCAAAAGGAGGTTACCTATTGTTAAGATTTCTTCCTACCTTTTGCACATGTTATTTTACAGGAGGCAAAAAAGGCCAGAAATAGAAATCTAAAAAAGAATTGAAATTTGTTTTCACTCTTGCCCATAAGCATATCTTTAGGTAGAAAGTAGAAACTTTAACCAAAGAGAACAAGGGCTGATTTTGAATTTTTTTCAAAAATGATCAATTGCACCAGAGCTGGTGAAATTGATGACAGAAATGAACAATACCACATTGATGAATCTACGTTCATGAAATCTACAACAAAAGCTAAATTACACATGTATGAAGTGAAACTTCATGAATGAAAAAGGACAATTTCAATGAAATTGATAATGTAGATGATGAAAAAGTACCACATGGCATTTTACAATATGGATGAGACAACGTTCACTGGATATCATCATCCATATGGTTGAATTGTGTGTACATGATTGATTTCATCCATGAATCCAACTTCATCATCATCAAAGTTCCATCCATATGGTTCATTGAATACATGTGATCAGTTTCATTTGTGTGATCTACTTCAAATTAATGTCATCCACGTGATAATGTTTGCTCCTATGCTATGTCTATTTTTTGTGTTGGCAATTTCATCCAGAGATTAGGAATCCTTCTTAGGTTTATGAATTCTAGCTTTCCTATTTCCAGATACATAATATGAAAAGCGAACTTCACAAGAATGGTGCAAAATGTGTTTGTGCTTTTACCAAAATCAGGCTTGTGATATAAACACCATGTAGATGACTAGTTCCATATTTTGTAAGTTGGCCCAACTATACATTGCTGACATCCTTGTGATGTCCAACACCATTCTTCTTGACCTTTTTAGAAACTCTTCAAAGATGGCATCACCCATTTTCCTACCCATGCATCGATTGTTTCTTTTGACTACTTATATGGTAGACTATAGTGACTGCAAAATTCCAGAAGTAATCTTTGACAAGTTCAAGGACAAATGAAATAGCCTGGCCTGCCCACCAAGTGCAAGTGTCAAAGTTAGGACTGCTAATCACACAATTCGTTTCCACAGTTTATTTCCAAGTTTTCTCATGTGAATTTCTTGTCACAATCAAACTCTTCACTAGGCTTGTAGACTCATAAGCTGGGTGCTAGAACTGTCATATGCTCCAAAAAGTGGTAGCATCTTGAGAATTGTTTGTCCTTGTTTAAGTGCAGTAACACCAAACAAAGCAAGCCAAATAAAATTCAATTGGTGGGCAGTGCCATTGGAACCTACCAAACAAGCAAGCCAAGTAGAATTTAAGTGGTGACTGGGCACCCATTGGAACCTACCAAGCAAACATCTGACAGTGTAAGGTCTTTTACTGGCTTTCATCACATTAACCCAAAGTCAATGCATAGTCTCTTCCCAAGCAAAGGTGGCAAGGTCTTTCAAACACATTTGGTCAAGTGACTCATAGTCAATGCATTGTCTCTCTCTCATCATACAAAATAAGGCCCCAAATTGAACTAACAGTTGTAACCAGTGTTGGGCGGTTCTCTCTTTTCAAAGAAAGGACCGGGAAGTAAGGGTTAGGTACATGGACATATGACCAGTGGTTCTAAAAAAAATCAGAGAAATGGTTCTGAACCTCGACCAGTGGTCCTCAAAAATCATAAAAACCAAATTTGACCCTAATTGGCATTTAAAAGTTCACAGTACCTACTCCAAACTTTTGCTGGTTCTTTCATGACAAATAGTTAGCTCTTTGAAAATTTTCTAAAGACTCAGAACCAGAGGTTCTTTTGAATCTGAATTTTTTTGAACAATCAGAACTGGAGGTTATTTAATTTCTAAAAAATTCAAAAACCCAGAATTGAAGGTTCTTAGATATCTTACATTTAAAAAACTGGGCCTCAAGGTTATTAACAAAATCAAAGAACCACACAACATTGGTTGTGACTTGTGACCCAAAGTCGATACTTAGTCCATCTCGTTTACAGCCTCTCTCCTTACAATAGGGGAGTGCCAACTGCAGAGTTATGCAGCCACACTGACCAGCCCCCAAAATTCCTTGGTCTTATATGACTACAATACCTGTTGTCACAAGAAGTTTTGTTTTCAAGTGACAAAAATAGCTGATGAACAGCCTTGATCACAACTCTGATGATCCCTGGATATTTCAGCTGAAACTGGTCATAAGCCTAAGACTACAATACCTGTTGTCACAAGAAGTTTTGTTTTAAAGTGACAAAAATAGCTGATGAACAGCCTTGATCACAACTCTGATGATCCCTGGATATTTCAGTTGAAACTGGTCATAAGCCTAAGACTACAGTACCTGTTGTCACAAGTTTTGTTTTAAAGTGACAAAAATAGCTGATGAACAGTCTTGATAACAATTCTGATGATCCCTGGATATTTCAGCTGAAACTGGTCACAAGCCTTAATTGCACCACAACCTATGGAATGGTTATTTTCTTCCATGTTATCCCATTCTCTTTCACAGGTCCCATGAAAAGAGTAGTATACAGCTGGTAAGCAAACAGGTGAGTCATAGAATGAAATACCCTCTTTTATTGGATGGCTTTGTCATCTACACATAAGCAAGTGCTGTGACACCTTATGCTGGAGCTTATTATAATTGCTCAACTTCATCCTCCATCAGCAGTGTCCACCACTTTTGTTGGGAGGTAATGCCTGAAACAACACTACAAGTTGAAAGCAAGCTCAGACACTGTTGCCCACAAACTTGTGGAAGACTTCACTGCACCATGAGGACAAACCTGGCTTAGACAAGCTTGAACATGTAACAACATAATCTCATAGCTACTAACCCTCTCATCATATGCCTCTGCAACACACATGAAAGCAGGCTCTCAAGGCTTGGTGCATCACAAATAGCATCTTACAGCAGATAGATGGTGCTATTGAGATATCTTCACAACCCTGAAACCTTGGAACAACATTGCAGTTGGAGACTCAAAGTACCATATTAGTGGCAAGATCCTTGATTATCTAAAGTGCAATTTCAGATCGACCCCTGCTCCCAGAGATGGTTGGTGAATGAGGCCAGGACTTCGACTGCCAGACAAATTCCCATCCATTCCAAGCCAACTGTCAGAGGTTGTACCTCCCCAATATCCACCCAATTTGTAGCCCTGATTTCCAAACTCAGAAGAGTACTGAGACATAAATCCCATTTGAGGGACATGGCTCTGCAGAAGCTGTCTGTGACCATGATGACCTGGAGGACTTAGGGAGGCACCTAATGGAACTTGATGATGGTTCCCACTTTCATGCTCTTGCATCCCCATAGTGGTGACAAAAGGTGAATGCTGAAGTATTTGTGTTGGCCCCAACAATTGGTGAGCCATTCCTTCATGAAATGCCTGAGGGGGTGGTTGAAGATGCACTTGACCTGGTGCAGGAAATGTTCTGGCTGTAGAAGAATCAAATTCATAGTCCATGTTACCATGGCTATATACTGGAGATGTGGCCTGAGCTCTGGCAGATTGATGAAGGAACAAGAAGTTTGAAGGACCATGGCTTGCCTGCTGATGCCGTTGAAGAGTTGCTGGGCGTGTGTGTGGCTCTATTAGCACTGGAGGAGATTGTGGTCCATAATGCTGCTGCAAATGCCCCTCTGATCGAAAAGATGCAAATCCTGCTGTTCTGGCTACGGCCTTGATCTGAGGGCCATTACCATGCGTTAAAAGCCTTGTTACACCATTCACATGGCCATCCTTCACCTTGCCAGGAGGCTTTGATGACCTGTTTAAATTCTGCCTCTTGGTGGCATCAAGAAGGCTAATACCATTCATAGCTGCTTCAGTTCTGGTAAGTAAAGAGAGCTTGTCACCCACAGGCAGCAGTCTGCTGTTTCCACCCGCAGTGGAAGCAAATGATTCTTCCTTAGTACCTTCCCTGTCCGCAACCCTCTTCAGATACTCCCCATTGTCCACTCTATTGATGTTAGCATGTCCATTGAGGACTGATCTGAAAGAGGGCCCAGCCAAAGTAGAAGTTGTTCCATTCAGGGAGTCCATCAACATCTGTTGACTAGATGGATTTTGGTTGCCCCACAATCCCTGACCCATGGCAGAAATGGGATGGAGCAATTCCTCTGATTCAGACAACTTTAAATCATCAATTTGGGGCTGTGAGGAAGATCCATCCCCAAAATCTCTGTGAACTGCATCTGCCTCCTTACTGTCAGGCCACATAGCACTCAATGCAGGTCCTGAAACACCATACCAAAATTGACATCCTTCCTCACCTGCACCTGCTTCGAAAGGATACTTGTCTTCACTTTGTGAAAAAAAAGGTGCTGTCCTCTCCACCTTCTCCTTCACAGCAGAAAACCTCTTTTCTGGAAGAGGGGCCTGCAACGATTGTAGCTCACTCATGAAATCTTTTCCAAACAAAGCTTCAAGTCTATGCACTTCACTTGTTTGGTCTCTTGGGTCTGGTCTTCTCCATGGCCACTCACTTGCTGCTTCCTTTGGTGGTAGACCCCTACTACACAAAGTTTCTGATCTACTAGGCTGTTTTTGCAAGAGTGATAACAGATGCTGAGAAGCACTTGTATCTACAACTGCACTCATCATTGAAGGAAAGTCTTGAAAACCTAACAGTTCATCATTGCCTGCAGCTTCAGCCAACAGGCTTTGCTCAATGTCCTCACAGGTCATGAATACAGGTGGTAAAAGAGATTGCCCCATCTGTGGACTATCTTGATTAAAGGGGACTGCAGGGATAACACTGCCCTTATTGCTGCTTACAGGTTCCTTTGCAGCAGCTGCCATCATCTTCTCAATGTCCTCCAAGGACGGGGCCACAGGCATGGGAAGAATGCCACAGCCCTGATTATGGGTGGAAACAAGCCCACCATCTCCATGTGATTCTCCCTGTATGGTTATCACCTTCTCTTTCTTGGCAAATAAAGACAAAATATTGCTGGAGCTTGTTGTCTCATCACTGGGTTTCTCCTCTGCACAAAACCAGTTTCTCAGTAAACAAATACTATGACAGTGCATATCAGCCTCCCGAATAAAGCTTCCATTGTGGAGGTGAAAGTATTAGTAGTCAATCTTGAAACAAAAATCAATCTTCTTTACATGACATAGAGTTATGTGACGGGCCCAGTTAAATCTGGAGACAAAATGAAAACCCATCACAATGTATTAGAAACTTCCTGGAAAAATCTGTATGCAAACTCAAAAGATGACTGAAAACTACAATACTATGAAATAGACATGGTGGTATCCTTAACAAGATGTTATGGAGACATGCCATGTGATCATAGATTGTGAAAATATTAAGAAAGTCACAAGTGTCCAAAAGACTTTCACCTCATATCTACAGATTCTAAGCTGTAATGTTAGCATTTGTACAAAAACTAGTAACTCTGGCAATTTTTCACATGGTCAGACATAATGTTATAAACTCTTGCTAATTGGTCATAGGACTATCTTTATTAGTGTCAGGCCAGAGACCCTATTAGTTAGTGAAAAAGCAGGGCTAGATGAGATTCTATTGACTCAGGATACAGATTTGTGCAACAAAAGGCTTCGGGCACATGACACTCCCATCATAGGATTATTGTTCGGGATGGTCTTAGTTGGTGATAGAACACTACATCCACTGAGACCATGAACACACAGAACACAAAAAACAGAGATAGTGTGAGAATAGAAAATCACATCAATTGAAGTTCGCTTCATACCTTCAAAGTGAAACCATTGAGCAAATTTTGACCCTTTTGGGTCTACTGATGACCAAGACTCCTCTGTTGAAACGGCACTTGATGACTGGTCATCACAAACAAACAGATAAGAGATAATACCAAACTTAATTACAAGGTTGTTGCCATGTCCCATAACTGATGTCTATAAGCCAAGTTATGGTTGATTTGAGGGGATGTGATTAGCACTGATATTGCATGGCCTACCTCAACCAGAAAGTCTGCTGAAGCAGTACCATCATCAGCAGAAGCTGGTGTAGCCTTTCCAAACAGCTTATCGAGGAACATCCCCTCACTGCTATTACTAGTATCTGTCCTGGAAATGCTGTCATCAGGTACTGTGTCTACTGTGGCATAATGACCCTCTGGATTCAAGCTCCATAAGTCTGTTGTTTCATGCAATTGCTTCACACTTGAGCTTCCAGTGGTGGATGAAGTATCATCTACTGCCTCATTCACAATTTTAAGTATTTCAACACTGGTTTCCTTAGCAGTATCTCTTGAATCAAAATCATCGGCTCCAGTACTGGAGATGATTGGTATAGTCTCAGATCTCTTCTTCTCCGTTTCAACCACACTGTCCTGTATCTCCAAGACACCATTTCTGGCAGCATCGTGAACCCCTTGTTCATGATTATCCTGTCAACAAAGGATGATTGAAGCAACACTATTGGTTGGGACATATTTATGAGATTGCAAGGGAATCTCTATAACACAACAATGAGTGCAGTCATAACCTTGTGAGGAGTCACTCAAAAAGTGTCAGACCATCACCTTCATCACCAATAGCAGTGACAAGCTGCCATGACTATCCATTGACATCATCAGCTACTGACAGTGGGTGTAGATAAGTATAATAATAAGCCAAAAATTTCAGGCAAGCCATTAAACAACAATCTGCATCCTGAGTTTCAGTTGCATTTCTGGAAGCAGCTTGAATACTCAATCATGATGTTGGCAGTAGGTTTAGTGTACATCCAAGCTGACAGTGAAGCTCAAACTTTCCCAAGCTGATTTGTTGATGAAAATTAAAAAGTTATGGATTTGCTGTGAAAACAAGGTTGACATAGAAAACAAGCTGGTAAGATGACCGCCTACAGCATTGTGATCATGCATAGCATTGTAAACCTACCTGGAGTTGAAATTCCTGACTGATATTTTGCTTCAGTTGGTTGACTTTTGAGAAACCTGGAGGGAAAGCAGGCCGGGTGATTGTGGGTACAGGAATTGAAGTGGTGATCCTCTGAACAGGTGATTCAGGAGGAGAATGGTGGGGATGGTCATCCCAAAGGAAACTTTCATCATGCTTGCGCAGCACAGATGGATTATCAACTTTCACAAGAGGCTGCTTCTGCTCCTGTAGCTGACGGTGCTGTTCTTTTCGCATCATCTCAAACAGTTCTGCATTCCAGCACCCAATTCTCTTCATAAACCTCAAACATCAAGCACTTATTCCTCTTTTAACATAAAGAGGTATCACTGACACTTTCTTAGTATGACCATCAAATGACTCACAATTACAACAAGACAACACATACAGAAGACTACCCATGATTGCAATCAAAGATCACGGCCACTATAATCACTTGAATGTGTCCAGAAAATGAAAACATGACGTTGAGCAGATCTGCCAGGGTTCTCTGGAAACAAGTATCTTCTATTGTGGTCATGTGTTTCCGAACATATGAGGTTCTCTCTCAGTAGCTCTTGCTGACATCTCATACACATACCTATCTTCAATTAGCATATCAACAACCACAAGTTTAATATTGAGGAGATCTGACAGTAAACTTTTGCACATTAAAGAGTTTTGAGGATAAGAGTTTATCATCCTTTCACCTCGTCGCTTGAATTCTTGGAGGGACCTGTCATCATTGGAAGGTTCCAACAAACCAAATGTTTGATTATTTACAGTATCATTGTCTTCACGTCGTCCATACATAGCTGTCTGCAGTTAATAGGCCAAGTTTCTCATCACTCTTCCATGTCTCACTCTAGAGTACAGGTCAAAATTCAAATCCACTAATAAGTTTTGTTGAGTCCCTTTCATTGTTGCTTTCCCTTCATCTTACTTGCACTTTCTTTCTCAAGAACCTAACTTTACATGACACAATGCTTGCAAGCAAGCTCAATGGCAATAATGACATAGTTGCTCAAAATGAACAGACAGAAATGAAGAAAACCTTTACTGCAGGTCGAGGAGGCTGATAAGAATCAGCACGTTTGTGTAGCCCAGGGCCTGTGGCAGACGGCCAGTTGCCACTGCCCAGCAACCCATCACGCTCTGCTGACAAACGTTGACCTGCCTCTCCTCCTGCACTAGCTACTGCTGCTCCAACAAACCCAACCAACTCTCCCCATCAAATTGTTGTTACAACCTCACAAAAAATCTCATGAAGAAGGAATTGAACTTAGCTACAATCTCTCTTTGACATCTGAGAGCATATCAAAAATTAAAAACACACCCAACAATGAGAGTCTCTTTGACATTCAGTGCAACAGTCATGTACAATGAAGCAGCAACATGAGACCTTGACATAGAGAGCTTAAAAAAGACTCCAGAATCCATCATTTACATCCCTTGCATACACTCGCCAGTTCAACATGCAGGGATTAGAAAATAGCAACTGCAGGACTCTCGCTCATGGAGAATACAGTCTAATTCTTCAATTTAGTTCAAAGGCTTGGAAAAGGAAGGACAGCCTAAAATTGAATTAGATTGGGTTCTTAGGTATCAATAGAAAAAAAAATAAGAAAAGTTCTTGGATGAACTTCTTTGTCCAACCCATCATCATCTGTTTTGCACCTCAGGTCCAATCAGTTCTTGTGGTCCTTGAATCAATAATCCCCTACTGTGAATACACCTAGATATACAGAAGCAACAGACCTTACCAGGCTGATTGCCTTCCCTGTCATGCAATGGGTGACCTTGTTCATGGTCTCTGTCACCAAAACGCTCCCATCTACCTGGAGGAATAAGTGTGGCAGGCCGGTTATGAGGTGGACGTAAAGTAGGACCATTAGTACTGATGCAGAGGGGGCCAGGCCTTGGTGGATAATTTGCTGCAAAGGCATTGCCAACTGGCTCTTCATCATAAGGCTTACGCCGGCTGTTGGGTGGTAAGAGGCCACCACACCCTCCTCCTCCTGGCCTTCGCCATTCAGGGATGTCATCTTGGGATGACTTGATGCTGACACCTCCCCCCTCACTGCACATTCAAACCACAACCATCACACCTTAATACACATCATCCCCATCCAGACCTTTCCTACATTATCAAGGAGCCTGCTCCTGCATCCAAGAAACTTTTATATCCTCCTCAAAAGGAAGATACCACAAAGGATTACATAGAACAAGAGGCAAACAAAGACTTGTCCTGCTAAAGGACAGAAGTCACTGGGGAAATTATATCTTGAACAGAAGCCTTACCTATCTTTGTAACCAAGGATACAAGCTTGGACCACTGCTGGAGCTGCAGGATTTGCCTCCACTACATCAGAGGAGATAGAGTCTCTGTAAAGACATTCAAGGCCATGGCAATAGACAATCACAACCAATACTTCAAGAATGGAGGGTATAGTCATTGTCTCTACAACTGTCAATGTAGTTGCCACAAAAGATGAGTAACCAGCATCTTATGGTTCTTTTGCAAGATGACATCCACATCAGTGCACTTCAGAAGACTGCAAGAAGGAACACCTTCGCAAAACAGCACCTCAAAAGATTACAGGAACACTCTGCTTCTACCCTTTCCTACAGTTGTAATTGTTGACAATTCCTGTATTCTTTTGCAGACCAGAAGCCTGTTATGGGCAACACTGTAACAGGGAACATCTTCACAATACAGCACTTCAAAAGATTACATAAGCACTCTGCTATAACAGGGTTACCATACAATCTATGACCATTCTTTGCCACATGGCGGCTTGCACTTGAAAATTCAAGGGAAGCATGAAGGGATTACATCACATTTTAAGTGGAACAGTTGGAATCATGTCCAAGAACCAGCCTACATTCAAACCACTCTCATCTTGAGGTCAAATCAGAAAATTCAAGCTGGTATTGAAACATCAACTTCAAATCCAATACTGCAACTTATCATATTTTGAGCACTCTTGAAATAAGAGATTGCTATTGGTCTTGGATTGGTATATACACCTTGATCACCTCCAACTGTCTCACATTAATGCAAATTCATACCATAGAGGAAAACACTGAGGTGGTAAGCCTAATTAATGATCCATGTTAAGACAGCCCAAAACAGATTCAAAAAGCCCACAGTATGAATAGCAACAATCACGCTCCCAGAGTTCTTGTCTTACTGAAGATTGTACCATGTCCACCAAGCTAGTATGACAACAATTCATAACAATTCAGACTATTCTGACAGCCATGCATAGCAATTCATACAGCAAACTTCAACCCATGCACAGATACCAAACCCCAAGATCCATGAACCCAATATCAGAGAGCACATGATGATGTGCTCCAAAGAAATTCTCCGAGAACATGCATAAGCTGCTACAATGCATAAAAAGCAGCTGATGTAAGAGCAGAATTGAATACACACCTCCACAGAACAGGATCAATATTCTCAGGTCGAGTCTGGCACAATGGAAGAGAAGCAAAAGCCAACAACGTTTCCCTCCTATAGCTAAGAATCTTCTGTCCGCTCATGTCTTTAGAAAATAAAACTTAGGGCTAATATCCCTTCCCCTTTTTCTGTTGCTACTGGTTCAACCTTTTTTTTTGCTACAGAATACCAAGGCAGCTTGAGGGTTTCATGGAAACAACAAACATCATTATGCTGGATCAATCTGAAGTTGTTGCAATGGTATGACGCTCAGAGTGAATATAAAGGACACTCTCAATTGGCTTCTCTCTTCTTCTGCTCTTCTTCTCTCTTCTACTACGAGATCAAATCTCTCCACGTGATGGTAGTTTTGTATATACAACACCTAGCATTAGAATTCAAGTTCTCTCAAGTAATAACTTCTGAACACGAAGCTTCTCTTGCTTGCTGTGTGTGTCCTATTCTAACTCATTTCCAGAGACTTCAGTCGTGTCTCTCTGATTGATTCTGCACAAGAAAAATTCTAACTTAGTATTTCTAATCGCAAGGCGTAGCCATCCTCTCTCGGCACAGTCTCGCGGCACAAGGGACTTGTCAGAAAGGTCGAGAATTTCTCGCAATAAGGGTTTCGCGGTGATCATGACACAGGCAATCAAAAAAAATTTACACCAGTATCATCAAGAGCTCACAGTCCCTCCCATACTCGGTCTGTTTTCTCAACTCCGAAGGTCAACAAGTCGATCCTAAGCTCTTCCCTCCCTTCGATTCCATACTCAATACCCTAAAGTCTCAAATAAAATCGCATCGCAGATGCCAAACACGAAATCAATCTCCATCCGCAGCTTGCCACTGCAACAAGAACCAGGAACCATAACCACTTGATTATCATCAGCCATGGACGACAACAACAACAACAAGGCAAAAACAGACAGTCTCACATACAGGGGTTCCCGAACCATAGCCAGCTGCAGTAGCAGCAGCAGCAGCAGCAGTGGAGTACACCTAACAGTAAAAAATGCTAGAACAACAGCTAGAGCAAGACGATGAAAGCCAGTGCTGTCGAAACACTAAAATGCACCCAAGAATTTTTAAAAACGCCAGCACCTTCACCATCACGACAACACCTTCACGACACAAGAGCTTCCCAACACCCTCGACCTAACCTTACTTACACTGCAATGCATTGTGATACCAACCGGAACCGAAAAGCAAGCTCGGAAGAAAAAATCAGGAAAACGGAAAAATCAAAGTTGCGCAAAGCGGGATCTGGAATTTCGCGATCTGAGTTGTACGCTGTCGTGTCTGTGTCTATGTGTCCATCCCTCTCCTCTCTCTCTCTCTCTCTCGGTGCGTGTATGCCTTTAGCAAAATTACATCTTCGCTCCACAACGAATCCTTTGGCCAAAATGGGATTTAGGGTTTGTGAGCCTTGTCCTCATTTGGTACTGGTACAGGGGCAGCTTCACATGTCTGTTGAATAGTTAATTAATTTTGCAGAATCCATTTCAAAAATTAGAATATTTTTTTAATGTTTCAATATATTCTTCCTTTTCCTTCACCAAAATTTGTTCTCGTACAAAAAGATAAGTAGTTTTTGAAATTTTCAGCATTTCTGAAAATAATATAATTTGTATTCCATTCAGGGATTTTTTAAACCATTTTTGAAGGTCACCACTATGGCTATTTCTGTCCATGGTCAGTCCATTGGGTGGCGAACTTAAGTTTTTTATGGTGGCTTTTTATTGGCTACTAGCTAAAAATTGAAGGCCAATTCTGGTTATTGGACTTTTAAGCCTCGTTTTCTTTTCGCCACTTGAAGCTGCACAAGGTGCGAGGTTTTGGCTACTCTACAATTTTAGGGTGGGATTATTTGGCTATTTTGAAATATCTAAGGGCGTTATTTGGTTATTTTGTAATTTCTAGGCTTTGTCACTAGTTTCTTCAAACACACAAACAAGCTTCAATGTTCAAGCTTCAATGACTATTTCAAGCTTCAAACTTCAAAGACTACTTCAAGTTCAGGCTTGTACATGATCGCACAAAAACATAATCGTTTGTTGAGGATTCGAACCCCTACCCATAAGGGCATTGCCCATTGCAAAGCAAATGACCTAGACGCAATGTGACACAAACACACACCCATTATACAAATAAATGAAACAAATCAATCCGTTGTCAATGTTCAACCATTCACAAGTCCGCCACATCTCACTCATGTTGCGTGCACACACATAACACAACAAAATCAATCAACCAAAGCAAAAAAAACATGTTCAAATATGCATGGTGCATGCACCTCAATGTCCAAGCCTACATCCAAAACCCAAGTTTGGACCCAAACAAATGCAAAATTCTAAAAAAATCCCAAGTTTAATGTCAAGCTTTAAAACTTGTTGCAAAAGAACAAGATGGGTGAACAAAACATAAAACCAGATGAAACCTTTCTTACCTAGGCCTTAATTGCTCTACAAGTTTTTTCTTTCTCCAAGTAGTAATGCCTTCAAAACAACACATTTTGGGTTTTGCGATTAGCCTTTTCAATTACATATTAGTCAAAAAAGACATATGCAACTAATGATTAGTGAGTTGTTAAACCCATGTCGTTTCACCCATTTAGTCACAAGGGACGTTCAGTTGCAAAGCTTGTTTGTTTTAATGATTAAAGTTTTCTAATTTTTTAATAATAATGAAATTTCATGTCATCATTAACATTGGTATGATATGTAAAGTGCATGTCATTTCAACTTAGTCATTTTGTTCAATTAAATGTTACACAAGATGTTTTGATGGATGGATGGCATGTATCAAAAATCTATAAACACATTATAAATCATTACACATGACCAAAAATCAACCTAGTTTAACCCATGTAACTAACGTAGCTAAAAGTTATTTCAATTTAACCTAGCTAGATTAGGCAACCTAGCCTAGTTCGCCTAATCAAAAGTCAACTTAGTTTAATCTAGTTAGGTTAATTATTTATGATAAACAACCTAGGCTAGGTGGCCTATATTAAAAACAAATTTTGGATTCTTAGCCCAAAAAGTCTATATTAAGCTATTTAATTTAAGCCAAGTGGCCTAGGTATCATCGAGGTTGCAAGAGTGAAGACTTGAACCCTTCATTAGATTGTTGTAGCCAATCCAATTACAAAGGACTTGGGAGTTTCCAAAAAGGTTAACAAGCATGTTCATCAATGTTTAAAGGCTAGCGCAAATGATTGTGTGAAATTAAATAGTATAGAGAAGCGCACATGGTCACATGCACGAGGGAAGGCATATTTGGGGGTTGATGGGAAGATGTCATCATGTCATGTGAAGCACACTCGAGGTGCCTCAAATTAAAAAAAACTGGCATTACCTTTGTTCCTAAAAAGGTGAGCTTGGAGATAACATTAGTGGTTTACATTCTCCCACGAGATAAAACCATTAATATGGTACGATATGTTTTGGTTTTAGATGTGAATGGTTTACTATGTCTTGCCCAACATGTTTTGTCACAACATAAGTGGGGGCTATTTGCTCATCCAGTTTAGTGTAGGAACAAGATGGTTTGCCCATGACCAACCTACTATCAATTTCTAACCTTATGTGTGTTAAGGTTTGACATTGGGATTTGGTCATCAACAACACAAACCAATTTGACTCCTATGGTTTAATTATTTCTAGGAAAAGGGTTAGAAATTAAACCTGTGTTTGTGTGGGGTGGTGAGAAATGTGAAAGTACTTATGTTTGTCATCCATTAAATAAAAAATGACCATTAGTGTTGGAAAAACATGGACAAGGTGTTTTAGGAAATAAGTTTAGGAAACAAGTGGTTTAGGGAGTTGACATATTGTAATATTCTACTAATATATGATTGCCCCTACAAGTGTATGGGTAATGTGCCCTACCTTCATATTTTGCATCACCCTTTCAATAGTGAGGTAGATGATAATAACCACTTGTTGGGCACATTGTGGCCCTATTGCTTGGACTTTCTAAGGCTCCCAACACCTTATCCTATGTTGGTTCACACCCACATGGGCAAAAGCTGGTTTCCAAAACAAATCCACATTGGAAGTCCATAAAGATTTATGCATGGTCGCCTTTGACCTAGGTGAGTAGTAGTGCCCTTTAAACTAAGGCACATTTGGATTTCATTCAATTTTTTTTTCTCCCTCTATTTTACTGTTATCTTACAGTTCATAGTTATAAACATATGCTCCATTTTTTTTTACATGCATTTGTAATTTTGCAGGTCAAAGGCATTGTCAAAAGCATCTAAAACGCCAAGGATTCTTGGTGAAAGGGGCAACAATTTTGGGTACACCTATGGGTAATATTTGTGTGGATGTACCAAATCAAACAAAGGAGGTTTCTTTCACAATTTAGGAAACTCACCTGAAAGCAAGCCATTTTTTATTCACTCTATAGGAATGTAATGTGAACAATTGTTCATGATGGCATATCTTAATTATAATAACCTTACTAGATCCGCTTGTAAACTAGTTGATTCCATTTTCAGACTATGCCTCATTTAGTATTCATGTTTATATAATAAGTGGGACTTATCAGCTTATTGGTTAACATGATTGGTCCCCCATTTCAAGCAATAATATGTTGTGAATTTAGTGGAAAGCTTGATGTAGATTATATGTTTGCAAAATTGTTTAGTGTTATTGACATCATTTCCATATTTTTGCAATATAAACCAAATGAGGTCATTGTCTTCATGGACCAGGCAAGACAAAAGCCTTGTGCATATGGCAATTTTGTGAAGTTTGGAGGTGGGGCTGTTTTTCATCATAACAAGGCAATGCCAACAAACACCTTATTTGTAGCTTGCCTTTTCCAGATCTTGACCATGAAACTCCATTGCACATTATAGGCAATGCCATAGGATATGTAATATTGTGGCCTTGGAATTTGCGAAGTTTTTCCATGTAAGTTACGATTTATACATTGTGCAATGGACAAACTTCATACCTTTAGACCTTTGAGTTACAATTTTGATTTTTTTACTAGGTTGTAGTTATGTATTTAGTATATTTACTTTTATGTGCCACAAGTTCTTACATTTTTGTGCACATTATTTTGTTATACATGCCTTTTCGTGGTGGTTTGTTTTTTGTTGGTGTACAAATGTTGTTGTGTTTAAACTAATGAATTAATTTAGCTTGTTGCATCTTATATGTTTTAGCATTTAAACATCTAGATCTAAATTGCATGTGTTATATGTGTATGTGTAAATGTTGTGGGATATATGTATGTATATCACACATTCAACCAACATCTACATGTACACATATAACATAATGGATATTGTAAAATCCTAAATGCTAAACTTGGTAAAATGTAGTAAATGGTTCATACGACATATCCAACATATTAGACATGCCACATTAAAATTTTAAAAAACCAAACAAAATGTTACACATGTATCCATGTCAACAAGGGCTACCAAATAATATAGTACAAAAAAACATGACAAATGTCTCCATGTAAGCAAGGACTGCTAGTAGACTAGTCATAAAAAACAAGAAAATATTAATCCATGTTAGCCAAAGTTAACAATAATTTCGTCGAAACAAACATACAACTATCCTTCACATTCATTAACACTAAAGACAATTTCGTCACATAGACATGACACATGACACCATGTCAAATAACATTATATTATATTTTAGTCACATTAAACATGCCACCTAGTCACCATGTCATGTAGCATTATACTGCTTTTAGTCAAATTAGATATGCCACCTAGTCACCACATCATGTAACATTATACTTTTTTTAGTCAAATTAAACATGCCACGTTGGACAAAACTAGGTAACATGTTGTGTCCAATATGACTTAACTACTACTTTTTACTTGTTTGAGATGACTAGTCCGATTTGACAATAACGTCATCCTATCCAATTATCTTTTATGACTAAAACTCAGTCATAAAAGATAGTTTAAAAGATAATTTTTGATGTAGTGTCAACTATAGTCGCAAAACCATAATGCCACGTGGCACCACAATGTCTTTTACAACTACACAATCATTAACATGAACTTGTAGTTACAATTGTAATAAAAAAAAAGATAATAATCGTTTTATTAACCGATTGTAAACCCAAGATGTGTTGTTGTGTTAGGCAAGACTATTGTTTCGAAGCCAAGTCTAAAGGAATTCCTCTTAAGGTGTTTAAAATAACTTACCATCTACATATGGACATTTACTCCACTAGGCAATATGAATACCTACTTGAGAAAAATAATAGAAGAGACAGGTATTGAAATGGACCCATAAAGGATTATTAGTTTAGATCTGTGTAAGATTAATAAGCATTTTCTATAGTTTCCCTTAAAAAGGAACCATAATTGTGTCGATCGTCCCATTCATGATAAAACAATTTATCATAGGCACTTTTTTTATAAAAATCCCTAGGTATATTAGTACACACCTTGGAAATACATTTTTGGTAGATGATACATCTTACAACACTTGCTTGAAGATGGCCTTTAATGCCATCTTTGTTGAGTCCTATGAGGACCTACCAAAAGAAGATAATTATCTCATGAAAACTTTTCTTGCATATTTATAATTTCTTCATTACTTTGGGCTTAGTGTTCGCACCTTTGTGGGGCTTTATCCTTTTAGCACCATCATAAGTATCAAAGAAGACAATGTTAAATTCTGGACGTTGTTTGAAAAATGTGCTATGGCATGTCATGCCTCTTTTTGTAGAAATCACTTGACATCCTTAGTAAATAGTCCAAAGTTTATCTTTTGCTCCTTCCTTCCAATTCTTTCTTGGATTTTTTAATCTGATTGATTTAAATGGCCCTACAATTTTAGGACTTTCCCAATTGCTCTTTGTTTTTTCTTTTAAGTTATTAGTGCATCGTTTCTTAAGGAGGCGGAAGAAGTGGAGTTGCCAAATTCATGTGTTGTCATTGAACTAGGAATGGATGAGATGCCATTGATTTTCGGAATGGACTCACTAGTGCTTTGTTTGCTTGTAGTGAAGGTGAGTCCATTTCATGTCATTTTTTTATTTGAATGGGGTTCTAGTCGCCACACACTTCAATAAGGGCAAATATGGAAAAGTTGCAACTTGCACCATCATTTTTTGGCTTGGATTGAAGGAATTCTTGGATAATTGTGTTAAGCAATTCCATGTGTATATTTGGTTCGCAACCCATCGTCACCATGTGTATAATTTTTTGGATTGAATCTGGTGTGAAATTCAAATCTTCATCAAACTTCCCAAAGTGCTTGATCAGGCGTTTTGCATGCAAAATCTACATTTCCTACAAGATAATCTTGACAAGCCAATTTTTCATAAGAACATTGATGTTTTTTTTTTGACATATCCTTACACACATGTTGTCAACACCTTGCTTGTAGATGATATCCCCTACAAAAGCATGTTCGATGGATCATATAATGTTATTTTTATGGAAACTTTTGATAGCTTTCATGGGGAGGACAAATATTTAATGGGGATTGTTTTCCCTTATTTAAAATCCTTTCATTTTTCCAGATATGGTGTTTGCACATTTGTAGAACATAATCCATTTGGTCGCATTAGATGTATTAATCAAAATGATCTTAAACAATTTAAAATGTTATTTGTGAAATGCAATTATGATTGCAAGCCCACATTTTATAACAATGAAAAATTGAAATTGAAGCAAAAAATACCTTATTAATTGTTGATCTTGATCTACTTGTTTTAATATTTGAAATATTTCATTTCAAATCTATTAATTATTTAATCCATAACTGCGAATGTTATGCCTAGCCTTTATTTTCAAAGTGTGTACTTTTGACTTAGTGGCCCCCAGGTTGAATTTCACACTAACTTTTGCCTTGTTTTCCTTTAACAATCATATGGTTGTTGTCTGGTGTTTTCTATTATAGTTTTAAGAGTTTTATGTTCGAATCTACTTGGTGGCCACCATGTGGTAGTTTGTGTGTTTTCAATCCATGCGATTGTCAATTTTCCTTAGTTCTTTCTAGATGTTAAAGGCTAACCTTCAAAATTATTGTTCTATTTTTTAGATATTAATTTAATTCATTTAAATTTTCAATTGGACTAACACCTCTTGATTTTTGTAGGTTTTTTATTTATGTCCATCTTCATCCATTCGACGTCCCCACAAGCACTTGCAATCATATCCGTTTATGCCAAAAAAACTTTTGATTTTCAGCATCAACAATGTGTTGTGTTACTTCCTCAAATGTGTTGTTCTGCAACACAATCATCGTGTGAGGGGAACAATATTGATATTAACAAATTAAAAATGAAAGCTAGGGTGGAACATTTCTTTTTTCAAGCTTTCAAAAAAAATTATATTGTGATTTGGTCCTATATGTTGTTGGAAGATGTGAGAGAAGTTTTTCGTTTGTTGGTGCTAGAAGAATTTGTAAGAACTTGTTTTTTTTTTTGGATGTAAATAATGCACTAAGACCTTGGGTCAACTCACTGTAGGGACATACTATTGTTTAAAGGATTTGAATTGTTTGTGGATGAAAATCCTTTAAGGTGTACCACACATGACAAAAAAGGTCTAATATTTACTACATTCCTTTTTTACCTTATTTTTAGTCCTCATAAAAATAATGAGTCAAAAGTTGACAAAATTTTCAAAAGGACGATATTTCATACCATTATACTTCTAGATTCCATCATAATCGTCCATAAATGTGTTTTTACATGGTAAAAAAAGACTAGGTAAAAAAGATTGAAAATAGTGACATTGTAACAAGATTTTGGTACACCTTAAAGAATTTGCACCCGTGTACTTTACATGTTGAAGGCTACCCTATGGGCTAGAAAATCAAAACGCTACTCATTGACGATGAGCCCAACAAGGCCCTTCAGAATTCCAAGTGTAATGGTCTCTTCCTTGAATATTTTAAAAGACATAAATTATCAAATAATAAGGTCCAATGGTTGGACCTTGCATCTTGTTTGTTGCTAGCATTGCTTGGATTGTTGTCCACCAATAACATTCAAGTTCATTATGAGTTTATGGTCAAATATTTTAAGTTTCGTCTAAGTTCCTCTTCAAAACATTATTATTGGTTCTTCAAGTATATGGATAATGATAATGGTGATGTTTGTAATAAGCTGCCCCCTTTAGGTATGCACATTCTAGCCTTTTTTTTCTTCCATTCTATAAATCATTTGTTGATTATAACTTTTGTGCATTGTTCCCTTGTGGTCTTGTATTAACTTTTGTTTGTAGTTGATGTGGACCATTGTTTGTAGACTACGCAACGTTGTTTATAGATATGAAAAGGTGAAAATGATGTTTGCCACCTAGTTTTTTATTTCAAGATGGTGTTGATGTTGGTACATATTTGACGATGAGACATTATAAGATTTCTAGTACTAGGAGGATTTGACAATATTTCTCAAATTGCTTTTTAAATTTAAAATATCATTTTGGGAGCTTTTAAAATTGTTGAGTTTTGTTTGTAGTTGGTTTGGATTATTGTTTGCAGACCACATGGTAATGTTTATAGCTCTAAAGGGTAAAAAATGATGTTGTTCAATTAGATCTTTATGTTTAGAAGGTGCCAATGTAGTTGGTTATCTAATTACACAAGAACCATAATTACCTTCATTATGCTAGTAATATTAATCTATTAGTAAAGGTTATTGGGCTTTATTTATTCAATAAATATTTATTTGAAATGATGGATCTTTCATTACAGCTCTTTTATTTGGAAATGTTTTGAATCCTTCAAATCCATTTTCACTTTTTATCATGTGGTGACCACCAAGTAGTGACTTTATTTCATGTTTTGGTTTTATGATCTACACGATATTCATATTAGCTTTCTTTCATATGATTCTTCTAATCACTATTAATAATGATAATATCCATTGGGTCTATTGGCCGTTAGGTTCAATTTGCAATTTTGGATTTTTTTAAACTATCCAATTTTTTAAAAGTTATTTTTAGACTTTTCCAAAGTTCAGAATTAATTAAATACATGTCATATATTACTTCTACATAAATGAGGTGTCTTTTTTATTAAAAATGTCTTGATGTGAAGTTTATACAATTTACATTTTAACTAAATCCATGCAATTATCATGATGTAATTTTGCATGAAATTATGTGTTTTTTATGTATTAAACATGAACATTCATCTATGTCATTCAAAAATAATGTTTCATCCATTTGAATACATACAATATCATAACCATAATATGGAATTCAATTGATTTTTGTATGAAGCTAAGTAAGTTTGTGATGATATGTATTAAACCAACATTGGAAAAAACCTATAAAAATACTAAAATAAGACCCAAAACCTACCAATAGTGAGAAAATGAATGATAGTAAACCACATACATGCACACCTTTCACAACTCATAGAAAATTTCTTTTACATAGATATTTATATGAGAAAATTTGATGGAGAATGTCTTCTTTAATTGAATAATCACAACCTCAAAAGTGATAGCTCAAAGGTGTAAAAGCTTGAAACAGAAGGATTGCTTGGATGAAAACAAGTCTCCCACAAAGAATAAAATATAAAAGGTCTTTTACCTAATTGGTGAATGCCTTTTGTGAATGGTAGGTCTTATGCTTACATAAGCATAAAAAATATTATAATACTTTGGTTGCTTTGACATTAATTATCATATTTTCGATCTTGCTTCATTGTTAAATAATTCTGAGAAAGGAAAGCAAAAAAAAAACAGATCTATGGTACCAAAAAAAATTCAATCAATTAAATTAATAATTACCAAACATGAAAATTATTGACTATCCTTGTCATTACAATGTCACTTTATGTTGGGAGATAATGATGCACTATTTGTATTATTTTTGAATGTTGAAAATTTGAAAATAAAAATCGGGTAGTTGAATTTCTAAAAGGGAAAAAAAAATAGTAAAAATTATTGATTATTATCAATGGATGTACTATATATATTTTAAAGAAGTTTTCAAATATGTTTTTTAAAGAAAAAATTGTAAAGGAAAATATAAAATCTCTTAAAATGTTTTTGAAATTTTCATTCTTGAAATAATTTGACATTGATATGTTGAACTTGCCATGGTATTATTCATGAATATAAGGTGCCTTCCAAAATACACTAAGAATTGTCTAGAGTTGCAAGCCTAAATGTCTTTATGACTAGTAATTGACAATGTAATGACTTTGACATTTATGGCAGGTTCAAATTAGTGTTTGGTGATTATTAAAAACTACATCAAAATCGGTCAAGTATCAAAGCAAGTTTTTGAGGTTGATAACTATGTTTATCACAAGATCAAATATTCAATTTTGATATATAACCATGAGTATAAAAAATCAAACACCCAATTTTGATTTATTACCATTTTTTCAAAAAGTCAAATAATGGCCTAGGAAAACCTCTTGTTTGATGTTGGGTCTTTCATGATATTCAACATTCTTTGACAAGTTTTGATTTAATCAGAATTTGTAGTTATGTGATTTTGATTTGGTGTTCCCAATACCTAAAATTACCAATTATTGATACAAATTGAAGAAATATTGCACAATAGTTCAAATTTCAAACTAAAAGCTTTCTTTATAGGATCTTCTCATGTAAATGCATGCACGTCTATGGAACATGCCCATCCATCATATCAAAAGATTTAACATTTTTTGTCAAAATTTTGTCCAAAATTTCCAATTTTTTTGTTGCCAAGTGTCAAAAAATTTGATCTTTTTCCCATTAATTTTACCATGAAGATTTTCCCTACATATTTTTGCAAAAAGTTCCCATTTTCAAATACAAATTTTTTACGAAGGTTGTCATTAGGGGTTTTTTTTTTCAATTTTGTGAAGTAGGTCATTTTGTGCTCATGCATAAGAAGACCTAAAAACAAAAGTAGAAAATTTATGAATTTGGGTGACAAAAATTCATCACAAATAAATAAATGTTGAGATTCATTATGTGTCAAAATGCATGTCCAAATTGATGAAAAGATACATATGATTCCCAAAAGAAATCAAATTTCAATATAGTTTCGTTGCTAGTGGAATGCTAATGTATATGATGTTATATTAAGTGGTTATCAAGTTGGGTATTTCAAAACCAATCCTTATGCATGCAAGTGGGGGAAAAAACTTTTTTTTCTATAAATAAACAAGGCTAATTGCAAATTATAATAATAGGCAATTTTGCAAAATGTTTAAACATAGATTATTTTATGCCTTTTGTGAGAAACAATAATTCACAAAGACTCAAACCTTGCTAGTGTTGTTTTTTTCCAAATTTTTGATGTTATGTCATTGGCATTTTCCAACCTACATTCATCAAAATTGGTGGCAATTAGATTTCACAAGTTTTATTATAATTAACTATAAAATGTTCAATTATATGAAATGTGGGCTACAAATCATTTTACACATAAAATTTGTTATTAATATGGATGTTCACATGTTGAGTGTATTTGTGCAACCTAAGTAGAGACTCAAGAAAAGAGAATGCTACTAGTATGAAATGTGTGATTGAAATTGTGTGCCACCAATGTAAATTAAAACTAGATGATGGCAACTTAAATGTGATGGATTTGTTGCTACAAGATTGAAAAACAAATAGCTTGTAACAATATGTGTGATTATAATTTTCATGAATCATGACACTAATCAAAATTTCACAACTTTTGTGTGCAAATCAATCAGGTTGATGTGATCATGAATCTCTTATTGTACTACCAAAAGAAAGAAAGAAGAAAAAAACCATAAAATTCCAAGCCCATAGAATAGTACACTTACAACATATAGTAGCACATCATTGTTAGTGGCTTAACACATTGCAAAACAACAACAATCATTAAGGTTGAATACATCTAACTTTTGCCATTAAATTACAAAGAACTAGGGATCACTTCAAGGATTAAACCCCAATCCATCTATGGATTCTCCCCAATTAGAGTCGAAGGAGGTCCTACATAAAACAAGGCACCTTAGCATATAAATGCCTTTCAAAATTGTTAGTTCTATTGTATTAAAGTGGGCCAAATCTTTTGTAGTTTTTTTTTTTTTTGAAACCCCAAAGCAACAACCTACAAAAACCCCATTACTTCATCTAGCCCAATTTGAAATCACATGCATACCACCAAACATAAGTTGTAAAAAATCAAATGCACAAATGGTTGCAAAAATTTAAACCTAATTTATTGGTTTCCCAATATCCCCTAAAACAAGGACATAGATATTACAAAATCTAATACAAAAAAATCATAAATGCGTAATATAAGAAACCATAGATTTGCACTTCAAAAAACTAGCAATATAGACAATATTATTGCCATCATGTCTTTATAAGCATTGACCTACTAGTTTCCATAATGCATATTTTCCTCCCCCCCCACTCCCAAATTGCAATTTAAAAGGGGAAATCTTTATAGCTTGTAGAATTTTTACATAAACATTCTGACCACCAAGTGTAAATGGGTAGTTAAGTGATTGTGGAACTTTGATTTCATGAAGTTCATTATGGAGAAGGTCCTTTCATCCTCCACACTACCCAATACCATGATAATTGCCAACTCCACGAACTTCAAATATTTTGGCAATTGTGTAGCCAAAATGACATTTGAAGTTAAACATCCCCATAATTTTGTTGTAGGGTTATGATTAAGTAATGGATGCACAACACCATGACTATTCTTTTTCATAGTTAGACAAAAAATAAAGCATGTTGGTCAAGTAGTGTTGGATCCAGCAAACTCGCAACCAAGGTACCATTTGTAAATTTCAACTTAGGGTGGTAAAACTTCATTTTTAGGATTTCCAAATGATTAGAAAAGGAAGCTTTTGCAATAAGGGCCTCCCAATATTAGGGATATATGATCCTCATTGTGTTCATTAATTTGTGGGTAAGGAAACACCTAGAGAGCTCTTTTATTAACACTTTAGCTACATTTGTACATTGGTATTTTACAAACTACACTATAAATGCCCAATTTTCCTTAATCACCATAGACATAACACATGTAGTGGAATTTGTTTTATGTAGCATATAAAAGCATGTGTGGAACTAAAATGCAACATATTCGATTACCTAACTTTCAAGGTCCATCCACCACGCCATGTGCAAATCATCACAAATGTGATGCACCATGTCATTGAAAGTCTGAACTTGGGGTTGCTTGCACCTTTTCAATGGGTCTATGTACCATGAATACAAATCAATAATACATAATATGATGAAGGTGACATAATCACAAACAAAAGTGTCCTTGCCCTAGGCCATTTTGGACAAGGTTTGCACTGCCTCCATCATGGGCAACACATAGGTTAATCCAAGGATATTGTCATAGTCATCAAATAATTCATATATGTTTTTTGTAGTTGGGTCAATGTAAGGTTGGGTGGACCAATTTGCCACAGAACCAAAGTCCTTATTTATTCAAAAAAGTGGTCAAAGTTTGGAAATTTCAACTAGTTTACATTAGTTTACATTGATTTCCTCCATAATTTTTCCATGTCATTAATGGCACATCTAGAATTATTTTTTTTAAAGCATCTAAATTTAAAAAAATTTAAATATTTCTTCTTCCAATATGGTATGGGCTTATGAAAAAATGTTCTTGATTAACCCATTCAAAAGTCCATAAGTATAGTTTTAAATTTTAGCTCATTATTTATTTTGTTCTTACATTTCTTTGATATGATATTTTACTAATTCCAAGTCCCTAACACACGCCCCATCAGTCAATGGACCATAACATAATCGACATAGAAATGCCAATTAGAGGTGTAGTCCATGAGTTTTGAGTTCAAAAGTCCGTGTCTTTCACAATTTTTAAAAATTTGTAAAATGATTTTGTGCGTCATGTAAATATTCATGTTAAGATTTTAAAACCAAGTCCATTTTAATAAATTTTAAGACCTATAAAACAACATGGGCATTGTAATGGCAATCACAAGGTAGAGTTCGTTGGTGTGACACCCAAATTGTTCCACCCAACCATGCATCAACTCAATTGCATTCCTAGCATTGCCATCAACCATCTTAACCACAAAGAACCTTGTACTCTTGCAAAACATGGTCAACATGTGCAAGCATTGATCTTGTTTTAACATTACGAAAGATCTTCCCACCTTTTGTTTGCAATATTTTTCCTAGCTTTGCATGTTCCATATGCTTTTTAGGGGTGTGAGAAAAATACACACACATGGATTACAACAAGGCTTTAATCTTTTCAACCAATGGTAAATTTAAAGGTGTTTGCATGGCCAAATTGCACCTATGGGCCATGTAATGGATTTTAGTGACAAATGGTGCATGTTTTTCTATGAGTTGCATTATTACCCCTGTCTTCATACCTTGAAAAATAATCATGCCATGAATTGCAAAGAAAACTAGTTTGGATGCCAAATCCTCATTAGATAAACCCCCAAAAGTAATTGTTGAATTCAATGACATTGTAGTTAGGTTGTTAAAGCCACCTCTTTTAGTGACCCTTCGCAAATTTAGAAGTATGGGAACCCTCTTGAAATTTTCATCTAGATAGTAATGGATGATATTCAACTTTGGTTATCCATTATTTTGACTTTGACACAATTCAAGGCTATAAATTTTCTTTTTGAATAACATGTTTTATTGTAGCCAACACCATATTATGCGTGGTGTTTACCATTCCCAACATCCAAAGAATTGAGATTTTCAAACAAATTTCAAAACAAGGAAACCTTAATTTAGTAAACATTCCACAAAATGGGATTAAGGTTTTATTAGGAAACTTAACATATTATTAGGATTGAAGCAAGATACCTAAATGGAATTGAATACAAACCTAATATTCCCCATCCACTAGAATTAGTCCGATGCATCTTCAAAATCTTTTCAACTTCAAGAAATTCAAAGAATCTTTGCATACATTCATAATCAATCAAAGGCCCCCCTTGTTTTAGAAGATGGAAAATGGTAATGTGTTGAAGATATTTTTTCTTTTTTGAGCCTTTTTTGTATTTAACATTTGGTCGATCACAAAATCTGGCCATACATATGTTCATTTTTTGCATGTAATTTGTTAAAACTAATATAATATTCACCAACCTTCTATCTAGGTCTAACATGCTTACATTTCTTTCTTATACTATGTTTATGCAAATTGTCCAACTTCAACACCAACAATTTTTCCTTATGTTCAATGTCAGTGCAAATTTTGCACCACACATGGTGAAGCTTACCATTTGCCCCCATGACAAGCTCAATCCATGGGAACTTGGTAGCCCATGTGTGTCTTTGAGATTCTCGCTCAACCTTCCTTTTCTTTGATGCACACACAACATGGATAGAAAAGCTTGTCCATTCATCAATGTTGGCTGCATTAAAATCATTAGAAGACCTTTTGTAAATTATTTGTGGATGTACTTGGGTTTGGTTTGAAAGGAAGAAATGCTTGAGTATCCATTTGCATGCTTCAAGATCCCAATTCCATCACTACACCTTTGGAACCTAAGTACCAATACCACATGGATTTCCATAAAAGAAGAGGCATAACCTAAAGTTGGTAGGGTTTTTTATAGGTGCCATGGCTCAAACAAAGACCTGCAATGAAAACACAGAGTTAGTAATCAATGAAAGAATTTGATAACAATTAAATTTTGGGTTGAATTCAAGACTAATTTTTTCATTAGATGGAACAAAACATTATATGGAGGAAATATGCACCTACCCAACTATTTGTACATGTAAATTAACCACCTTCATTAAACAAATGTACATGATTTATCACCACATCAAATGTAACTAATTCCTACTTGGGTGAAAACAAAGTCTAAAGAACTAGGGGCACCAAGGTACATGTCCTTTCCAAGCACTACACATGACATGTATTATTTTTTGTGTTGGTTTATAACTTTAAATTTTGTATTTCAGATGCCCCATTTAACACTACATTTTAGAACATTTTGACTACAAATTGATTTTATATCATGTATTATGCATTCATGCCCTATATCACATAATGTAAACAACTTTTTGTTAAAAGGACATTTTCAAAATCCATAATTTTCATGGTCAAAAACACTTTTGACTCGAATGTGTTCAAATGGGTTATAAAAACAATTTTCATCAATTCAAGTCCTTTTGCCCTTCCAATAATTAATGTTAAAATCCTCTCCAATTTTTAGAAGGAATGGTGCACATTTGGTAGAAAAAATAAAAAACAAAAATACAAATATTATCCATTCTCGAAGTTTGAATGCTTTGAAAATGCATTTTCTTTTTTATTTGTGTTAAGTTTTGAGCATGTAAACTTGCAATTGTTGAAAAATATTCCAAAAAAAAAATGATAATCCAAACTATTATGCTTCAATGATGATCTTTCAAACATGCAAAAATGTAATTTTAAGGAATGTCCATTCACTTAGATGACACCTTTGACTATGTTTTTACCCAATTGTTAAAAAAACTAAATGATTTTGATTTATAAGAGTTGTTTCTGCTTGAACTTGTTGCCATTGCTTTTAATGTAGGTTTGTAACTTGATAATTTAAGATTTGCTTGTGTTTTCCAAGTTGCATTTTATGTAGGTTTGTACTAATAAATTGCAAAAGATGAAACTTATGATTTTAGGTGCTTACTAACCTTCATGGAACTTGACATGATTAAAGCCAAGGCATTTGATGTTAGACAATAAGAAACAAAAATAATGTCATTAATAATTCAAGAATCATAGAATTGAAACACTAAATGCATGTCAAGTTATTAAATTACAAGGCAAGAAATAAAAATGCATCCAAAATTTCAACAAGCTAAGTGATGTGCTCCCAAGTTCCTAGTTAGACCCAAGATGGGTCTAAGTTACTCAAACAACGGAATTGTGAGGAATTTGGGGCACGCTCCCAGCTTTCAGCATTAGAAGGGGTAGAGGGGCATGTTGAAGCTCTGGGATGGGACTAGGAAAAGTGACAAACTTTAGTTATTTACTCGAACCTACATCAAACCAACCAATAAGTTGGTTAGTGTTGCAACCCTACTTTGAGGGAGTGTGAGGATGAAACTCACACTCCCAAAAATTGGGACTTGGGAATCTTCCGTAATTCCCTAAACTTTAGATTTCGATTGCAGGGTTAAAACACCTTGCATTGGGGTGTTCCTTATATCATTGGAAAGCTATTGAAAATGGGCTCGCATGGGCCATTTAGACATCTATAGCACAAGTTATGGCAAAAAGAAGGGCCATGAGTCAAACGGGTAGTTTGATTCCCGACCACTAAAAGTCGGGAATTGACCCGACCCCGGTGCGTGCAAGTGAAATGTGATACACTGTTGGAAAGCTCTCGAGGAGAGCTACAAGTTTGCTTTAGACCTCATTCTAATCGGAGGTCTAAGCAAAGAGTTATGACCTCGCAAAGTCCCAGGAGTCCAAATTGGGACAATTTCGGGACTCCTCCTTGGGAGTCCCAGAACAAAAAACCATTTGAATGTGGGTGCCGTAGAGAGGCACATAATATACTGTATGGGGGAAGGTGGTGGCTTCCCTCGAGTTTGGGCCGTGGTGAATCATGTGAGTCCAGAGTTGCCCGTGGTTTGTCCTAGCACCAAAGGTGCTCCAAAAAGTGATCTAACCAACTTGTTGGTTGGTTTGATGCAGGTTCGAGTAAGTAAGTAAAGCTTGTCACTCTTCCTAGTCCCATCCCGGAGGTTCAACACACCCCTCTACCCCTTCTAGTGCTGAGAATTGGGAATGTGCCCTAAGTTCTTCACAAATTCGTTGTCGAGTAATTTAGACCTAATTTGGGCCTAACTAAGAACTTGGGAGTGCATAAGTTAGATCACTTTATGGAGCACTTTTAGTGTTAGGACAAGCAACGGGACAAGCAACTTTGGATTCACAAGACTCATCACGGCCCGAACTCGAGGGAAGCCACCACCTTCCCTCATATAATATTCTCTGCGTCTCTCCACGACACCTACATCCGAATGGCTTTTTGTCCTAGGACTCCTAAGGAGAAGTCCCGAAACTGTCCCAGTTTGGACTCCCGGGACTTTGCGAGGTCAGAATTCTTTTCCTAGACCTCCGATTGGGATGAGGTCTAAAGCAAACTTGTAGCTCTCCTTGAGAGCTTTCCAATGGTGTATTGTGCTTGACCTACATGCACCAAGATTAGGTCGATTCCTGATTTTTAGTGGTCGGAAATCAAATTGCCAGTTTGACTCTCAACCCTTCTTTTTGCCATAACATGTGCTAGAGATGTCCAAATGCCCATGCGAGCCCATTTTTGACATGTACACTTTGATAATTTTCCAATGATATAAAGAACACCCCAATGCGAGGTGTTTTGACCCCTGCAATCAAACTCTGAAGTGTCAGGAGTCTCGAAGGACTCCCAAGTCCCAATTTCGAGAATGTGAGTTTCATCCTCACACTCTTTCAAAGTAGGGTTGCAACACTAAGTTTAATTTCACCTACAATCAAGACATTATGGAAACATTTTTTAAAAATGTGGTTCATTATTGATTGGCTTTGATTGAAATTACCTTGTTGAATGCAACAATATACACAAATTAAGGAGCACAAATTGACTTTGTAAATTGCCTTTTCAAAATGCATAATTAAACAACTTTTAGAACCATCATTGGGACCACAACATATTAACAATAAGGATATCTTGTTGGAAGGTTAAAAAGTGATGTTTGCCACACTTTAACCTTGGGCAATAACATTTGTTGGCCACTAAATTTATGTTGTTTCTGAACTTGCTTTTTGTTCAAAATAAATGCCAACGTGTGTATTAAACGTGAAAAATATGCCATAAAACACAAAATTTAGGAAATATATGGAATTTTAATATCTAATAACATATATTAAATAAAAATACCATCTTCAAAGATAGGAGATTAATGAAAATTTTAAAATTACTTTACATTGTAATCAGTGCATGACAAAGAGAAGGTCAACAACATTTGGGGGCAATTTAAAGGATGATGTGAAAAATCTTTACACACTTTTCAACTTAAAGACATGTAATTCACAAAATTCATTTGGGGTGGAACTAATGTAGTCGTATTTTAATAAGTTAAGATGTGGTTCAATGGAAGGTAATGAATCACCTTAAAAAACCTATGGCATTGTGTGTCCATTTAGTACCAAAAGATGTTGAGAAAATCATTGTACTTACCATGACAAGATGTGACGAAGTGTTGTGTTGTGCTCTAGTTGGAAGTTCACAGTTTTTGACAATTTGATCCCCCCTTGTTCCCATTGCCATAACGCCTTCATAAAACTTTCAAATCTAGCATGCATAAAGTTGTTGGAAAACTAATATCAAAGGCAACATTCATACAAAATCTCATATGTTTTTTATTCTATAGTCAAGAGATATGATTCAAAACTTGAATGTTAATTTGATAACAATAGAAAAAAACAACAATATACCCTTTCTACTTTTAGTAATTATATTTCTCCAACAGAAAGTTTGATGAAACTGAAATTTTGTGTGAAGATGAATCATTTGAGTTCTTAAGCAAATCCATTGTTATAGTTAGGAGATTGAACTTAGAACAAAAAGTCCAGAGATTACTTTCAAGGAAGAGAAAAAATTATTCTATCTTAACATTTTCCCCTTGTCAAACTAACACTTCCTTCTTGCAAAAACCACCTCTCTAAACCATAAGTCTTTCTCCTTCCACACAAGCAAAAGCCAAACAAGTTCAAGTTGGGTGAAAATCCTTTAATAGGTATTACATAGGATAAAAAAGGCCTAGTCCTTATAACAGTCCTTTTTTACCCTATATTTTGATCCCCATAAAAAATAATGAGTCAAAAGTTGTCAAAAACTTTAGAAGGACTATATTTTAAACCATTATAATTTAAAATTCCATCATAATCATCCATAAATATGTCTTTACATGGTAAAAAAGATAGAAAAAGGTGACATGATGACAAGATTTTGGTACACCTTATAGAATTTGGACCCAATTCAAATCCACGTGTGGTAGTAAGAGCGTGAGCCTCCTTCAAGACCATTCCTTGAACTTGTTTTCCCTTGGCCAATGAAAGCTTGTGGAAATATTTGTTTTTAATCAATGGATTCTTTTCCTTTCATGAACCAATGGGAATTGAGGATGATTACATTATCCAATGATGGTTAGGATGATAATCATTGCACTGAATGAAAACATTAGAAGGGTTTCCATCCTCCATTCAAAATAAGATAATAATTCTCAAGACCAATGAATTTGAAGGATCCATCCTTTTCCTTATTTTAATTATCTTGATGGGCCTTGAGTTTGATTATTGCCAATTCCATCAACTTGGCCCAACATCCTAATTTTTCATTTAAAATTTTTTTAGTAATTAACCTTTAGGATAGTTTATCGGTAGTAAGAAGTAACATCTTTTGGTTTTTTTTTGGCTAAGTTAACTAGTAGAACATTAATAATCTTCCTTCCAACCCATATATTGTTCACTTGTATAGTCCGTAGTAAATTGTATTAGCTTCTTGAGTATTACATAATCAATTGGAAATAAATTTTTCATTATAATAATTCCCTTGTACTATCCAAATCCACCATTAAAATTAAGGCTTATTGAATTCATTGCAACTAGGGTGTCGAGGTTTTCATATAATTCCACCATTGAAACCAATATTGTTGCATACTATGCCTACCCTAATTTCCAAAATAAAAACATAAAACCTCCTTTGAATGCAAGTACCAAGTTTGTTGTTTTGGCTATTTTTTAATTTTTTGTTGATGCATGCAGAGATCTAATCATGGCGAATGATGCCACCACGTCTTCAAATCTTCCGGTCATGTTAATAGAAAATGAAAAGCTTGAAAAAGTAACACTCGACGTGAATGTTTCTTAATAGCTGTGCAAAAAATAACTAATTGGAAGGGTGGTGTGCACTTGAGTGGTTCAATCTGTAAGGGATCATTGAAAGTTGCTTAACCTTTATGCTTTTGCCATATACTTAGAATTAGTTATTATTTTTGAAAATAGGGTTGAAAGGTTTGATGAATGTTAATGTGAAGATGATGACATTCGTTTTTTTTTTGCAAACATGGGTTTTTGGTGATGGACATTATTGTTGGTTGAAAGGGTTGATTAACTCGTTGCCAATGGAACATCAGGCATAGTATCTTGTTCAAACCATTTGTCAATTTATCAAATTTTCGTAATTAAAATGAATATTTGCTAGACTATGGTCTAATAGGTGTACTATTTTTATCATCTTATCCTTCATAGGATTGTTTAGTAACATATGAAATTTTCCTACATGTCTATTAGTTGAATATTATGTTCATTCGTGAAACATTTGTTGTATTTCCAACCTTTTTTAATCAAATAATTCATGTTCAACTAAATTAATAAGCTTGGCTTTTTAGATGTTTCCCTTGTCAATGATCACAATTCATAATTATACCTACAACTTATGTAATATTAAAAATGATTATAATGAATAACATTTGGATGCTAATCTATATCTAATTATGTTAATATGGCTATTCAACATTTAATATTTGAATAATTAACCCTAATTTACTTAATAAATTTGAAATAGTTCAAGAAGCTCAATTCAATTATAACTTCCTAAATGCTACTATTACATATTTAAAAGGTAACTTACTAGATTAAAAAAACCAATTATAGTGTCCAAGGAAGGATACTATTGAACTAGGCTCATACATGAACACACCAACACTTACAAATTAAAATGATAAAAAGAAGCTTTATAAACTTATATTATAGGCATGGACAAAAATAACTTTAACAACATCAAGGGGTTGAAGGGATGAAAACACCAACACTTATGATTGAAGTGATAGAGAAAAACTCCCTAAACATTACATTGTGGTTAATGAGAAAGAAGCTCAACACATTAAAGGGGTTGAAAGGATGAACACATCAACATTTATAGATTGAAGTGACAAAGATATCAAGTTCCTTAAACTTTATATTATAGCCAATAGAAAGAAGTTCAATAACATCGGGGGTTTAGGGATGAACATAACAACATAAATCATGTATAAATGCAATTTGTTGTACATTAAACCTAGACCAAACCTTATTGCACAATGCAAAAAAAAAAGGAAAATTGTGTAGATTTGTGAAATGATGTGTCATTCAATCATTGACAATAAACCAAGAACCCTAAACATTTTGATTCGAGTTTTGCTTGACATTTTATAAATCAAAACTCACATTTTGTGCATTTTTTGGTGGAGGTTTGTATTAATTCATCAACACAATAATCTTTTTCCAAATTGATTACAAACTATCGATCAACAAATTAGGATTCCAATCTTCTTCCCAATTGATTATAAATTATCAATCAAAAAGTCGAGATGGACATGCAACACACTACTTCATGAACACAAAAGAACAAAACAACACAACTTGTACTTAAATCCTTATCTTTGCTTTCTATAAGAAGGTGGTTTAAACTTTGGAAGGCATGAACTTGCAACACATTCCAAATTTAAATAGTTAGAAACATAGAATCTAGCCAAATTTTGAGGTGGTCAAAAAATTAACATCAAACGCCTTTTAAACATTCATTGAAATTGCCAAATTAGATTTTGTATTTGTAAGCTTCAAATGTTACTTACTTCTCCCCCCATTTAAAACTTGTAAAAAACCATATGCGATAATGGCTTGCTTGAAGTTGAATTACTTGCAATGGCTCAATTATCCTTAGAGAAATATTGATGACATCAAATGTTTCATGAGCTAAAAAGAAAGAAGATAAAAAAACTTGCGAAGGATGGCTTGTATGAAAGGAAGATAACATGATTGTGTATAATGAAGAGGGGGGGTTTTGTGCTTCAAAAGAGATGTAGCCATTGCAAACAATAGCGATGGAAATAGGAGATAGTTGACAAATCTTGCAAACCTAAAAGTCAATTATACGTTTTTAGCAAAATTTCCAAATTTTTCTTGGTTTTTCCCTTTATGTGATTTACTTGTCATGAATGAATTTTTCATTTTGGTGAAAATTTGCACAAAAAGAAAAGCTGGGCCTTGCTGATTATAAAAAATACATTCCACATAGCTTAACCCTTTGTGCCCCCC
>Ga0116227_10002133_pt1 | contig 45191 bp, 30 predicted proteins | sample S1TSphgellanicum_FD_89693 | JGI IMG/M metagenome (GOLD analysis project Ga0116227, IMG submission 89693) | Host-associated microbial communities from peat moss isolated from Minnesota, USA - S1T2_Fb - Sphagnum magellanicum MG | ecosystem: Host-associated > Plants > Peat moss > Unclassified...
AATCTAAAATCTAAAATCTAAAATCTAAAATCTAAAATCTAAAATCTAAAATCTAAAATCTAAAATCTAAAATCTAAAATCTAAAATCTAAAATCTAAAATCAACTCCTGAAAGCTAAAGGCGTAAAAGTGGTTTGTTTTTTAAAGAAATTAGAAAAATGTGCCAGTTCCTCAAAACCTAAAGAAAAAGCGATTTCCGAGATATTCCAATCGGTTTGTTTTAATAAAATCTTTGCTTCGTTCGTTAATCTCGTGGTGATTAATTCTGTAGTGGTTTTACCGGTATTTTCTTTTAAAACCTTATTCAGGTGGTTGACGTGTACGGATAACCTTTCGGCAAAATCCTTGGCTGTTCTAAGTTCCAGTCGTTGATTAGGAGATTCTATTGGAAATTGTCTTTCCAGTAATTCGGCAAATAAAGAAGAAACTCTTGCAGCCGAATTATGTTTAGAATACAATGCTGTTATGGGTTGTAATTTTTGACCGAAGTGAATTAACTCGGCCACGTAATTACGAATTAAATCATATTTATAAATATAATCTGAATTGATTTCTTTTTGTATTTTGTTGAAAATCAATTCCACTTCGGCTACTTCTTCATCTGTAAGCTGAAAAATAGGATAGCCGTCTGAAGCAAAAATAGGAAGTTCATCCAGATCAATTCCGCTTTTGTTTTTAGATAAAAATTCGCTGGTAAATACGCAAAATTGCCCAGACTGATTAGTGTCTTGGGGCAAATAATTATAAGGAATTTTTGGTGTGGCAAATAAAAGTCCCTGTTTGTCTATTTCGATTATTTTATCGGCATATTCTGCCCGGTTTTTACCCTTAATTAAACTGATTTTATAATAAGCACGTCGGTCATATGGCATAATCGATTTTCCCTGAAGACGTTCTAAAAGTTCCTTAATGTCAAAAACATTAAAATGTCCGATTTCTTTTTTGATGTCATTGGGTAATAATGAACTCGGTTCGATTGAAGAACCTTTGGTGATGTCCTGATAAAATGAATCGAGTGATTTCATAAGATGAATTGTAAAATTCAAATATACGAAAAAAAATAGCATGCAGATTTAACAGATTTAAACAGATGTACGCTAATTTTTTTGTTCTCATTTTTGTCATCCTGATTTCTATGATGAAGACTTTGTGTCTTAGCGACTTTGCAGCAAAATATTAAAACAAACTCCCTTGAATTAATTCCGGTTGAGGATTACTGCCAAATGGAAAAGTATCAATTACAAAAAACTGTTTTTTAACAGGATCCAATTCTCTTAAAACAATACTATCACACAAAAAACTCAAATCGATTGTAGTAAATAAATCATTCGCAATTTTGATACTTTCGGGAGTTAGTTTTCTTCCAATTGAAATATGAGGATCGCTGCTCTTTTTTAAGTGCGTAAGTAACAGTGCATCCTGTGTTTTTTTCATAACAGGTTTTAAATTATTTTTTGATTCTTCATTAGGAGCAATAAAAAATGCTCCACTATCATAAGAACCAAAATGATCTAAAAGCACCTGAAATGGAGTAAAAGTGTCCGAGATTTTTAGAAGTTTTTGTTTGAATTTATCCAATTGAGATTCATTAATTTTAAATTCGCAAATAGTAATATGTGCTACAGAATTTTTGCTGTTGAACCAGCCAATTTTTGCAGCCAAATCTTCTTTCATTATTCGAATTGCATTAATTAGAGTTGCTGACGGATGAATAACAACTGAATATTTCTTTTCCATTTAGAACTGTTTTTATTCAAATTTACAATTTCCCCTTTAGATACAGCCGATGTTCTATTTCTGATTTGAGTAAACCACTGCCTCCTCCAAAATGTTCAATGACTTCAACGTTTGGTTGATGTTTTAAGCAAAAAGACGTAAAATCTTTTTCGACATGATCCTCTATACCGGAACTCAGCAGCACAATGTCAACTTTGTGATTTATAAAATGTTCCTGAGCGAGGTTTTCGTCACTAAAGCCAATTGCATTCCAGTTGTCATAAGCGTTTACCAGCCTTAGTAAAATCTCTAAAATAGGTTGGTTTTTTCCGAGTATTAAGAATTCAAATGTTTTCATACCAGTAATTTTAAATGCAAATTTAGAAGTAATATAATAGTTTTAACTTAATCCAGGACAAGATTTTATAATGAGAACTTAGAAGAGTATTTCTGTAATCGTTTTTGGAAAAAAAACACCTCTAATCTGTGAAAATTTTTGATATTCAAAAGTGGAGAACTGGCAGAGAATAAGCATTTTAGTAATTTTTAAAAAGAAAATCTTTCCAGAATGTGGAAACCCGTAATGTTTTCTCTAAAGGAGCTTGTAATTTTGTGATGTAAAGATAGATATAGATGTTGTTTTTTGCCTTTTTAAATAACATTATTGTATTCTGTTTTTTTACTGTTTTTGGAGAAACATTTTTTTAAATGAAAATTTGACGTGTTCATTTGATAATGGATGACTTTGTATAAGTTTGCAAGCATACAAAAAGTCTAATTTTTATCGGGTTTTTAGATTTTGTTAAACAAAGTCTGAAAACCCTTTTTTTATGTTTATCCTAAAACAGGCGATAAAAAAAGCGAAACTTTGATAGTTCCGCCTTTTATTAAATGAATTTTAGTTAGTAAATCCATGGATTTTCAGCCATTCTTCACAATCTCTCGTCCAAAACTTGCTGGTATCCTTTACGCCCAGGCCAAAACCATGTCCGCCTTTTTCATAGATATGTAATTCAGCCGAAACTCCATTGTTTTTAAGCGCTAAGTAAAAATTGATGCTATTTTCCGGTATAACGGTCTGATCGTCGCTGGCATGTACTAAAAAGGTAGGAGGTGTTTGTGCAGTTACTCTTTTTTCATTTGAAAAATAATCCAGAACATCCTGAGATGCATGATCACCTATTAAGCTGGTTTGAGAACCTTTGTGTGTAACATGTTCAACCATTGATATTACAGGATAAATTAAAAGTGAAAAATCTGGGCGCGCACTTATTTTAGAACTTGTCTCATAAACTTTATCGTCATAATGCGTTGCTAAGGTCGAGGCTAAATGACCTCCGGCAGAAAATCCTATAATTCCAATTTTATTAGCGTCGATGTTGTATTTTGCTGCATTTTGTCTCACATAGCGCATTGCTTCCTGTGCATCTTGCAAAGGCCCTATGGTCTTGTTCTTCATTATTTTATGACTTGGTAATCTGTATTTTACCACAAAAGCCACGATCCCTAAATTATTAAGCCATTCGGCAACTTTAGTTCCTTCTTTATCAATAGCTAAGTGCTGATATCCTCCGCCAGGAAAAATAAGAACAGCAGTCTGATTGGGTTTACTTTCTTTAGGTAAAAAAACACTTAAAGTAGGAATTGAAACCAGACTTGTACTTTGCACTTTTCCGTCTTTGATACTTTCATTTTCGATATAGTCGGGAGCTTTAATTTCGTCTGGAATTTTATTCCATAACGGTATAATTTTATTTTGAGCATGGAGTTGGTTTATAAGCCCGGGAAACAAGACAAGAATTATAGCGACTTTTTTCAGGAACATTTCTTTAAATTTTTTCAATTTTATCATGAATTGATTAGATAATGTGTTTTTTTAGTAATTATTCAAAAATAGAAAATATCATTTGTTTTTCTTATGCAATCAACGTCAAAAAAGGGTTTTTATTTTGAGATAGCCCAAAGCGGTGGCAAGCTATTGATTTCAGTACAATTTTACCCCCTAATAAGGACAAATTTCATATCCTTGCTTTTAACAGTTATATTGTTTAATGTGTAATTTTGAATATATTTTTTTGTTCTATATGTTTATTTATTTGGGTAAAATAATTTTTTATCTAATATATTTGGATTATAAAGATTAAAAACTATATTTGTGCAATCGATTACATTATTTTGTTTTGTTTGATTTGCCAGATTGATTTTTATTGTCTTTTGAGATTATATGGACAAATTAATATTGCGAAAAAAATATCAATTTTATAATTCAATTAACTATGAACCAACCACCAGACGCAGTTGTTACCGATCAAGCTAAAAAATCTACAGGAACTTATCGTTGGAGTATATGCGCTTTACTCTTTTTTGCTACAACAATCAATTATTTAGACAGGCAAGTACTTTCATTAACCTGGAGTGATTTTATTGCTCCTGAATTTCACTGGACCAACAACGATTATGGAAATATTACAGCATTATTTTCTATTTTTTATGCTGTTTCTTTATTATTTGCAGGACGATTTGTAGACTGGCTCGATACCAAAAAAGGATTTCTTTGGGCAATTGGTATCTGGTCACTAGGGGCCTGTTTGCATGCTTTTTGTGGTATTGCAACATCGGGAATCATTACAGGGAACTGGTTTGTGGGTTTTGAAGGAGCAAAAGATGCTATTGATCTGGTGCAGGATACAGGATTGGTAATTAATGTAAGTGTTACATTATTCATATTTGCCCGCTTTATTCTGGCAGTAGGTGAGGCAGGAAATTTTCCGGCAGCTATTAAAACTACAGCGGAATATTTTCCTAAAAAAGACAGGGCATTTTCTACCAGCATCTTTAATGCAGGTGCCACAGTTGGTGCGCTGGCAGCTCCGATATCGATTCCGTTTATAGCGAAATCTTTTGGTTGGGAAATGGCTTTTATTATTATTGGTGCCTTAGGATTTGTCTGGATGGGATTTTGGGTTTTCATGTACGATAAACCGGAAAGACATCCAAAAGTGAGTGCTGCCGAATTAGAATATATACAGCAAGATGATGTGGCCGATAGTAAATTAGTAGGCTATGTGCCTGAAACTACAACTAAGGTATCATTTGTAGACTGTTTTAAATACAAACAAACCTGGGCTTTTGCTTTTGGGAAATTCATGACAGATGGGGTATGGTGGTTCTTTTTATTCTGGACGCCGGCTTATTTAAGCTCTGTTTACGGAATGGATTCTACGCAGGCTGCTTTACCATTATTTGTTTTATACATGATTACACTGCTTTCTATTGTTGGAGGATGGTTACCAACTTATTTTGTAGAAAAGAAAGGAATGAATCCTTATGAAGGAAGAATGAGAGCGATGTTAATTTTTGCATTTTTTCCATTATTGGCTTTAATTGCACAACCTTTAGGATATATAAGCTACTGGATTCCTGTAGTTATTATTGGTATCGCGGGTGCTGCCCACCAATCGTGGTCGGCAAATATTTTCACAACTGTTGGAGATATGTTTCCTAAAAAAGCAATAGCTACCATTACAGGTATTGGCGGATTAGCAGGCGGTGTTGGTTCAACCATCATCAATAAGGGGTCAGGACTGTTATTTGACCATGCTAAAGAAACGAATATGTCTTTTATGGGCTTTCACGGAATTGAAGCAGGATATTTCATTATCTTTTCTATCTGTGCTGTTTGTTATCTGACTGGTTGGTTGGTAATGAAAACATTAGTTCCTAAATACAGCCCGATTACCGGTTTGTAATATTTGGAAAATTTTATTAGTTGGAAAATGTGTTTTTTAAATATAAAAAATTAATTTTGTGCAATCGATTACATTAAAAGAAAAATTATGACAAAATATAGTTCAAGATACGCGTCAAGCCCGGAAGCTGTAAAAAAATATGATACTCAGGAATTAAGAAGTGAATTCTTAATTGATGATCTTATGCAGGAAGATGAAATAGTATTGACTTATTCTCATTATGACAGATACATTGCCGGATCTGCAGTTCCGGTAAAAGGAGATTTAAAACTGGAAACTATTGATCCGCTTAAAGCAGGCTACTTTTTAGAAAGAAGAGAGATCGGAATTATTAATGTTGGAGGAAGCGGTTCTATTGTAGTTGAAGGAAAAACGTACACGTTAGGATTTAAAGATGCTTTGTATATCGGTAGCGGTAATAAAGAAGTGGTTTTTAAAAGTGATGACAGCAAGAATCCTGCTAAATATTATATTAATTCTGCACCGGCTCATACTACTTACCCAACAGTAAAAGTAAGTCTGGCAGAAGCAAATAAATTAGAATTAGGTACGATGGAAACGGCGAATCACCGTACGGTAAACCAAATGATCATTGGCAGTGTTGTAACGACTTGCCAGTTGCAAATGGGAATGACGGAATTAAGACCTGGAAGTGTTTGGAATACTATGCCGGCCCACGTACACGATCGTAGAATGGAAGTGTATTTCTATTTGGATATCCCGGAAAATCAGGCAGTTTGTCACTTCATGGGACAACCTCAGGAAACGAGACATATCTGGATGAACAATCATCAGGCAGTTATTTCTCCACCATGGTCAATTCACTCAGGATCAGGAACCAGTAATTATACTTTTATCTGGGGAATGGCCGGAGAGAATTTAGATTACGGAGATATGGATGTTTGTAAAATAACTGATTTAAGATAACTTAATAACAATTAAATAAAAAATTATGTCAATTAACCTTTTTGATTTAACTGGAAAAATTGCACTTGTTACGGGAGGGGTTCACGGTCTTGGAATGGCTATGGCTAAAGGACTTGGACAAGCAGGCGCAAAAATTGTAATAAACGATCGTTCATCAAGAGAAACAGTAGATAACGCAGTTGCAGAATATAAATCTGTTGGTATTGAAGCTTACGGATATGTATTTGATGTAACGGATGAAGCAGCTGTAATAGAAAATATAAAGAAAATAGAAACTGAAGTAGGTCCAATTGATATTTTGATCAACAACGCGGGAATTATAAAAAGAATCCCTATGATTGAAATGGAAGTTGAAGATTTTGAAGCCGTAATAAAAGTAGATTTAGTAAGTCCTTTTATCGTTTCAAAAGCTGTTGCAAAAGGAATGATTGAAAGAAGACAGGGAAAAATAATCAATATCTGTTCGATGATGAGTGAGTTAGGTAGGGATTCTGTGAGCGCCTATGCTGCTGCAAAAGGCGGTTTGAAAATGTTAACCAAAAACATGGCAACAGAATGGGCTAAATTTAATATCCAGACGAATGGGATTGGCCCGGGATATTTTGCTACTAGCCAAACAGCTCCTATTAGAGTAGACGGACACCCTTTTAACGAATTTATTATCAGCAGAACACCTGCTGCGCGTTGGGGAGATCCGGAAGATTTACAAGGCGCTGCAATCTTCTTGTCTTCAAAAGCAAGTGATTTCGTTAATGGTCATATTTTGTATGTTGATGGCGGAATTTTAGCTACGATTGGAAAACCATCAAATGAGTAATTGGCAATTTTAAAGAAAAAGAGATGAGCTTAAATCAAACATTCATAAACGATAACTTTTTACTTGAAAATAAATTTGCTGAAGAGTTATATCATAATTATTCCAAAAACCAACCTATAATAGATTATCACAATCATTTGAATCCGCAGTTTATTGCAGAGGATAAGATTTTTGACAACATAACACAAGTTTGGATTAACGGAGATCACTACAAATGGCGTGCAATGCGTACATTAGGCATCAACGAGCAGTTTGTTACAGGAAACGGGTCTGATAAAGATAAATTCTTAAACTGGGCAAAAACGGTTCCGTATACGATGCGTAATCCTTTGTATCACTGGACACATTTAGAGTTAGCCCGTTATTTTGATATTTATGATTTACTAAATGAAAAATCAGCTGAGAAAATCTATATCGAAACTACAGAGAAAATCAATTCTCAGGCTTACAGTACACAAAATCTGCTTAAAAAAGTAAACGCTGAATTGGTTTGTACTACAGAAGATCCGATTGATAGTTTAGAGTTTCACCAAAAACTTGCTAAAAACCCTATCGGAACTAAAATGAGTACGGCTTTCAGACCTGATAAAGCTATCTTAATTTCTAATGATGGTTATAATGCGTATCTGGACACATTAGGGGATGTGTCCGGTATTGCAATCAATACCTATGCAGACTTATGCAGCGCATTGAAAAACAGAATTGAATTCTTTAATCAAAACGGTTGTAAGCTTAGTGATCACGGGTTAGATCAGATATATTTTGAAGAGTTTACAGAAAGTGAAATAAATACAATCTTTAAAAAGAAAAGAGAAAACAGAATTATAACTCCTGAAGAAGCTTTAAAATTCCAAAGTGCTGTATTGTTGTTCTTGTCAGAAACCTATCATCAATTTGGCTGGGTACAACAGTTTCACTTAGGTGCATTGCGTAACAATAATGCACGTATGCACAGGATTTTAGGGCCTGATACAGGTTGGGATTCTATAGGTGATTATCCGCAAGCACAAAAATTATCCAGCTTTTTAAATGCATTGGATAGTAAAGATAAATTGACTAAAACAATCATCTACAACTTAAATCCTGCTGACAACGAGGTGATGGCAACCATGATTGGAAATTTTAATGACGGTAGTGTTCGCGGAAAAGTACAGTTTGGGTCTGGATGGTGGTTTTTAGATCAAAAAGACGGAATGACCAAACAGTTAAATGCTCTTTCAAATATGGGATTAATTAGTTGTTTCGTAGGAATGCTGACTGATTCGAGAAGTTTCTTGTCTTTCCCAAGACACGAATATTTCAGACGTATTTTGTGTAATCTTTTAGGAGACGAAATCAAACGTGGTGAACTTCCTAATGATATGGAATGGATTGGAAAACTGGTTTCAGACATTTCATATAACAACGCAAAAGAATATTTCAAGTTCTAATATTTTTAAAAAGTTTTGAACCATTAAGATATTAAGTTTCATTAAGAAGTAAAACTTAACTATTCTTAATCTCTTAATGGTAAAAAAAAGAAAATTTACTGGTAAAACAATAAAAACAATATGAGTAAAGTAGTTGCATTCGGAGAAATTATGCTGCGTCTTTCGACAGAGAGGCATTTACGTTTTTCGCAATCATCAGCATTTGGTGCTTCTTATGGAGGCGGGGAATTTAATGTTTGTGTGTCTTTGGTGAATTATGGCGTAAATGCAGAATTTGTAACAAGATTACCTGAAAACGAGATTGGGACTTCGGCATTAAAGGAAATGCGAAAAATGAACGTTGAGTCTAAAAACATAGTTTATGGAGGCGAACGTTTAGGAATTTATTTTCTTGAAACTGGCGCAGGAACACGTGGCAGTAACGTTGTTTATGATCGTGCACATAGTTCAATGGCAACTATTCAAAAGGGTATAATTGATTGGGAGAAAGTTCTTGAAGGTGCAACCTGGTTTCATTGGAGCGGTATTACTCCGGCGATCTCTCAAAGTGCTGCTGAAGCTTGTTTAGAAGCTATTAAAGTGGCACATAATAAAGGAATCACTATTTCGTGCGACCTGAATTACAGATCAAAATTGTGGCAATATGGTAAAGCTCCCAGTGATATTATGCCAGAAATGCTAAAATACAGTAATGTAATTCTGGGAGATATTGATACGGCTTACTTTATGTTAGGCATCCCAAAAGTAAATCCTAATTATCAGGATGAGAAATCACTTCCGGTTTTATATACTAAATTATTTGATTTGATTCCAAATTTAAAAACAGTAGCCACAACGCTGCGCTATTCTGTAAGCGCATCTCACCAGAGAATTGGAGGTGTTTTATTTGACGGAAAAGCAATTTATCAGGCAGCTGTAAAAGAAGTTACGCCTGTCGTAGACAGGGTAGGAAGCGGTGATGCTTTTATGGGGGGATTGATTTACGGATTGCAGCAATATAAAAATAATAACCAGAGAGCTTTAGATTTTGCAGTTGCGGCTTGTTGCTTAAAACATACCATTGCAGGCGATTATAATCTGGTTACTTTAAAAGAAGTTGAAAATATGATAGATGGAGATGGTTCTGCATTAGTATCACGATAATTATAAAAGATGGCAAAATATTCAAGAATTGAAGTGGCTTTACAAATGAAAGAGAACGGAATGGTTCCGTTGTTTTTTCATTCAGATATAGAAGTAAGCAAGAAAGTATTAAAGGCATGCTATGATGGTGGTGCCCGATTGATGGAGTTTACCAGCAGAGGAGATTTTGCTCATGAAGTTTTTGGAGCATTAAACAAATATGCTTTGGCTGAATTGCCGGGAATGATGTTGGGGGTTGGTTCGATAACTGATGCAGCAGCGGCTTCATTGTATATGAGTTTAGGCGCTAATTTTATTGTAACCCCGGTTTTTAGAGAAGATATAGCTATAGCGTGCAATAGACGTAAAGTGCTTTGGTCGCCAGGTTGCGGAACGCTGACAGAAATTGCAAGAGCTGAAGAATTAGGATGCGAAATCGTAAAATTATTTCCTGGAGATATTTACGGACCAGCATTTATAAAAGCAATAAAAGGACCATGCCCATGGACTAATATTATGCCAACGGGAGGTGTTTTGCCAACTGTGGAAAGCCTTACTTCTTGGCTTACTGCCGGTGCAACCTGTGTAGGTATCGGCTCGCAGTTAATTTCAAAAGAAATACTGGATAATAAGGATTATGATGGCTTAAAAACAAAAGTGAGCCAGGTTCTTGATATCATCAAAAATATTGAAAATAAATAAGGAATAATCATACCAATCCTTATTTACAAGCGTTTTTTTTAGATTTTAGAGATTGTAATTGAACATTACGCTTGAAAAATAAATTTTGTCATTCCTCACAGCAAAATTTGTTTTCCTCACACAAGTGTAATGTTTCTTTTACAATGGAAAATTGAAAGGCTAATAAGGTATTTATTGTGATTATTTATAACACTTTGAAGAGAAAATACAATGGAAAAAATAAACAGATCAAACTCGGGGTTTTCAGATAAACTTCCTGTGAAAATAGTGCAATTTGGAGAAGGTAATTTCCTTAGAGCTTTTGTAGAATATGCTTTTCAAAAATTAAATAAAGACGCGCACTTTAACGCAGGAATTGCAGTTGTACAGCCTATTGATAAAGGTTTAGTAAATATGATCAATGCGCAGGAAGGATTGTATACCTTGTTCATGAAAGGAGTTAAAAAAGGAGAAGAAATTCAGGAGAAAGAATTGATTACCAATATTGTAAAAGCAATTGATCCTTATGCATCGTTCCAGGAGTTCCTGGCTTTAGCCAAAGAAGAAGAATTGGCTTTTATTATCTCAAATACAACCGAAGCTGGTATTGAATATATAGCATCAGATCGTCCGACAATGCAGCCTCCAGTTTCATTTCCAGCCAAATTAACATTGCTGTTACACGAAAGATTCAAACATTTTAAAGGAGATAAATCAAAAGCGTTAACGATTATTCCTTGTGAATTAATTAATTATAATTCTGATACTCTAAAAGAAATCGTTCTGAAATATTGTGTCGACTGGAATCTGGAAGCAGACTTTAAATTATGGCTGATTAATGATTGTACATTCCATAATACTTTGGTTGACAGAATTGTGCCGGGATATCCAAAAGATCAGATTGGAGAATACAACAGTCAGTTAGACTATAAAGATGATTTGATTGTAAGTGCTGAAAGTTTCTTTTTATGGGTAATTGAAGGGGATGATAAGCTAAAGGCAAAACTTCCGTTTGAAAAAACAGGTTTAGATGTAAAAATAGTAGCTGATATGCAGCCTTATCGTACTCGTAAAGTGAGGATCCTAAATGGAGCTCATACTGCAATGGTACCGTTTTCATTACTTTACGGGAATGAAACCGTAAAAGAAACAGTAGATAATGCTTTTACGGGAGAATTTGTAAACAAAGCTGTTTTTGAAGAGATAAATGAAACTTTAAATATGGATAAGGCGGAATTAGTAAGCTTCTCTGAAGAAATTTTAGACCGTTTTAGAAACCCGTTTATCAAACATTTATTGTCTTCGATTGCACTGAATTCAATCTCAAAATTTAAAGTTCGTGTTTTACCAAGTTTAACAGGCTATGTAGATATTCATCATAAACTTCCGGTTCATTTAACCTTTGCATTTGCTGCGTTAATTCGTTTTTATAAAGGGACATGGAAGGGTGAAAACTTGCCGGTTAATGATAGTGAGGATATTGTGTCTTTCTTTAACGGACTTTGGAAATCTGATGATTACGAAAAAATAGCACGTCTTACTTTGCAGAATAAAAGTTTTTGGGATGAAGATTTAACCCTTATTCCGGGCTTGACAAAAGCAATTACAACAGCTTTGGAGGAAATTGATGCAAACGGAATTGAAAATGGTTTTGCTAATTTTCAAAAACAATTCAATACTACAACTCAGAACGCTTAATCATGGCAACTCAAAAAAAAATAATAAAAGTCAACCCGGCAGATAACGTAATTGTCGCTTTAACCGATTTGGTACAAAACGAACAAATTATGTTTGAAGGAACTACCATATCACCAACAACTGATGTTAAAGCAAAACATAAAATCGCAGAAAAAGATTTTACAATTGGTAATGATATTATAATGTATGGTGTTTTGGTTGGAAAAGCAGCTAAACCTATAAAAAAAGGAGAAGTAATTACCACCGAAAATGTAAAACATCAAAGTGAAAAAGTTTTTGGTAAAAACGGAAATTTAGGTTGGACTCCACCAAATGTAGATCGTTGGAAAGACAAAACTTTCAATGGATACCACCGTACTGATGGACAAGTTGGAACCAAAAATGTTTGGCTGTTTTTTCCATTGGTTTTTTGTGAAAACAAAAACATCGAAAAACTGAAAGATATTTTCGAAAACGAATTAATGCCCAAAAAAGAAGTTTCTTATAAAAATTTGTTACGCTCTTTAATTGAAGAAAAAAGCGTAGAAGAAGTTTCTGATAAAAATTTAAATGAAAATCTTTTAGATAATGTCGAAGTAAAATTTATCAATCATCAAGGTGGTTGTGGAGGGATTCGACAAGATTCAGAATTGTTAGCAAAACTGCTTGCAGGATATGTAAACAACCCAAATGTTGCAGGTGCAACTGTTTTAAGTTTAGGTTGCCAAAATTTGCAAGTTGATATTTTTAAAAAGGCATTGAAAGAAATGAGTCCGAATAGTGATAAAGAAATTTTGATCTATGAGCAACAACAAATTGGAACTACTGATCAAATGTTTCAAATGGTGATTAAAGATTCTTATGAAGCCATTAAAAGAGCCAACAAAATTGAACGCAAACCTGCTCCTCTTTCAAAGCTAAGCATTGGTTTAGAATGTGGAGGGTCTGACGGATTTTCAGGAATTTCTGCTAATCCGGCATTAGGAATTGTTTCAGATATTTTTGCAGCTTTGGGAGGGAAAACAATTTTGGCAGAGTTTCCAGAATTATGTGGCGTTGAGCAAGAATTGATGAACCGATGTGTGGACGAAGAAAAAGCAGATAAGTTTTTAACTTTAATGAAAGCTTTTGAAAAATCAGTTGTAGATGCAGGTTCAGGGTTTGATATGAATCCATCTCCGGGAAATATCAAAGACGGATTAATTACAGATGCGATGAAATCTGCTGGCGCAGCTAAAAAAGGTGGAACTTCACCTGTTGTAGATGTTTTAGATTACGGAGAATATATTTCAAAACCAGGATTAAATCTTTTAAATACGCCAGGAAATGACGCAGAATGTACCACAGGATTGGTTGGATCGGGCGCAACAGTTGTTTTGTTTACCACAGGTTTAGGAAATCCGATGGGAAATCCGATTGCACCCGTTGTAAAAATTTCTTCGAACACGGCATTAATTAACAGAATGTCTGATATTATCGATGTAAATGCCGGAACGGTGATTACTGGTGAAAAAACCATTACTGAGGTTGGAGAAGAAATAGTAGATTACATTATAGAATTGGCAAGCGGAAACGTGGAAACAAAAGCAGACCAGCTGAAACAAGATGTATTTATTCCTTGGAAAAGAGGAGTTTCATTGTAGAAAGAGTTTAAACCATATATGTAGAGACGCACAGCAGTGCGTCTTTTTTTTACCATATAAGTGATATTAGAAAATATAAGCCACAGATTACTTTCATTAAAATGATCTAAAAAAGTTCACCGCGAATTAGACTATCTTTTGAACTTTAATAATTCGTGAAAATTGGTGTAATTCGTGGCGAAAAAATCTGTTTCAATCTGTTGTAAAAAAAGACGCACTGCTGTGCGTCTCTATAATGATAGGAATATTTTTTTAACTAAGAGCTAGTTCTTGAGGATGATTTGCGAATGTATAATTCAGGAGCGAGAACAACCTTTTTTTCGATTTTGATAGTGTCTGTTTTGTCGACTTGTTCCAGGAAAACACGGGCAGACATTTTTCCCATCTCAAGTGGTGACTGATCTACGGAAGTAATAGACAGTTCCATGAATTTGGTAAAAGGTTCGTTACTGAAGCCTGCTACACAAAAATCTTTTGGAATGTTTATATTTCTTTCTTTTAGTTCCTGAATTGCTCCTAAAGCAGCAAAATCACTTGACGAAAATATAGCGTCAGGCGGAGTTTCTAACTGCAATAATTTATCTACTGCTTCTTTTCCGGCATCAACAAAACTTTTAACAGGGATAACATATTCTTCTTTAAATGTCATTCCGTTGTCCAGTAAGGCTTGTTTGTATCCTAAAAACCTGTTTTTAAAAATTTCAAGCGACTGGTCTCCTGATAAATGCGCGATATGCTTGCAGCCTTCATCAATTAAGTGTTTTGTGGTAAGATATCCTCCTTTAAAGTCATTTATGGTTACGGAGCTAACACCATCAATGTGTTTGCTTCTGTCAAAAAAGATAAGAGGAACATTTTTTTGTAATACATTATGAAAAGCACCGTCATTTTCTCCGGTAACATCAGTAACCGACATTAATATGCCGTCTACCTGTGCATCTATCAGGGTGTATAAATTTTCGTTTTCTCTTTTCGGACTTTCATGAGTCTGGCAAATAATTACCTGATAACCATGAGGATGTAATTCCTCTTCGATTCCCCTGATGACAGATGCAAAAAAGTTGCTGTCGATACGGGGAACAATAACACCAATATTATTACTGCGTCCGCTTTTTAATGCCAGCGCCAGCTTATTTTGCTTATAGTTCATCGAAGCGGCGGTTTTAATAACCAGCTCGCGTGTGCTTTCTTTTATTTTAGGATTGTTGTTTAAAGCCCTTGAAACAGTAGCGGCAGTGATATTTAATTTTTCGGCAATATCGTAAATGGTTATTTTTTCGCTCATTAAAAATAGTTTTCGGATTAAACTTAGACAAAAATACATTTTTTTTTATAACGTAATACAAATTGTTATCGATTACCATAATTTATAATTACAACGTTTTAGGTTTCGTAATGATAATAATTTATAAGTTTTATTACATTAAGTGTAATTATATTTCATAATAAAAATTAAATATATAAATTTTTTCTAAATAAATTTGGTGCAGTCGAAGTTATTTTATATTTTCGTGTAATCGATTACATAAATACATTGTTTTGAATATCAAACAATAAAAACTTCTCAAATGATTGTAAATAAGATTATAGGATTCAAAACGGTTTTGATTACAAGTGCAGTTGCCATATTGGTTTTGTCATGCGCAAAGCAAACTTCTAAAATATCTGATTCAGATCCCTGGAAAAAAATGGAATTAATCGTGAAAAGTATTCCTCAGACTCAATTTCCTGATAAAACTTTCAATATAAAAGACTTTGGTGCCGTTGCCGACGGAAGTACTTCAAATACGGTGGCTTTTGAAAAAGCAATTAAAGCCTGTTCTGATAATGGCGGTGGAAAAGTTTTGGTACCTGATGGAAAATATTTCACTGGTCCAATTCATCTGGAGAGCAATGTGAATTTGCATTTAGAAGACAATGCTGAGATCCTTTTTAGTATTAACCCAAATGATTATCCATTAGTTCATACTTCATGGGAAGGAACCGAACTCATGAATTATTCTCCTCTTATATATGCAAAAAATAAAACCAATGTTGCTATAACAGGAAAAGGAACCCTTAATGGTCAGGCCAATAGTACAAACTGGTGGATTTGGTCAGGTGGGAAAGATTATGGATGGAAGGCGGGAATTCCTTCTCAAAATGATCCTCAAAACCGTGAAGTTTTAATCGAAATGGCTGAAAAAGGTATTTCGGTTGCTGAACGAATTTTTGGAGAAGGGCGCTATTTACGTCCCAATTTCATTGAGTTCTTTGAATGTAATACGGTTCTGGTAAAAGATATTACGGTAATAAATGCTCCGTTTTGGATTTTACATCCCATAAAAACAAATAACATCATTATTGATGGTGTGACCGTAAATAGCCACGGACCTAATAATGATGGCTGCGATCCTGAGTATTCGCAAAATGTACTCATTAAAAACTGCACTTTTAATACCGGCGATGATTGTATTGCCATAAAATCCGGACGCGATGCTGATGGCAGAAGAGTGGCTATACCAAGTAAAAATATCATTGTTCAGAATTGCAAGATGATCGACGGTCATGGCGGAGTTGTAATGGGAAGCGAAATCTCTGCCGGCGTAAATAATGTTTTTGTAGAGAATTGTGTAATGGATAGTCCAAATCTGGATCGTGCTATCCGAATTAAAACAAATTCAAAAAGAGGCGGAGTTGTAGAAGATATTTATGTTCGAAATCTTGAAGTAGGAACCGTAAAAGAATGTGTTTTGAGGGTGACAATGTTCTATAACGTATACGGTTCGCAAACAGGAAATTTTATACCAGCCGTAAGAAATATTAATCTTGAAAATATAACGGTAAAAAATGGTGGGAAATATGGAGTCTGGGCAGAAGGATATGAAGAATCTCCCGTAGAAAATATTACACTAAAAAATGTTGCAATAGCCAAAGTAGGCAAGCCCTACTTATTAAAAAATGTAAAGAATATCAATTTTATAAATACCAATGCGAATGAAAAAAAAGTAGAAACCATTAAAAATTAAAACTATCAATTTAACCAAAACTATTTAACCAAACTATGAATTTTAAACAATTATCAAAGAAAAAAATAAAATACAATCTTGTATTTTTATTTTTCCTGAATTTTCTCTTGAGTACTACAATATATGCTCAGTCTACGGTAGTAGAGGGGAAAATTACAGATGCTTCGGGATTATCGCTGCCGGGTGTTAATATCCTGGAAAAAGGAACTAAAAATGGTACCTCTACAGATTTTGAGGGAAGTTTTAAAATTAATGTAACCAATAATAAAGCAATTTTAGTAATAAGTTATTTGGGTTTTCAAACCCAGGAAGTTAGTGTTGCCGGAAAATCTAAAGTGAATGTAAGTCTTTCAGAGCAATCAAATTCACTTAGCGAAGTTGTTGTGGTAGGATATGGTACTGCAAAGAAAACAGATCTTACCGGAGCGATTAATACCTTATCAGCAGCAAAAATTACCGAAAGAAACGTAACAAACCCAATGGAGGCTATTCAGGGAGGTATTGCCGGAGTTCAGGTAACTTCTAATTCAGGCCGTATCGGTGATGGTTTTAACGTGATAATCAGAGGGACCAACTCTATCAATAAAGATGGTTCTAAACCTCTTTTTGTTGTCGATGGAGTACCTACTGATAATATTGACTTTTTGAATCCTCAGGATATTGCCAGAATGGACGTGCTGAAAGATGCCTCTTCGGCAGCGATCTATGGTTCAAGAGGAGGAAGCGGGGTTATTATTGTTACTACTAAAAGCGGAGTAAATGCAAAATCAGGAGTAACGGTTTCATTTGATACTTCTTATGGAAATAAGCAGGCAGTAAGATTACCAAAATTAATGAGTCCTGAAAAATGGTGGTATTACCATCAATCGGCATTTTTAGCTACTACAATTTCCGCTACAAATCCAACTTACAATGATATTGATGCAACAGAACTTAATGCAGCTGTAGGGCAGGCAGGTTCTAATCCTCTTTTATTTCAGAGAGTAGCAAAAAATCAAAGTTATAATTGGCAGGATGGCATTCTTAAAGGCGGAATGACACAAAATAACTATCTAAATGTTTCAGGCCGAGCTGATAACGGACTGACATATAATATTGGTTTGGGAGTACAAAAAGAAACGGGAGTTATTGATAACGAAGGTATCGATAAATACAACTTTAAGGCAGGTTTGAATCATAAAGTAAATGATAAAATCTCATTTGGAGTAAACCTTACCATTTCTAAAACAGACGAGCAGTTAGGAAGCCCAACTGCAATGCAGGAAGCTTTCAGACAAAATCCATATACTTCTCCTTGGGCAATTGACGCAGCTGGTAACGATATAGTTGGAACTTATGCGCAACAGCCAGGTACATTAAAATATCCAAACGGTACTTCTGCAATTAATAAAACGGGATCTTATAACCCATTTTTAGAAATTGCTAATTCTGCTGATGAAATAGAAAGATTTACCACAATTGGTAATGTTTTTGCAGAATACAAAGTCAACAGCTGGCTGTCTTTCAAATCAACTTTTTCAGCAGGCAAAATGGATGCCAGAGAAGGCAGGTCATTTGGTGCGCAAACAGATTTTGGACTTAAAAACAAGAGTTTACCATCGGGAGATGTAACTAATGTGCAAAACTTTAATTACACATGGGATAACCAGTTTAATATCAATTATACATTAGCAAAGGATCACGTTTTTAGCTTTTTAGGACTTCAGAGTTTTTATTCTAATACTACTGAAACTTATTTTGCAGCATCCAGAGAAAATCCTTTCGAAACGAGTTTTTATAATCTTGCTTCAGGGGCTCAGTCTACTTATACATTAACGCCAGGAAATGGTGCTATTGCTTTAATTCCGTCTGGGGTATATACACCTTACTCTAAAAATACTTTAGAATCGTATGCTGCCCGTTTTAATTATGCTTACAAAGGACGTTATTTACTTACAGCTTCTGTAAGATATGATGGTTCTTCAGTTTTGGCTGAAGACAATAAGTGGACAGCTTTCCCTTCTGTAGCGTTAGGATGGAATCTTCATGAAGAATCGTTTATGAAAAAACTGGATTTTGTATCTAATTTTAAATTAAGGGGAAGTATAGGATATACAGGAAATGATAATGTTAATCCTTATTCAAGTTTAAGCCTTTTAAAAACGCCAACCTATTATGACTTTAACGGAACAATTGCAAACGGTTATACCGCTTCAAGTTTAGGAAATGTTGACTTAGGATGGGAAAAAACAAAAGAGATAAATTTAGGTGTAGATTTTGGATTTATTCATAATAGAATCTCAGGTAGTGTAGATGTATATAATCGTCTGTCTAAAGATTTATTATTTCAACAGGCTTTACCATTGGAGATTGGTGTGCCTACTATTACTTCTAATGTTGGTTCTATTAGAAATAAAGGGGTCGAGGTTGCATTAGTCACTAAAAATATTCAGACTAAAAATGTGTCCTGGGAAACCAGTTTTACATTTACAAAAAACGTAAATAAATTAGAATCTATCTACGGACAGAATAAAATAGATGATGTTGGAAATAATTTGTTTATTGGCGAAAATGTCCATTCTTATTATAACTATGTTTTTGATGGTGTATGGCAGGAAAACGAAGCTGTACAAGCAGCTTCGTATGGACAAAAACCAGGAGAAGCAAGAGTTAAAGATTTAAATGGTGATGGTAAAATTGATGCCAATAATGACAGGGCTATTTTAGGAAACTACGATCCTAAATGGTCGGGAAGTTTCTCAACAACATTAAAAGTAAAACAATTTGATTTGTCACTGTCTTTGATTACCAATCAGGGAATGACTGTATTTAGCGGATTCCACGATAATTTTGCTGATGTTACGGATAGAGGCCGTCAAAAATTAGACCTTGGCGACTGGTACGTTCCGGCAAACGGTGCTGGTATTCCTGCTCAATATTCCAATACAAATCCTCTTCCGCGTGGAGCAGGAGTTTATTATGACACCAACAATGTAGCTTTTTATAAAGATGCTTCATTTGTAAAAGTTCAAAACATTGCTTTAGGATATAGTTTTGATCAGGACCTGGTTAATAAACTGAAAATTAAAAGTTTAAGATTGTATGTTAATGTGTTGAATCCTTTTGTATTTACAGACTACGAAGGATATGACCCTGAATGGGCAACTGCAGCTTTAGCAGTTAACCGTGTATCGACAATGACGGTTCAGATGGGATTAAGTTTAAAATTTTAAATTAAAAAAAATGAAAAAGTTTATTATAATTATAGGAATCTTAGTAACGACACTAAATTCTTGTTCAGACTTTATTGAAGAAGATAATCGTGCTTTTGGTTCAGCAGAACAATATTTTCTTACCTCTGCCGGGTTTGAGTCATTGGTAAATACAAATTATGCAGCCTTAAAAGATATTTATGGTGGTGATCCATGGTTGTTTGAAGCAGGCACAGATATGTATTCTGAAGGAAGAAATCCGGAGCCGGAAGGGTTATCGAGATATTTGACATTATCTTCATCTTCTGCAGGCGTAGATTTATTATACAGAACTTGTTATATGGCTATTCAACAAGCCAATAAAGGAATCTATTATTCTACCCTTACAGAAAAAACAAGTACATTGGATACAAGAGTAGGTGAACTTAAATTTTTAAGAGCTAATGCTTATTTTCTTTTAGTTCAGACTTATGGGGGTGTTCCTATTGTATTGGATAATATTAATACCGCTATTACTTCTTTTGACAGAAATTCAGCAGAACAAGTATATACTCAGATTTTCAAAGACCTTAACGAAGCTCTTCCGGCAGTTGCAGCCGGTGCTTACACAGGAAGAGTAAATAAAAGAGCCGTTCAGGATTTACTGGCAAAAGTATACCTGACGAGAGGTTATGAAACTTTTGGGACACCAACAGATTTTACGACGGCAGCAGCTTTGGCAGATCAGGCAATTGCAGGGCAGGCATTAAATCTTTCTTTTGAAGATGTGGTAAAACCGGGTAATGAAATGAATGCTGAAACAATATTTTCAGTTCAGTTTTCAATCGCTTCGAATGCCACAGGAACAACAGCTTTAGGGAACTCTCAAAATTATTGGTTTGGCCCTTATTTAGGTGCTGCGGCTTCTGGAAATCCTTATCCAAACAGAAGTTATACGCTTTGTCCTACTGTGTACGCAATATCTTTATTCGAAAAAGGCGATAAACGTTGGGAAAGTACTTTTATGACTGAAATCTTTGCGAGATATTATGATTACTACGTTGCAACAGCAGATAAATCGGCTTCTAAAGTGAGTCATTTTTATGAGCCAAAATGGTTTACTCCGGCAGATAGAGCAGCATATATAGCTGCGCATACCAATTTAGGCAAAATTACTGCTCCGGCAACAACGCCTGCAGGCTATCATGTTTGGGGATCATATTCTTCATCTGCTCCTTCAGGAGGTGACTATAACCTAATTCCGGTTCGAAAATTCGATGATCCCAATGCTCCTTACAGTGGTGCTACAAGTGCCAATTACAATACAACTCCAATTACCCCTGCAACAAACAGAAGCAGTACGCGTGATTTTATTGTGTCAAGACTTGGAGAAACGTATTTAATTGCTGCCGAAGCATATTTCAAAGCAGGTCAGCCTACACTTGCATTAGCCCGTTTAAACGAAGTAAGAAGAAGAGCCGGTGGTGGTGTAGTGGGAGCAATTCCGGTAGCAACAACTATTGACATTAATACAATATTAGACGAAAGAGGAAGAGAATTAGTGGGAGAATATAAACGCTGGTTCGATTTAAAACGTACAGGAACATTAGTTGACAGAACCGTTTTGTACAATCCTAAAGTTACTACTACTGCTGCTTTTGCCGGGCAAAATGGTCAACAGAAAATTTTAAGACCAATACCACAATCAGCATTAGATTTGAATAGAAATAAAGATTTCCCTCAAAATCCGGCGTATTAAAAATCGGGTATAATTAGTAATTTAAAAATTTTTGAGGTTTTGTTTTTTTGAAGAAGTTAAAAAGGAGTTCGATCAGGAATCGGACTCCTTTCTTAACGAAATAATAGTTCGATTAGAATGAAAAGAATGTTGTTTGTATTAATGTTTGTTTCTCAGTGTATTATAGCACAAAGCTATAGTATTGATACGTCATACACCGTAAAAAGTACCTATGATAAACTAATTAAGAAATATCCTTTTATAACAATAGCTCAGGCAAATAAAAGAGTAAACGATGTTCAGATCGAGAATGTAGTTTATGATCAGGATAAAAACAGGGCATTGCATCTGGATGCCTGTTTTAATAAAAAACAAAAAAATAATCCGGCTGTAATCATAATTCATGGCGGCGGATGGAGATCAGGAAATAAAAATCAAATGCAGGTTTTAGTGCAGGAAATTGCGTCAAAAGGCTACTCTTGTTTTGCCGTAGAATACAGATTATCGCTCGAGGCAAAATATCCGCAGGGGATTTATGATATAAAAAATGCGATTAAATTTATAAAAGATAATGCGAAAAGATTTCATGTAGATCCGGACAAAATTGCCGTTTTAGGATGCTCCTCAGGAGGCCAGATGGCAGCTTTGATTGGTACAACAAATGAAGATTTAGCTTTTGAAGATGCAAAGTACAAAAGTAAATCTTCTTCAAAAGTTCAGGCAATAATCGATATTGATGGAATATTAGCTTTTAAACATCCTGAATCAGCTGAAGGAGAAATGGCAGCTTTTTGGTTAGGCGGAACTTATGAGGAAAATCCGGAAAACTGGAAACAGGCATCAGCATTACATCATGCCAATAAAAATACGCCGCCAACTCTGTTTATCAATAGCAGTTTTGACCGGTTTCATGCAGGCAGAGAGGATATGATTGATATTTTAAATCAAAATAGGATTTATAATGAGGTACAAACAATTCAGGATTCGCCTCATTCCTTTTGGTTTTTTCAACCCTGGTTGGATCAAACGGTGGAGTATACCACAAAATTTTTAGACAGAATATTCAAATAATTATAATAAAAATGAAAACAAAAATCACATTAGCAGCCTTATTTTTAGTGGGTATTACAACAGTGAATGCCCAGAAATACGATATAAAAACTGCGAAAACGTATGCTGAAATATCTGCAAAAACAGATGGGAAATGGGAAGGACGTAAATACAAAGGTGGAACTGTTTTTAAAAATGTTGACAGACTAAAATTAGCCCCTGAACATACCGACCATTCTTTTGATATTCGTTACGAAGGTCCGGGTTGGGAAAGTAACCGTATTGGATATCGTTTATATCTGGACTGGAGAAATGCAATTGATATTTTTGGAAAGAAAACCACGGCAAATATTTTACCACTTGTAGGTCAGGATAACTTTGATTCCTATCATGAAATGAGCGATTGGGGAGCAGATATTCTGAAAGCCGGAAAAGGAATCGGAATTGGGTCTGTCGATCGTTATTTAAACAATGAAAAATTACACTTTCATGAAGTAGATTCAACCATTGCGACGGTGTTTAATAAAAATACTGAATCGGGTGTTAAAGTGAATTATTATGGATGGAAAACAGCTTCTGATAAAATCGATTTTACATCAGAATTAACCATAAAACCAGATCAGCTTTATACACAGCATACGATTAAGGCATCAAAAGGTATTAAAGGAATCTGTACCGGAATTGTAAAGCAAAAAAATGCCGAATTGCTTAAAAAAGAAAGTAAAAACAAAAAATGGGCTTATTTAGCAACATATGGTGAGCAGTCATTAGTTCCTGATAAATTAGGTATGGCAATCTTCTATCAAATCAATACAATCGAAAATGTTGCCGATACAGATTTAGATTATCTTTTGGTATTCAAACCCACTACAAAAGCAACTTTTTACTTTTTAGGCGCATGGGAGCAAGAACCAAATGGTATTAAATCGAAAGAAGAGTTTGTAAAGTATCTAGATGAAAAACTAGAAGTGCTGAACAAAAAAGGGAAGATGTAAGAGATTGAAAAGAATAAAGAATAAAGAATAAAGAATAAAGAATAAAGAATAAAGAATAAAGAATAAAGAATAAAGAATAAAGAATAAAGAGAAAAGAGGAAAGAGAAAAGAGCAAAGAGGAAAGAGGAAAGAAAAGAGATGGCAAAAATCTGCCTGATCTGCTCAATCTGCGAGAAAAAAAAACTTTTTAATCCTTTTATCCCGATAGCTATCGGGAGTGGCAAAAAAATATATAATGTATGCTTAAGTCGAATTTTTTTAAAATAAATCTTATTGTTTTTTTATTGATTATTGGTAATAAAACAATCGCCCAAACTAATAAAAATACTGTTCTTCCTGATAATTTAAAATGGTCGGAGAGAACGGCACTTACTATTTTAAATTCCTATCCTAAAGCTTCACAGATAGATGGAACTAAAAAGCCAAAATGGGATTATAAAATGGGTTTGGTATTGTTTGCTTTCGAAAAATTATATCAAAAAACAAACGACAAAAAATACCTCAATTATATAAAAGAATATGCTGATGAATTAATTGATGCTGACGGAAATATTACCGATTACAATATCAAGGATTACAATATCGATTGTGTAAATCCGGGAAAATTATTGTTTAATTTATATGATGAAACGAAAGACAATCGTTATCAAAAAGTAATACAACAATTAAGAACCCAGATTGAGAGTCAGCCGAGAACAGCAAGTGGAGGATTTTGGCACAAACAAATATATCCCAATCAAATGTGGATTGATGGTTTGTATATGGCAGAGCCTTTTTATACACAATACACAGTTAAGTACGAAAAAGGTAAAGCTCTGGACGATATTGCCAAACAATTTGAATTGGTTCACAATCATTTGGTGGATCAAAAGACAGGTTTGGTGTATCAGGCCTGGGATGAAAGCAAGGAAATAGCCTGGGCAAATCCCGAAACAGGAACATCGCCAACCATTTGGGGACGCGGTATAGGCTGGTACATGATGGCTTTGGTAGAAACATTGGATTATTATCCAAAGACACATACAAACTATAAAAAACTGGCAGACTATTTGAATCAGATTGCAAAAAGTGCCGTTGAGCATAAAAGTGCATCAGGATTATGGTATCAGGTGGCAGACCAACCTGATTTGAAGGGGAATTATTTAGAATCATCTTCTTCGGCAATGATTATTTATAGTTTGGCAAAAGGAGCCGATAAAGGATATTTATCCTCAGGATATAAAAAGATTGCTCAAAAATCTTTTGACGCCTTTATTGAGGCGTTTGTCAAGAAAGATGAAAATGGCGAAATAATTATTTCAAACGTATCGTCGAGTGTGGGTTTGGGAGGAAAACCTTTTCGTGACGGAACAAATGAATATTACACCAATAGCAAAGCAAAAGACAATAGTTCGCCGGCTTTGGCAGCATTTTTACTGAGTGCAACAGAATTAAAAAAATAATAAAATTTAAATATATTTTAAAATGAAAAATACTAGAAGACAAAGTTATTTTACATCGGTTGTTTTAGTTTGTTTAATAGCCTTTACAAGTTGCAAAGTGACTTCTCAGGAACCTGCAAAAAAAGAAATTGTAATTTCTAAAAATTTAAAATGGTCTGATAAAATGGCTTTGACCTTAATGAAACGCCATCCGGAAGCCTACATGATCGACGATTCTAAAAAGCCAAAATGGGATTATGTTCATGCTTTGGTTTTACATTCGATAGAAGAATTATACAAGAAAAATCCGGATGCCAGATATAAAACTTATATAAGAGGTTATGTAGATGAGTTAGTACAAAATGACGGAAGTATTAAAACCTATGAATTAGACAAATACAATATTGATTTGGTAGTTCCCGGGCGTTTGCTTTTTGATATATATGCAGCTTCAAAAGAAGAAAGATATTTAAAAGCAATGCAATTAGTACGCAAGCAAATTGCAGAGCAGCCACGTACTCAAAGCGGAGGTTTCTGGCACAAAAAAATATATCCAAACCAAATGTGGCTAGACGGTTTGTATATGGGAGAACCATTTTATGCACAATATACCCTAACGTTCGAAAACGGTGCAAGTTTTGATGATATCGCAAAGCAATTTGAATTAATTCAATTGCATGCAACAGATCCCAAAACGGGCTTACTCTACCATGCCTGGGATGAAAGTAAACAAATGCCGTGGGCAAATAAAGAAACAGGTAATTCGCCAAATTTCTGGTCAAGAGCTTTAGGATGGTATGTTATGGCACTTGTAGATGTATTGGATTATATGCCAAAAGATCATCCAAAACAAAAAGAACTAGTGAAATATTTGAACAATGCATCAGCAGCTTTGGCTAAATTCCAGGATGCTAAAACAGGATTGTGGTATCAGGTAACAGATAAAGGTGGTAAAGAAGGAAATTATCTTGAAGCTTCAGGATCATCAATGTTTGCTTATGCTTTTGCAAAAGGAGCAAACAAAGGATATTTGCCTGCCAGTTATAAAAAATTAGCCAATAAAGCGTTTGACGGATTAACGAAAAAATTAATAAAAGTAGATGCCGATGGCGGAATTACACTGACACAAGCTTGTCAGGTAGCCGGTTTGGGCGGAACTCCATATCGTGATGGTTCATATGAATATTATGTAAACGAAAAGAAAAAAGACAATGATCCTAAGGCTACCGGACCTTTTATTCTGGCTGCTTTAGAGTTGAATAGATAATAAGTTTCAAGGAAGAGACCTAACAGGTTTTTAAAACCTGTTAGGTCTTATTATAAGCATAATATAAAATGAAAACCATAAAATCCCTTTTCCTTCTCCTTTCAATATTTGCAATGCAAGACAATTTTGCTCAGGTTTGGGTACCGGACAATGACGACGGAACTTACACGAATCCTATAATTCATGCCGATTATTCGGATCCTGATGTAGTGCGCGTAGGTGATGATTTTTATATGACTGCATCTTCTTTTAATTGTATTCCGGGACTACCAATCCTGCATTCTAAAGATTTGGTAAACTGGAAGATTTTAAGTTATGCTTTGCCAAAACAGCCTCCGTTTGACGTTTTCAATAAAGTGCAGCATGGCAATGGTGTATGGGCACCAAGCATTACTTTTCATAATGATGAATTTTATATATATTATCCTGATCCTGATTTTGGAATTTATATGATTAAAGCCAAAAAAGCAGAAGGGCCATGGTCTGAACCTCTTTTGGTAAAAGCAGGAAACGGACTTATAGACCCAAGTCCGTTATGGGATGATGACGGGAAAGTATATCTTGTTCATGCCTTTGCCGGAAGTCGTGCACAAATAAAAAGTCTGATCGTAGTGTGCAGCATGAATGCCGAAGGAACAATTGCCAATAATGATGAAGTGATGGTAATTGACGGGCACGAAAGCGAAGGCACAATCGAGGGACCTAAATTTTATAAGCGAAACGGTTACTATTACATTTTTGCTCCTGCCGGTGGAGTTTCTACAGGCTGGCAAACTGTTTTAAGATCAAAAAATGTGTTTGGTCCCTATGAAAAGAAGAAAGTATTAGAACAAGGAAAAACAGTTATAAATGGTCCGCATCAGGGTGCGTGGGTACAAACACAAACGGGTGAAGACTGGTTTATTCATTTTCAGGACAAAGGAGCGTATGGCAGAATTGTTCATCTTCAGCCCATGAAATGGGAAAAAGACTGGCCAATTATGGGACAGGATTTTGATAAAAACGGAATTGGAGAACCTGTAACAAAATTTAAAAAGCCAAATGTTGGCAAGAAATATCCAATAGAAACTCCTGCAGAATCAGATGAGTTTAACGAACCAAAATTAGGTTTGCAATGGCAATGGCAGGCAAATTCACAAAATAATTGGGGCTTCCCGACAAGTTTAGGATATCTTAATTTATTTTGTTTACCAACAATTAAAGAAAGCAGCAAGATATTTGAAGCGCCTAATTTGTTACTGCAAAAATTCCCTGCCGAAGAGTTTACCGTTACAGCCAAATTAACTTTTAATACAAGGTTAAATGGCGAATCGACCGGGCTTATAATAATGGGATTAGATTATAGCTATCTGAATTTCAGCAACAATAACGGAAAATTATATCTGAATCAGAAAACCGGAACCTTTGATAAGAAAATTTCGGAGACAGAAACAAGTCCGATTTTAGTACCAAATAATAATATTTACCTCAGGGTAAAAGTAAAAAAAGGAGCAATTGGTAGTTTCTTTTATAGCTTAGATGATAAAAAATACGAATCAATAGGTTCTGATTTTGTTGCTAAAGAAGGAAAATGGATTGGGGCCAAAGTCGGCCTTTTTGCCTTGAGCGAAAAAGTAACCAATGATTCGGGAAATGTTGCGGTAGATTGGTTTAGAGTTACTAAGTGAGAAGGCTCTAAGTGAGAAAGTTGTAAAGGCTCAGTGATAGATAAAAAAGATTTTAAAAAATCTGCAATCTGCTAAATCTGCGTAAAAAATAGTTAACACATTTATGTGTTAAAAAAGAATGATTCAAAAAAATAAAACATACAAATGGTTCCACTAAAAAAATATATGCTATTACTTGTATTCAGCATTAGTTTTGCAGCGAATGCCCAGAATACCTATAAAAACTGGCCTGATATTATTCGTAAAAACGATGCAGCCTGGTTTGGTACAGACGAAGCAAAAAAAATAGCTGAAAATGTATTATTGTACCAAAGAGACATTGGCGGATGGCCAAAGAATATCCAAATGCAGGAAGAGTTAACCGCTGCTCAGAAAAAGGATTTACAAGCCCTTAAAAAGTCTACAAAAGAAATTACGACAGACAACAGTGCGACCTCTCAGGAAATGCTTTTTATGTCTAAAATGTATGCACAGGTTAAGGATGAAAGGTACAAAGAATCATTTTTAAAAGGACTTGATTATTTGTTGGCAGCGCAGTACGACAATGGCGGATGGCCTCAGTTTTTCCCATTAAAAAAAGGATATTACACGCACATTACTTTCAATGATGATTCGATGGTGAATATACTAAACATCATGAAACATGTAAGTGATAACACTGATTTTTATAGTATAAAACCATCGGCGGCAATTATCGAAAAGGCTAAAAAATCATTCGATAAAGGAATTGACTGTATACTAAAAACGCAATACAAACAAAACGGAGTTTTAACGGCCTGGTGCGCGCAGCACGATGAAGTTACTTTTGCTCCGGCAAATGCAAGAGCTTTTGAACTGGCATCGCTAAGCGGATATGAATCGGCTAAAATTGTATTGCTTTTAATGTCGGTAGAGCAGCCTTCACCAGAGATAATTACGGCGGTTAAGAGTGCACAGGCATGGTTCGAAAAAACAAAAATCACCAATCTTGAAGAGAAACGTATTTTAAACGATGACGGAAAAATTACAGACAAGAAAATGATTATTACTCAAAATGCTGCACCAATTTGGGCTAGGTTTATGGAACTTGATAACAATGAACCTTTTTTTTGTGACCGTGACGGAGTTAAGAAAAAATCTATTGATGAAATTGGTTCAGAACGCAGAAATGGTTATTCCTGGTATACAGATGCACCGAAAGAAGTATTGAAAAAATTTCCGGCCTGGGCGGTTAAAAACGGAGTTAAACTCACCTCGGCTAAGACTTCAGACAAAATAAAAGAGAACTATATCACCGTTGCTTTAGACGGTTCCGGCGATTTTACAAAAATTCAGGAAGCTGTAAATGCGAGCCCTTCATTTCCGTATGAAAAAGTTACTGTATTTGTAAAAAATGGAATTTACAAGGAGAAGATTCGAATTCCGGAATGGAATACACATTTAGCACTTGTTGGGGAAAGCAAAGAAAATACCATTATTACCTTTGATGATAATTTTTCAAAAATTAACACAGGAAGAAACAGTACTTTTTTTACCTATACCGTTTTGGTGGAAGGGGATGATTTTTCGGCCTCAAATTTAACGATTAAAAATGCCTCAGGGGATAACGGTCAGGCTATTGCATTATCGCTTGTGGCCAATCGCACTCGCGTATCAAATTGTAATATTCTTGGTAATCAGGATACTCTGTATCTGTCTGGAAAAAATGCCAGACAATACTTTAAAGATTGTTATATCGAAGGCACAACCGATTTTATTTTTGGAAGCGCGACAGCATTATTCGAAAATTGTGAAATTAGAAGCATCAAAAATTCCTATATCACGGCAGCTTCAACACCGCAGGATACCACTTTTGGATTTGTTTTCAAAAACTGTAAACTTACTGCTGAGCCAGCTGCAACAGCAGTCTATTTAGGCAGACCGTGGCGTATTTATGCAAAAACAGTGTACATCAACTGCGATATGGGAAAACATATACGACCTGAAGGCTGGCACAACTGGTCGAAACCTGAAGCCGAAAAGACTGCTTTTTATGCGGAGTATAATGGCAAAGGCGAAGGGTTTCAGCCTGCAAAAAGAGTTTTATGGTCACACCAACTTTCAAAGAAAGAAGCTGAAAAATATACCCTAGAAAATATCTTAAAAGATTCGATTGCTAATTGGTATTCGAAGTAAAAAAATGGCCCACGGATTTGGCGGATGAAACGGGTTTTCGCAGGCTTATTTACTTGCTTTTTTATCAAAAACAATCTGCTTAATCTGCCGAGTCTGCGAGACATTTTAAACATCAGTTTTTGGACTAATTAAACAAATTTGAAATTAGTTTGCTTTACTAATTAATATAACAAATCCGCGAAAACCAGTTTAATCCGTTAAAACCCGCGGGCTAAACTTTTAAAAAATAAAAAATAAAAATTATGAATTTTAAGTGTCTCCTTTTTCTATTGATTTCATGGACTTCTTTTGCCCAGGATAACGAATTTCCATCAGCAGAAGTAGATGCTATTGTTAATAGAATTCAGCTTCCTGTAATTCCTTCCTATCAAATAAATGTTTTGAAGTTAGGGGCAAAAGGAGATTCTCTGACCAACAACAAAGGGGTGTTCGACAGAGCTATGGCACTATGTAAAAAGAATAACGGAGGAACTATAATTGTACCTAAAGGTGTTTATAAAATTAACGGTCCAATTCATTTTGTGAGTAACGTTAATCTCAAAATAGAAAAAGGAGCGAAGGTTAAATTCAGTGACAATCCTCAGGACTATTTGCCAATGGTTTTAACCAGTTGGGAAGGAACAATGCTTTATAATTACAGTCCGTTGATTTATGCATACGAATGTTCTAATATCGCCATTACCGGCGAAGGAACAATTGATGGCGAAGGAGGAAAGACATGGAAAAGTTTTAAAACCAAAGAAGGAAAGGGAAAAAATTTAAGCCGTGATATGAATCATAATAATACTCCATTGAAAGACAGAAAGTTTGGAGAAGGATATTTTTTGCGTCCGCAGATGATTCAGTTTTTTAATTGCAGGAATATTTTGGTCGAAAATGTTAGGATAGAAAATTCGCCATTTTGGTGTCTGCATTTACTAAAATCCCAAAGTATTACCGTTCGTGGAGTGAGTTATAAATCGCTGAATTATAATAATGATGGTATTGATCCGGAGTATGCAAAAGATGTTTTAATCGAAAATGTGACCTTTGATAATGGTGATGATAATGTAGCAATTAAAGCAGGAAGAGATCATGAAGGAAGAGCGAATGGGGCTACGCCAAGTGAAAATATCGTGATCAGAAATTGTAATTTCAAAGGGCTTCATGGGGTTGTAATAGGTAGCGAAATGTCTGCCGGTGTTCAAAACGTTTTTGTAGAGAATTGTAAAACGACGGGATATTTAAAAAGAGGGATCTATCTCAAAACCAATGCCGATAGGGGTGGTTTTATCAAAAATGTTTTTGTTCGTAATATTCAGCTTGATGAGGTAGAAGATTGCCTGTATATCACGGCCAATTATCATGGAGAAGGTAAAGGATATCAATCTGATATTTCAAACATTCATTTTTCAAATATTAGTTGTAATAAAGCATCAGAATCCGGAATTGTCATTCAGGGATTTCCGGATAAAAAGATCCGAAACATATCTTTAAACAATATAGAAATTAAAGAGGCAAAAAATGCCTTGTCAAATGAAAATGCAGAAAATGTTTTAATGACTGATGTTTTTATTGGTCAAAGAGCAACTGTGCCTACAGCAGCAAAATAGTTTTTTGAGAGGCAAAGGTTTACAGGTTTTTTGGTGGAATAGGCAACTGTAGAGATGCACTGCAGTGCGTCTATTGTAATCGCAATCTTGTCATACTGAAGAGGGAAAGATCACACAGGAAACCCGGCAAAAACAGAGAAACAGTAGAGAAAAAAGATTAGAAAAAAATAACAGTGAAAACCAGTTTAAAACCATAAAATCTGTGTGCCAGTAAAGACAAATAACCACAATATAAAAGTATAAAAATCGAATAAAATGAAATATTATCTATTAATTATCTGCCTAATTACAGCAACATGTTTTGCACAAAAAACGACAATTTATACCATTGGAGATTCTACCATGGCCAATAAAAAAGATCCGGACCGTAATCCTGAACACGGATGGGCACAGGTATTACAGCCTTTTTTTAAAGAGAACTTTATTGTCGAAAATAAAGCCGTAAACGGTCGAAGCACTAAAAGTTTTATCAATGAAAAGCGTTGGGATTCTATTTATAAAAAGCTAAAAAAAGGCGATTATGTTTTTATAGAATTTGGACATAACGATGAAAAAATCGAAGATTCTACGAGATATACGAATCCGCATACCGCTTACAGGTACAATTTAATACGTTTTGTAAAAGAAACAAGGGAAAAAGGAGCAACACCTATATTGTTAACCTCGATCACAAGACGTAATTTTAATGAAAAAGGCGTATTGGTACCTACTCATGGAGATTATCCGTTAGAAACCCGTTTAGTTTCGCAAGAATATAAAGTTCCATTTATTGATCTGGAATATTATACAGAACTACTAGAGCAATCATACGGACCAGAGCAGTTTACCTCAGGCATATTGAGGTCTGTGATCAATAAATGGATATCAGAATATTTTAATACGTCTATTGCTTCACTCACAGAAGATGCTTTATATGTGTGATAATGGAATGATTTTAGATGACGTTGAATCAAATCAAGCATGTCGCAATTATCATCTACGATAAGAATGTTTTCTTTTATTAAACTCATTTCAAATTAGTTTAGAGGTAATTTTATTATAAAAATCGTTCCCGCCGGAGTATTGTCCCGAACTGTTATATCTCCATTATGATTTCTGACGATTCCGTGAACTACACTAAGCCCAAGCCCACAACCTTTGTTGGGCGCTTTAGTGGTAAAAAATGGTTCAAATATTTTTTGTTTGATGGCATCGGGAATCCCGGTTCCCTGATCTTTTATAGTAATAAATAAGTGTTGGCTGTCACTCTCGATAATTGTTTTTATGGTTCCTTTATCAGGAGAAGCATGTATAGCATTGATAAGCAGATTAAAAAAAACCTGAGTGATCTGTACCACATCTATTCTGGCAATTATAGTATCATTTTTAAAGATAAGCTCGCTATTGATATTTTTCTTCTGAAAATTTTGCTGAAGAAATGACATTGCAAAAGTTACAATAGGTTTAATTTCTTTTAATTGTAATTGCTGTGGCATTTCGCAAGAAAAAAACATCAGTTTTTTTACAATTTCGCGGGAATAAATAACAGAGTGTATTACTGTCGAAATATCAGAGTCAATTTCAGGATCCGTATTATTGCTTTTGATTAATTCCGCATAACCCAATATATTACCCAAAGGAGTATTGAGCTCATGAGCAATTCCTGCGGTCATTTCTCCCAGAACAGACAATCGGTCTGCTCTTTCTACAGTTCGCATTAAAATTTGTTTCTTTTCGAAATTTTTTAGTTTCTCTAAATAAGTACCAATTTCAAACGCCAGGGTATTCAGTAGTTTTTGTTCTTCTTTTAAAAAATCATTTTGAGCATATTTACTTTTAGGATAATGAACCTTAATATAGCCCACAACGACATTTGCAATGCGTATGTCGCTATTTTGAGAAACAGTATGTTCGTTCAGCTTTGCTGTAAGTAACTTATATTCCGGAATTACTAGTTCTGCTATAGCTTCTTTATTGTATCTCCAGGCTTTTTTTGTACTGGATATTTTTTTTTTTAAGACTTGTTTTTGTTTGCTATCCGGTCTTGCTATTATCTGTGAAACTTCATAAAGGCAAGTCAGTTCTTTTACTCTTTCTTTAAGTTTTTCTTTTGTAGGAAAAGATTTCATTAGTTTGTAGGAAATTATTTATAATGAATTTAAATTAAAATCAAATTTAATCAAATATTTTAGTTAAGAATATTAATTAACTTATTATTTTAACTATTTGAAAACAAACTAAATAATTATTTATTATTAGTCTTATTCTGATACTATAATAACTTTTAAAGGCATTTTTATTTTTGTTTTTGAACTATAGAAACCAATTAAAAAAATGTAGGAAATATTTTTTGTATTAAAGATTCAATCCTGTCCATTTAGATAGGAAATATTTTTTTTCTTACATAAAATAGCCAGAAGCACATACAATATTAAAGAGTAAAGAAGGCATACAAATTTTACCCCAGTTATTTTAATGTTGTTGTTTTTCTGTTATGTTCCGGAACTGGGATAAAACACTATAAAAGTCGTTATTTCAACAACCGATTGTTTTTTTTAGTGAAGTTAAAATGAAATTGTCTGATTACTGAAAAACTGACTTTTAATTTTAATAATATCTTGTTTTATGCGGTTATTTTGATGATATATTTATATTTCATACCATTTTTACATTTAAAATGATCTTTAAGAACTTGAAAAAAGAGGATAAATATTCTTTTTATGTTTTTTTGAATGTTTTGCCTCATATTGTTTAAAATTCATATTTAAAGCTTCTGTAGTATTATTTATTTTGAATAATTACTATATAATTAACTTTAAAATTATTCATGATGTATATTTTTAGGGTTATTTTTTAATAATATTAAAAAATATTTTACACAACCGATTGTGTGTTTTGTTAATTTATTTACTTTTGTTTTTTGCTTCATGAATTTAATAAGCACTGAAGATTGAAAACTAAGCGCTTATTATTTTCTGAAAAACTTACTAACCAAAGTATTAACCAACTAAATTATTTTTTATGATTAACTGTTTTATTATTAAAAAATCAAAACTCTTAAAATGTTTGGGGCTTTTTTTCCTGATATTTTTGTTTTCCCAAAGTGTCACGGCACAAACCACGGTAACGGGAATTGTTTCTGATAGTAATGGTCCTATTCCGGGAGCCAATGTCAGCATTAAAGGTACCAAAACCGGAGTGGTGACGGGTTTTGACGGAAATTATTCTATTGCCAACGTTCCGGCAAACGGCGTTTTAATTTTTAGTTTTTTAGGTCTGACCAATAAAGAAATTCCGGTACAGGGAAAAAAGAAAATAGATGTAATTCTTGAGGAGAATTTAAGTAATCTTCAGGAAGTTGTAGTAATAGGTTATGGTGCTCAGCGCAAAGAAGCAGTTACGGGTTCTGTAGCTTCGATAACCGGAGATGACCTGCGAGAGATTCCTGCTGCCAATATTACCCAGGCGCTGCAGGGAAGAGTGGCAGGGGTCGAAATGACACAGACTTCTTCAAAACCGGGTGCGACCATGCAAATCAGGATTCGTGGTACACGCTCGCTAAATGCCAGCAATGACCCTTTGGTAGTTCTTGATGGTATTCCATTTGCAGGATCAATTGGTGATATTAATCCAACAGATATTAAAAGTGTAGATATTCTTAAGGATGCTTCGGCTACGGCTATTTATGGTTCAAGAGGGGCAAATGGGGTAATATTGGTAACCACCAATAAAGGCAAAAAAGGACAAAAAGCAAGATTTACATTCGATAATTATTACGGATTAAAAAGTGTTTTTGCCCGCTACCCGATGATGAACGGGGAGCAATTTGTCAAACTTCGTACTGCAGCCGGAATTTATACCAATGGTATCGATGAAGCCAATGATGTCAATACCGACTGGCAGGATTTGTTCTACGGTACAGGTATGGTTTCCAGTAATGACTTTGGAGTTTCCGGAGGTACAGAAAAAGGTTCGTATAATTTTGGTCTGGGGCATTACAAAGACGAAGCTGTTATTCCGGGGCAGGATTACGAGCGTATTTCCCTGCGTGCATCCATAGATCAGGAAATCGGAAAATCTTTCCGTTTTGGTATTACGACAAATAATAATTATTCCATTACCAACGGAAGTAATTTATCTATGTACGGAGTGCTGAACAGTTCGCCAATTGCAGATCCGTACAATCCGGACGGTTCCTTAAAAAGAATAATCCAGATGCCGCTAGATCAGCAATGGGTGTATACCAGAGAAAGTGTAGAGGATTTGGGTGATAAATGGATCAATCAGACAAGGGCTTTCGGATCTTATAATAATGTCTACGGAGAGGTTAAAATTCCGGGAGTAGAAGGATTAAAATACAGAGCCAATGTAGGGCTTAATTTCCGTATGACCGACTCGGGAAGTTACACGGGAGAAGGTGTTTTTAGTGCGACGCCCACTACGCCTTCAACAGCCAATATTGGTCACTCGCTAACTACCAATTGGGTAATCGAAAACTTACTGACTTACGATCGTACATTCGCAGAAAAACACAAAATAAATGTAGTAGGGCTGTATTCCGCAGAGCAGACTTCCTTTAATAGTTCTTCGGTATCGGCTAGAGATATTCCCTCTGATGATTTTCAATTTTATAATTTAGGAAATGCTACCGGCGAAATCACCATTAATCCAAATGATCAGAATTACTACAAAAGCGGTTTGATGTCCTGGATGGGGCGTGCAATGTATTCTTATGATAATCGCTATATGATAACTGCTACACTGCGTTCTGATGCTTCATCAAGATTGGCAGATGGACATAAATGGAATACTTATCCGGCAATATCTGTGGGATGGAACATGAAAAATGAATCATTTTTAAGAGATGTTGGTTTTCTGGATGCTTTAAAACTTCGTGTGGGGTATGGTGAAACCTCAAATCAGTCTATCAATCCTTATGCAACCCTGGGACGTTTAAGTACAAGACCTTACAATTTCGGGACCGAATATGCAGTGGGTTATTATGTTTCTGAATTGCCTAACCCAAATTTGGGATGGGAATATTCTTCAACATGGAACTACGGATTGGATTTTGCAATTCTTAAAAACCGTTTGTCTGCCACTGTAGAATATTATGTAACCGATACAAAAGATATTTTGCTGGGAGTAAGTCTTCCTAGTACATCAGGAGTTACAAGTTATACCGGAAATATTGGTCAGTCTCAGAATAAAGGTATCGAATTCTCCTTGAATGGGGTGATACTGGATAATGCCGGGGGCTGGACCTGGGAGGCGGGAGTGAATTTCTATTCCAATAAAAATAAATTGGTAGCACTGGCTTCAGGACAGGAAAGAGACGAAAGCAACTGGTGGTTTGTAGGCAAGCCAATCAATGTAATTTATGATTATGAAAAAACAGGGCTTTGGCAGCAGGGAGATGCTAATTTAACAGCCTATGAACCGGGAGGAAATCCGGGTATGATTAAAGTAAAATACACCGGAGATTTTAATCCGGATGGTTCGCCAACAAGACAAATAGGGCCGGATGACAGACAAATTATGAAAGTAGATCCTGATTTTCAGGGAGGTTTTAATACTAGGGTAGCCTACAAAGGATTTGACCTGACAGCTGTTGGTGCTTTTCAGAGCGGAGGTATCTTAATCAGTACGCTCTATTCTTCTTCAGGTTATTTGAATATGTTAAGCGGACGCAGAGGAAATGTAGATGTAGACTACTGGACTCCCGAGAACACAGATGCCAGATATCCAAAACCAGGTGGTATTGCCAGCGGTGACAATCCAAAATACGGATCTACTTTAGGTTATTTTGATGCTTCTTATTTAAAGGTTCGCACCATTTCGTTAGGATATAATTTCAAACAGAAATTTATCGAAGATGCAGGTCTGGAAAAATTCCGCATCTATTGCACGATACAAAATCCATTTGTCATGTTCTCGCCTTATCATAAAGAATCTGGAATGGATCCTGAGACCAACTCATATGGTGATGAGAATGCTGCGGTAACGACAGCCTATCAAAGACGTTTACTAACATTAGGTACCAATACACCGGCAACGCGTAACTTCTTGATTGGTTTTAATTTAACATTTTAAAAAGAAAAAAATGAAACGTATACAAATAAGAACTTTTATAACAACAACTTTGATGATGTTGGTTTTAGGGTCGTGCAATGAAATTTTAGACGAACAGCCCCGAAGTATTTACGAACCTGGATTTTTTAAAACTGAAAAAGGGGTTTATGGAGGACTGACCTCAATGTATGCTCACCTGCGTTATATTTATGGACCTGCTTATTACTATAATACATTAGTTACCGGTACAGATGAAGCAACATACGGACAAAGCGCAGATAACAACTTTAAGGATATGGATTTATCCGGCGTAGGTTCGATCACGTCAACCAGCAGCCGTACTGATGGATTGTGGACCTCTGCATTTCCCAATATCAATACTGCAAGTGGTATTATAGAGAATGCGGCAGCGGTGGGAACTATATCCAATGCTTTGATTGCTGAAGCGAGATTCTTCAGGGCTTTTGATTATTTTTTGTTAGTACAGACTTTTGGTGGTGTGCCTTTGGATCTGGGGGCAGGAGAATTAAAATTTAATACCAATCCCGTTAGGACCTCTGCGCGTAATACTGTTCCGGATGTTTACACTAAGGCGATATTTCCTGATTTGCTAACAGCTATAAATGATTTGCCTGCAGTGGGCAGGGTAACAGGAGGGGTTACCAAAACTGTGGCAAGATTGTATTTGTCTAAAGCATATCTTACCTATGCATGGTGGTTGCAAAATCCTAATAATGTGCCAACATACCCTGAGGTGAATAGAACAGATCCTGATGGGCATGATGCGCAATGGTACTTTCAAAAGGCGTATGATATCGCCACAGAAGGTATCGAGAACCCGGGGCCTTTTTCATTGCAAAATACTTATTATGATGTAAACTTAGGTCAGAACGATCGAAATAGCGAAATATTATTATACGCAGATCATACAGAGACCAGCGAGTTTTATAATGCCAGTAGTCTTACGTATTCAAATGGTGCTGCACCTGAGAATTTTGCAGGATGGATGATGACCTGGAATTATACCAATATTAGAAGTGCAGGTGTTAGTTCTGTTCAGCGTGAAGCTTCGCAGCCTTTAGGACGTCCGTGGGTACGTATGTGTCCAACAATTGGTGTAATCAAAAATACATTTGCAGATAAAACAAATGACTCCCGTTATGATGGGACTTTTACTACGGTTTATCGTGGTAACTGGAACAAGGCAGGAAATACTTCTGCTACCCTTGTCAATGCTAATGGTTTAAGTGTGAGTCCGGGTGGTGCAGTTTTAACTTTTTTAAACGATGATAATTCAGGTGTTGTTTACACTGCCTCAACAGCAAATATTGGTGCAGGATTATTGGCAGGAAGATCGGATTTTGTTATTAATCCAAGCGGAATTAGCAGAATTGTGTACCCTGGACTTTGGAAACTGGGTGTTTATCGTACTGATAGCGGTACCGGACTTGGGCAGCCTAATGCAGCAAGTACTCGTCCTTTTAATATAGCTAAGTTCTCGGAGCTTTATTTTATAGCTGCTGAAGCTGCTGTAAAAGGAGCTGCTGCAAAAGGAGGAAAAAGTGCCAGAGAACTCCTGAATGTTATTCGTGCACGAGCTGGAAAATGGAGATGGGACAACAACGGAAATGTAGCAAAAATAGCAGACAACAGCGCTGTTTTAACCGCAGCAACTCCTGCCATAATTGATCTTAATTATATTTTGGCAGAACGTTCACGTGAATATTATGCAGAAGGATATCGCTGGTTTGATCTGGTTCGTACCCAAAAATGGGAGGAACTGGCAGGATCTTACCAAATTTGCGGAAGCAATTACGGTGACCATACTCCTGTAACAGTAACCAGAACAATAGATAAACATCATTATTTGCGCCCAATTCCACAAGCCCAGCTGGATGGAATGGTAATGTCTGCTTCAGAGAAAGCGGCATACCAAAATCCGGGTTATGAATAAAAAGATATAATAGATAAAGTAAAATCTATAAAACAAATTTACATTGAGTCTTTAAGATTTAATGTTTCGTATCAGTGGTTAAGTTAGTTTTTTTTAAGCCGGGAGTTTATTCTTCCGGCTTTTGTTTTTTAATCAAAACTGCAACACTATAATTAAAGCTTCAATTGAATAAGCTTCCGTAGTGCTTTTATTTATACTATGTGGTCCTTTGAAAAAAACACGTCTACCACTGTAGTTTAAGTGATCCCTGACCTGAAATTTTATACTGGTGCATTTTTGCACTTTTTTTGAATGGTTGTACTTCTTGCTTATCCTGAAATAGCCGTGTTTGAATCTTGTGATTCTTTAGTTGTATAATTTTTAAATTGCACTGCATTTCTTTATCTCCCTCTAATTTTATGGTCAGTGATTTTCCTCTTTTATAATATCGATTGGGATAATCGATAAAAACAAGAAAGTTTTCATCGATTTTTATATACTGCCTTGCCACAATTCCAAAGGCCATACCAGCGCCATAAACTTCCTGTCCTACCTGGCCACTTTGTTCCCATCCATTATATAAATCTTCCAGTGGGACCCATAAATCAGCTTGCAGTTCTCCTGTTTTAACTTCCCGGGAGAGCATTTCTTTAGGCAGCATTGTTGGATAATAGTAAGCGATTCTGTTTACGGTATATTTTATAAACTCCGGAATAAGTGTTTTTAGTGCAGGCAGGATCTTAATATCGCCTAGCTCAGATAAGTATTCTGATAAAGCAGCATAGACTTCTAATTCTTCATATGCAGCGGTGTAAGGGGCATCATTGAGAGGAAATATAGAAAAGAAATTAGTATAATTTTTACCATAGCCATATTTGCAGTCATAAAGCTGTACATTTTTAAATAATCCTGTAAGGCATGTATAGCTTATATCCAGGTAGATTTTTTTATGGGTAATCTTATACAATTCTAGCAGTGCTCCGGCTGCAAAAGCAGTATTATTGGCCTGATATAAAACCTCGATACCCAGGCTTGCTAACTTTTTTGCTGCGGTCTCCGCTTCGTTTAGATAACGTTTTTGTTTGGTTAGTTTAAAAACAAGCAACATTAAGTGAGCGTATGCTCCCGGTACATCTCTTTCTCCTCCGGCCCCCGGAGCAGTTTCTTTTTTGATAATGGCAAGGGTTTCCATATTGTAAAATACAGGCCAGGTGTATTTAAAATGATGGGCCACTTTTATGACATAATCGATAGAATCTAATACCAGTTTTTTTGCTGTTTTGTCCCCGTGCAAGGCCAGGCGCGCTAAATTCATCAGGGGATGGTGCAAATACCAGGAATCCATAACCATCTCCTTTTTTTGCTCTTCTGATCCATCCAGTTTTTGTGCAAGTGCCGGAAGCCATCTATTGATGCAATTGACTTTAGAATCATAGAAATTTGGTAATCCCTGAATTAAATCCTTATATAGAGGATGATTGATACCACTCCATTTTTCAAATTCCCTCAAAGGAGCCATTACGGCAAGCTGCACCATGCTCTCGGCAGGTGTATCGTAGTCGCACAAATAGGCATTGAGATAAGGAATCCCGTTTGTTTGTGTCCATGCGCCTTTATTATGGTATAAATCCCGTAAGACATTTTGGGCTATCTCCGGCCAATCATGATATTGAATTTCCGGTTGCTCAAGTACTTTGTATATACTGACAAGATTATTTAAAAAGTGCTCACAAACAGAGGATGTCTGCTCAATTATTTCAGTTTGTAGCAATATATAAGCATCTGATATCCTAAAAGCTTTGTCTGGGGGAAGGGGTTGTTTGTTGGTAGCCGGCAGCTGAAACCCAATTTCGGGCCAGCTTCCTCCAACCGTATTTTTTGATTCGGTTTCAGTAGCCTGGCAATATTCAGATAATGAGGTTAGATTTTGAAAATAGAAAAATGATCCTGTCTGAGGTTTTGTAATGCTGGCAAAAATTAGTCCAGATCGCGATCCAAACTGTTCCATATGTATTTTCCCCGTTGTGCTTTCTATATTTCCATTTTGCGTAAGTGGAATTATATCACGTGGCCAAAAGGGAATCATCATGGCAAAATTGCCGGTGAAAGTAGTGGTATAATGCAATAAAGGAGCTAAGGGATCTGGAAAATCAATATAGATTTGATACGTCCCGATTCGGGATTTTAAAATAATTTCAATCTTGCTTGGATCGTCAGAAATGCTCACAACTTCAAATCGGCTGTTCATGCAAAATGCTGCCCTGAAAGCTATTTTACCTTTTTCAGGCATAAGGATAACAATCCAGAAAGAATCACCAGTATTGTATAATTGAAAAGTGTAATCAAGAATCTTTCTTTCTAAAAGCAAGTCACTATTTTTAATATCTTCCTGAGCCACCGCACTCCAGGGTGTAATTTTATGCATAACGTTGATTTTTTAATTATTAATTGTTTTTGCTTTTCTCTCTAAAGACCGCAATGATAGCAGTACTAATTAATCAGGTGTTGCTGGCTTGTTCTCTGAATCTGAATTTTAAAAACAGCTGCGAAACTGCATTATATGATTTTATTGAACAGGCTTCTTAAGTCTATATTTTTTTATCATCATCAAATGGAGAAGATTTGGAATTCTGATTTTTTTTGTGATCATTCTCAGTAATTTCGTCCCAGTCTCCCCAGTCTCCTTTGTAAGATCTTGTATAAATAACGTCACAATTATGCTCGCCATAGATCAAAATTTGATAAGGACATTTTTTTAAACCTTTAGTTTCTTGTTTGATTTGGCTGGTTTTGTTATTTGAATTTTTCATGGCCGTTTACCTTTAATTTGTAAGATTAAATTTAAACCTTGATGATCATTTTATTTTATAATAAAATCCAGATTTGTTGTGAGATTATCATGTTTTTTTAAGTGTAATTGTTTGATATTTAGGTGTTTTGTTGTGTGTTTTTTGATCAAAAAAAATAATTTAACCTTATATCATGATCTGGATTATAATCTTATCTTGAAAATTTTATGAGGTAGAGAGCTTCGTGATGTATTTTTTTAATGTTGTTTTGATTGAATTTTTTTATAATGATTCCTGTCAAGTCTTTACGTTTAATTTTTGTAACTTGACACAGGCTTGCATTATTTGGATAAGCTAGTGTTATTGAACGGATTATTTATAAAATAGAATTATAATATGGAAAATTTAAATGCATCAAAAACAGCGATAGATAGCTTGTTTAAGGACGAAAGTTTTATTCCCAATGAATATAAGATTTCAGAAATTCATCAGAAAGAATATCTGTTAAACGGTGAGTTAGTTCCGTGGAATGGTGATGTTACGGAAGTTTTTTCTCCTGTTTTTATTCAGGGAGCAGAAGGATTAAAACGAAAGCTGGTAGGCACAATTCCTCATACATCGGTTAAGGAAGCAATGCAGTCACTCGATGCTGCAGTTGCGGCATACGACGATGGGCAGGGAGTGTGGCCAACAATGAGCGTAGAGGATCGTATTAAATGCATGCAGAAATTTGTGTACCTGATGATTCGGCAGCGTGAGCCTGTCATTAGATTGCTAATGTGGGAAATTGGTAAAAGTCTTGGAGATTCCACCAAAGAATTTGATCGTACTGTAGAATATATCAATGCTACAATTGATGCTCTGAAAGATCTGGACAGACAATCTTCAAGGTTTGAAGAATCAGAAGGTATTCTGGCGCAAATCAGACGCTCTTCTTTGGGCGTTGTCCTTAGCATGGGGCCCTTTAATTACCCCCTTAATGAAATTTTTACCACGCTGATTCCGGCGCTAATCATGGGTAATACAATTTTGTTTAAATTACCCAAACATGGTGTTCTGGCGCATTCCCCTTTGCTTAACGCTTTTAAAGAAGCGTTTCCGCCGGGCACGGTAAATACCTTGTATGGGCGCGGGGCAGAAATTATTTCACCTCTGATGGAAAGCGGAAAAATTAATGTACTGGCTTTTATTGGTTCCAGTAAGGTGGCCAATAGTCTGAAGAAGCTGCATCCTAAAGCCAACAGGCTGAGGTCTATTTTAAGTCTTGATGCAAAGAATGCAGCCATTGTAACCAAACATGCTGATTTGGATGTTGCTGTAAATGAATGTCTGCTGGGCGCTTTATCATTTAATGGACAACGCTGTACGGCGCTAAAATTAATTTTTGTGCAAAGGGAAGTTGCTGATGAGTTTGTGGCAAAGTTAAGTGATGCTGTGGCTGCCTTAAAACCTGGGCTTCCTTGGGAGAAAGATGTAAAAATAACCCCTCTTCCTGAAATAGATAAACCTGACTATCTTAAAGACTGTCTTGATGATGCTTTGGCTTATGGCGCTAAAATTATCAATGAAAATGGAGGCTACACCAATAATTCATTTGTTTTTCCTGCCGTCGTGTATCCTGTAAATGATAAAATGAAGCTCTATCATGAGGAGCAATTCGGACCTATTATACCTGTTGTTCCTTTTGATTCCCTGGAAGAGCCTATAGAATATCAGATTAATGCCTCGCATGGAATGCAGGTGAGTATATTCAGTGAAGATCCAAAAGAAGTTGCAAGCCTGATTGATCCCTTTGTAAATCTGGTGAGCCGGGTAAATATTAACTGTCAGTCACAACGCGGTCCCGATGTTTTTCCTTTTACCGGAAGGAAAGACAGCGCTGAGGGAACTTTGTCAATATCCGATGCGCTGCGCTCTTTTTCCATTCGCTCGCTTGTAGCTACCAAAGCTACCGATGCTAATAAGACATTGTTTAATTCGATTGTAAAAGACCACGATTCTAATTTCCTTAGTACAGATTATATTTTTTAAAACTTACCAATATATTTACAAAAGACAGCTATCAGCTGTCTTTTTGTGTTGAAAGCTAAATCATCGATGTGTAAGCAAGGAATGAGACAGAGTAATTAGTTTTTGTTTTACTAAGTAATGGTTGATAGTGTGGATTTTCAAGATAGGGGACCAGGTACATTGTTTAGTTATTAGCTCTGAATAATTATTTCTACATTATATATAAGATGTTTTGAACATTATATTAAATGGGTATATAATAGTATAATTTAGATAATTGCTTTTTTTGAATAGTGTTTTATTATTGGAAGTTTTATCTGAAATAGTCAATTGAGAGAAAATTCATATAAGTAATTAAAATATTTTTAAATCTAAATTTCGTGTTATCAGAACGTTAGGAAAAAGTATTAAAAAATATTAAAAAAACTCGCCAAAAATTGTTGCAAATGTAAATTAAGTGTGTACTTTTGCACCCGCTTTGAGAAACAAGCGAAACAAAAAAAAGAAGACACGTTCGTAGACATATTGAATTGACAGCCGCTTTAACAGAGATGTTAAGGCAAAAGAATAAAGAGTAAGATAATC
>Ga0116227_10002135_pt1 | contig 45130 bp, 29 predicted proteins | sample S1TSphgellanicum_FD_89693 | JGI IMG/M metagenome (GOLD analysis project Ga0116227, IMG submission 89693) | Host-associated microbial communities from peat moss isolated from Minnesota, USA - S1T2_Fb - Sphagnum magellanicum MG | ecosystem: Host-associated > Plants > Peat moss > Unclassified...
ATAGGTATGGATAGGATGGGGGGAGAGGAGGTTGGGTGGGGGTGGAGGGGGGGGGAGGGGGGGGGGGGGGGGAGAGCTATTAATGGGTATGAACCCAAATTAAAGCTTTTGAATGCTGTAGTGATTAATGTGTGAAATTATGTGATCCAATCATTGACATGTAATTTAATGGATTAATATTTGTGAAATGCTACATGTGAAATATTGAATGCAATTCAATAAAAAATGTGCAATATAATGTATTAATGTTGCATTGAATATCTAAAGTTGAAATTGATAGACCCACTTTCGTGATTTTAAAAATGACTAACAAAAGATTTGTTAAACCAAAAAGAATAATTAACAATGTTGTAGTTATTGTAATGGGAATGTTCATCAATTTTTTAATTTTGATGTGGTGTTGAAGGAAAACAATGCTTACACAATGATATGGGCAAGCCTTGCACATGCAAATAACTATTGGGGCATCCCAACCAATGAAAAGTTCAATTAGAAAATTGTGTGAAAAGATAAAAAAATGTTAATGAATACAATGATGAATAAAAAATTAACCAAAGCTCTAGTTCTAAACAAATTTACACATATGATTCTAGCAATGAAAAAATAGGGTTATAAATTTTGAGAATAATTCCGAAGGCTAAAGCTTTTACTAAGGTGCAACAAGGTGTTTAAAAAAAAAAATCAATTTTCACCATGTTGACAAGATAAAAATTGTAAAAAAAAAAGAACAAAACATGATTTGGATTAGATTTTTTTTTCATAATGAAAAGGGACAATGTGAAGATTTATTACATAAGGACATTCATATTTTTGCCTACAAAGACTATAAAAAAAATCACCTTGGAATAATATTAAATCAAACTATGACTAGATGCCAAAATAATTAAGATCAAATAAAGGAGGTGAAATTCAAGATACATGGGTTTTTCTTGTGACATTAAATTTTTTAAAATAATGGCAAGTTACAGGTTTGTGTCAATTACAAGGCCTTATAAAAAAAAGAAAAAAAAAGGATTGATGCCCTTTGTTAGAATTTTGTGGAAAAATACTAAAGGAGATAATAAGGCACAATTAAATGAACATCTTTGAGGTGTAACATAAATATAAAAGCATAATTTTTAAAAATAATTTTATAACATATATATAATATTTGGGGGTAGAATCCTCTTGAAAGTTTAATACATGGCAACAACCAAAATGTCATAAGTGAAATGGATCAAAGTGAAAAAAAATCAAATTTGATTAAAGTTTTTTTTGGTTTGGACAAGTGCATTTATGTGATTAGAATATCGTATCTCATTTATGTTGGCAAACCAACACCTAGTCCATCAAATGACTCATGCCCCAATAATCTCCTCCTCTTGAACATTGGGTTTTATTTCTAATTGAACAACTTCATTTTCATTATCAATATGAAACTTTTCGCTACATTCAAATTCACTACATTGAGCTTCATTTCTTTAAATGCCCAATTTTTCCAAAGGTGTACCTTGAACAATTTGACTTTTTTTTTGGGCATCTAGCCCATTTTGTCTTTAATGCATATTTATCTTCCTCTTCTTCATCTCAAATCAATAAATGTAGCATGGAATTGGGTTGTATTATTTCAGTGGAATTCTTACAACAAGCTCTTCAACTACTTCCACATAAACTAGAATGCACATAAACCAATACCTCCATCTATTTTACAGTCAATCAATTTCACTTTAAAATCTAGCCATGGTTGAATGCACTTCAATTTTGCTCACAAGCTAAAGAATTACAATCTTGTGACAACATTTGCAAGGCAATATGTTATAACATGCCCATACATTTTTACCAAATTTCTTCCAACATGAAACATGTTGTAACATTGGTTCTCATAACAAGGTAGGCTTTCTAGCAATCAAGTCTTCCTTGCAAAAGAATTTGAACAATTCATCTTCCAAAGCATTTTGGTCAATAACATCAAGAAACATGGGATATGTATGAGGACACGTGTCATGAACATCATGGCTAACCATTCCATCTTTGGTTCTCTATAAAAGATATAAAATGGATGGGTTGTTTGGAGCCATTCCTAACCATTGACTTGTAACTTCTATCACCTTGGTTGAAGACAAATTTTCACATGATTTCAAAGTTTGGCAAGGTCTATTCATAAATTCATGTACTAGGCAGATGGTACATCCCTCCCTATTAAAGAGGTGAAACACTAAATATAATAGTCCCAAATCATTCAAAATTGTTTCTATATCCATTCAAAAAGGATTTGAAAACATTGTTTGTTTAGATTTTGCATGCCAATGGGGTTTGAAAATCACATCAATCTATCTAAGAATTTGAAACAACCATTTGCCTAAATGTGTTGTGAACTTTCAACAAACGTGTTAGCACAAAAAAATGTATGAAAATCAAGTTTTGAAATGTTTCATTGTTTCCAAATTATTGTATGCATGGTACATTATAAGGAGTTTGGGTTTGGCAATGACAAATTCCATTAATTTCTTTGCAATAAACATCACACTCTTCAACCAAGGTAATCTTGTTATGTCCTGCACTATCAAATCCAAGCACTCTGCACCACAAGGAGTCTATATAATGTGCAAAAATTCAATTGTTTTGACATTTCCTCTATAGCTTTGTGATTGATTCCACAATTGTTTTGCCATGTTGAAGGGATAATTATTTGAAGTTTAGATGTGTAAGTATGAAATTGTTAACCAAATCAAGTATTTTATATTCTTTGACATCAACTATAGGGCATTTAATATTTACAACAATTGGCAAAATGGCCCATGCAAACCTAAATGAGAAAACTAATTAAATCAATAGTTATTCAAAATTCTGTGGTTATTCAGGTTTTCCAACTTGAGAGCTTGAAATTGATCAAGCAAATTGTCCATGCTTTAGAACTTGGCTCTTGCTAACATTCAATGACTATCCTACTTTGATTAACATTGCCAACATTAAAAATCTAGAAACAAAAATTTGTCCTTGCTCTTAAACTCAAACACATTGCCAACATTAAAAATCTAGAGACAAAATTTGTCCTTGATCTTAAACTCAAACACATTGCCAACAACTAAAAAATCCTAAAATTGTTCTTCCTTGCACAATTATTTTTTCCTTTTTTAGGAGTTGACACGTATGATGACCATTGAATTGTTTTATCCTTTGTTAGTAGATGGTGTTGGTAATGACCATTATTGATACTTGTGAATCACATGAATTTTTTTTCCAAGTTACCTTTTAGTCAACTTCTGAAATTTTTGCAAGTATGTGCGGTGTAGTACCCAAGCGTGCTATGACCTTAATTTTTTTATAAGAATGAAGAAATTTGTGAGTATGTGTGTTGTAGAACCCAAACATTTTTTTATGGTGGTCGAATGGTTTTCGATCTCTTTCCATAATGTGCCTCTCAATTCTCAAATGCATTAGCTAGATGGGTGAATGCAAGCTATAGTAGCTCATTTTTGGTGTCACAGTGACAATTTCTATAGGGTGCTTTGTGTTTAAATGCTTATGGTGAATAATTTAATTTTAAATACATTAAATGATCACTCATTCTAAACTAACAATTTGATTATGAAGATTTTGCACAATTATTTTTTGAAAATAATGCATTCATTATCAATAGTGAACTTTTGAAATAAAAAATATGGACTGATCAATTGGTTGGATTGTTAAAAAATTCAAGAATTCATATTAAATTTCACACCAAATTATTTATAGGGACTAAAAATGGGTTGAAGAATGAAATCATACAGTTAAGTGTGAAATCTTGTTTTGTGAAACCTTAGCCAAATGATAGTGATGAACTTTTGAAGGGTTAAAATTGGACCTTATTTTCAAAAGTCCTTTTCAAATGAATTTCTTTTTATTTGTTTAAATTTTTATGCCGAATGTGTACATCATTGAAATATCTTATAAGTGAGCTTTTATTCTTATGGATTTTATAGGGTTTTTTTTTAGGAGTTCCAAAGTGATTTCACCATACTAACTTACAACAACAATTTTCAATATGGGTTTTCACTTAGTTTTACAAGGTTCCATAAGTGAGTGAAATTATAATAATCAAAGATTATACTAATGAAATCTTAGAATTTAAACCATATCCATATGAATAATATATAAAAACATGCTAGGGATTTTTGGGAGTTCTACATCTACCTAAAATGAACCAATATAACTTCCATTAACCCACATGATAAAATCTAAATGTGACGTCATTGCAACCACACAAAATTGTGCACCTCAATTCATTCGGTTCCATTGGCAATTTTCATGTCATTAGGTCTTGCACCAACTTGACATCAATATGGACCCTGCTTGCAACTAGTTTGGTTCATCTATCTTTCTCATAAAAATCATGCAACATAATTTAAATTCAAAAGCATTTCAAAGCAACATTGAATGTGATCATTTGACTTGTCTTTAAAAAATTCTTGATCAAATTTATTTATAAACATTTCGATTTCTTATTTAATTTTTGTTAAATCATGTCTTTGATATAAGGATGGGTACAAAAATTACCATCAAGCAAAAATTGCTTCATTGAACCAATTGAAAATTGCATTCACCATGCCATGGGGAACATTTTGTTAGTAATAATGCATTTCGCCATTGTAAGCCCCAAGGATGATACAATGCGTGATGAAAAACAACCTTTGAATTATTATTGAGCTTCTTTCTATGAGTTTTCATTGACGACTTTGAAGTTCATAACAATAGGACCTCTCACCTTGCCAAGTTAGAATTACTCTTCTCATGTGTGAACAATTTTCTGAAAGGGAAGATGATCAACCATATTGTGTCCAAGAATGGAATGGCATGGCAAATCATTTATAATTTATTCATGTGATGCATCAAGAAAGGCTATAAAGAACACATTAAATGAAAATGGACATTATCATCACATTCATTTTGTTGGTACGTGGCCAACTTTTGGCCTAATGCTTAATCTAGTGAAACTTTTGTTACATCCCAATCTATGGGTACTAACATCCTAAATAGGCTTGTGGGTAAGTCTCATTGTTGCAAGACCTTGATATGAAGGATTTGAGCTTGACAATGGGCACATAGTCTCCCTCCTCCAACACCCTCACCATCATCACCTTGGTCTACCTTGCCTTTGGACTAAGTCTCATTGTTACAAGACCTTGATATGAAGGATTTGAGCTTGATTAAATGAGTGTACTATTACCAGATGACCAAGGCTTCTCTTCTCAGCTGTGGAGTTTTCAAACACCTCACAAAGCCAAATTGCATTTCCATGTCTCATTTGTAGCGGTTTACTACCTCCTTGAAAGGCTCAATTCTACTTTCACCCAGTTCTGTGAAGTAACCTGTCTAATCTGTCTGTATTGGATTGCAGACATCTCACAGACATCTTGCCTTGCTAATTGAGATTTCCATGGATATCTATAGCATGTTTTGAGCTGGCTGAAATACTTACCTTTTTTGTTTCCTGAAATTGAGGTTCAAAATGTGCACCATCTTCTGGGTTGTGTAGAGATTTACAACTACAATGATTGCTTTTCTCTTTGTCTTTCCTGACTTTCTCCTAAGTGGGTTCCATTTTTCAACTTCCATGTTTACATAATGGAGTTCATACTAACTGACCATGTAATCGTAATAGTTGCTGATTTGAGTGTGAAGAATTAAAGGAGTCAAAGTCTGCTTAACCTCTTTTGCTTGAGTCAGACATTTCATTTTTTCATTAGTTTTGTCTATGCTGAGGATCCACCCACCACAGTGAAGAGACCCTGCAGCAGCTGTTGTAGATCATCAGTTGCAGAGTGGCCCATTTGCAGCATCTCTACCAGCAGTGTTTCTTGATACTCTGTGCCCCACCAACAGTCTCCCCCCACCCCCAGTTTGATGATGTAGCATAAAGCAATATGTGTTGCAAACAACAAGTAGCCTTTTATCCTATTTTTGGAAACATTTTTCCATTCTGATCAAATGACATACAATCCACCAGTCATACAACCCAGCAGTCAATCAACCATGAGACTATGAAGAGTTTCATACCTGCACAGTAGTAGAAGAATCGAGAGACCTGATGAGCTGCTGTCTTTGCAAGAGAGACATTTGATGATGAAAGCTGCCGTATTAGGCCCTGTGCAATGTTGGCTGCACTTCGCTCACTGAGACAGACAACAGAAAAGGGTACAAACTCTTAGAATCTATATATTGAAACCCTCTGCAAAATCTTCCTGCTTATATGGGCAGGCCAGAACCAAGCTCTTGCAAATTTCTCCCATCCATTGTGCAGCATAAATATTTCTACCTTGATCTAAGGCAGGCACACTGTGATGAAGGTCTACAAGAAAACCACCAACACTGTGCAATGGAATTGATGAATTGATGTGTATTAGCACTGAGGCACCCATCCTATGTGGGAAAGGAATTTAGTACATACCTTGGACAGTGCAGAAGCAAGCGTTCGAGGAGAATGTAGGCCCGGTCTCGCATATCAGAGTCATTGATCTGTGTGAGTTCCAGGAGTGAGTCTTCTAGAACTGAGAGAATTGCAGGCATGCGAGCAGATGCACGCTCCAGATCAGTCAGTGTTGCATTAAGGTTGACCTCCTCTGCATCCTCCTCCTGCTCCAAAGTTCCATAGCAAATCACAGTGTGTTCGTGGAGCTATGGCTACAGTAAAAGACTAGCAAAAGCCCAGGACTGGTTGTGTATTGTTCCTTACCATGAAATAGTATGGAAATTGGTACGACTTTAGACCTGTGCCATACAGATCATACTTTGAATCTTTCCACACTGCAGGGCCCTGCCAGCTGATACACTGCAACAGCTGGCTACGAACCTTGAGGACATCTTCCAAATGGAAAGATGGGGGCCCAAGTGAGCCTCCAACCATCAATGCTGTTCCATCTGGTAGCCCTAATAAGGAATTTGGAGCAGAAGGGGTCACGCTCAGCTTGTCCAGCAAACCAAGGAGGAAACCCAGTTTCTTGATCTTACCAAAGATCTGGGTAGTTGCTCTAAGTATGGCTTGGTGAGCAATGACAAAGTCCCTGTAGCGGCCTCCTGCTGCCACACAATGGCAGAGAAAATCTGCCAATCTTGCCACCACTTTCGCGAAGATGGGGCGGTCAGGCACTGTCAGGCACTCAAGGAACTTGAAGTAGAAGCTCAAAATTGACTCCAGGAAGCTTTGCTCTGTGGAATCTGCTGCGTTTGTCTGATGATTCATCAGAAGATGTGGCCAGAGAGCATCCAAAAGGCCAATACCCAAAGAAAACGCACGGGCAACTGTGGAACGAACCTGTGACTCCCCTTGCTTCACCAGTGGTAGCAATTCCTTCAGACATAATAAAACATTATGATGAGCTATATTGTCTCCTTTGCATGTTGCTACTATTTTTTATGTCCAAGTTCTCATCTGATAGTTCAGCTGAAACTTTTGAAAGTCAGTTTGACTTGATTCATGAACCCATTTGGTGTGTGGGTTTCTAGGTTCACCAAGTGCCAGAAGCTTCAACAGTAGCAACTCAGAAAAAATCTAGACAGAGCAAAGATGGCATAGATTACCTTGAGCAATACACTGAGAGTTGGCAGATGAGGGATAACCAAGGTTGGATGCTGTCTGGTCATGTCATGGCAGAATCCTGCAACAGATCATGAAGTAGAATCACATAATGTCATTTACAGTTGTAAACCATGTACAGGATCAAAGAAAAAGTTCTACAACATGCCTGGGAAGCTTGAGCTATATTTCAAGTGAGAGAGTGAGCGACAGAGATGGGTATATACCATATGCTGATTTGGCTTCCTTTTCACTGCCATTGCAAATCGATCTCAGAGCATGATGTAAGACACCATTGAGAGCACTTGTCTGCACCCAATAAGACAAACATCCGACAACCATGTACAAACAGGTGAGACAACCTTACCAGATATCAACCTTAAAGCACATGACCAATTGCAAGGAAATGGATGTCAAACCTGGCCAGATCTGTTTTTCATGCCTGCCCTTTCTATGGTCAAGGGCATTGGACCCTGCAACAGTAGCTTCTGATCTGTCTTGGCTTGCAAAATGGCACCCACTGATACTGGGAATGCTAAGTAGAGACTCCCAAGAAGGTCAGCAGCTGCTGCACTGACAGCTGCCCTCACAACCATCTCCTTTTCGGTTGCCCTTAAGTCATAAGGAAGGAAAACATCAACATTTCTCCCTTGTTCCCAGTCGTACCTGTTGCAACAAACAAGCTCATGGTAAACAACAGACAGAAATTCATGATTCAATATATAGAGAAATGGGATTGCACAAACACTTCACGAAACCACTTTAAATATAGCTGTTGCAAAATTCAAGAAAAATCTCACTTAGAACTGGCAAGCAAAGGAATAAGGAAAATCACCCAATGCCCACTTTTATTTGCCCAAGAAAACTTTTTTGTGTCAGGTAGAGAGAGAGTGTTACTCACAGCTGCTGAATGATGGTGGACAAGATGTGGGATCCCTGACAAGCAAATGCCATAAGCACTTTCATAGCTTGATATGGTGATGACAGTGATTGAGCAGTTGTTGCAGGCCGTAGGCTCTCATTCACATCCAACTCAGCACTGGGGTTTATGGCACCAAAAGCCATCATGTCTGCCACTGCCAACATTGATGCGGCATGTGCTGAAGTAGCATTGACAGAGAAAAAGACCATGTTTGTCTCTGGTTTCTGCACCACACATGTCACATAAAAGTGATTCAGCATTTCTTCCCTGTCACCTGAGACTCTAACATTTACAAACTTGTGGCAAAGGACTTTCTGGATTTTTCTGGAGAAAGCATAATAGAGGGAAGCAGAAGTTTCAGTAGAGAGGAAATAATCATCAATCTGGTGACTTACAAAATGTTCCAGATCATCATCCAATCGGCAGCCAAGGACAGATCGTGGATGCCGCATACACACAGTCACAAATTCCAACACAAGATCAGCCTCTGAAAGAACTTGGAAGGTACTATGTTGCATTTGAAATATATCCTTGTGTTCAAGCTTTTCCAGAGTTCCTTCGCCCTTCTCCCCCACAAGACATGCAGACAAGAGTCCTTGAAGTGTCCGTGATATTGAACTCCAAGAGCTTCTATGGATGATCCATCTGAGAGCGAGATTTGGAACAGAGAATGACTCTCTCATCCTCCTCCGTGGTCTTGGGTGCTCCTCAAATAATGAGTTAAAGTGGGGTGCAGATACAAACTCTGGATCTAGATATGCAAGAAACTCAAATATCAGTGCACAATACCCTGTCCATTGCACTTGCCCCCTGAGATCTACAGGCTGAATGCTACCATGTTTACATCTCCATGCCCTCAGCAACTCAACCATCTCCATTAAGACCTTGCTTTTCATAGTTCCCAGCAACTTAACTTCAACGTCTTGTGTCTGGTCTCCTTGGGAACTGGTGTTGAGCTGCCCCCATAAAGGCTTCAACATTTGACGTAGAGCGGATCGTAACTGCAGCTCAAAACTATGCAAGGGCGCCTCTACCAAATTTTTTAAAACAAACAGGTCTACACCAGTAATCGACACTTTCTCCCCTTCTACACTGACATCCTCTAAAGTTTGCCTGCCTACAGGTTGCAGAAACTTCCCTAGAATATACGAAACCCGGGCTAGAAGACTCTGTGATTCCTCAGAGCTTGCACATTTCATTGTGAAGTCAACCCCATGATGAATAAATGTAACTAATTCATCCAAATCCTGTTGAGATTTTCCAATTCTGAACTGGGTGAAAAGGAAGAGAATAGGAAGCCCAAGTGATATGAAATTCTTGTTCAGGATGGATCCATCTCCTTTCCTTGATAGCTCAAGACATACGTCAACATGCTGAGTCATATCAAACCACAACCCACTCTTCACACCGCAGAGCAAGGTCTGATGCAATCTTTGTCGAAAAGCCACATACGCTGCTGCATGGTCTCCAATCCCTGTGCTGTGATAGGCAGCATCATTGCTACCAGTTGCTTCTTCATCGACCCATGGGCTTAGCCACTGATATACTCGATATGACAATTGATGGCCAAGATCTGAATGGGGTTCATCTGTGTCCATTCTAGCAACATCTTCAGCCTCACCCAACCCTAATGGTGGCACCACTTGTTGAGCTTGTCGCTCAGTAGGCTCACTGCATGCAGCCAAGACCTCCAGATTGCTGGCAACCCAACACTTGGATTAGATGGAAGAACACTAAAAAATACTCAAACTAACTACAATTTCAGTAAAATGTATGGCCCAACACCAGGTGCATCCATGACCACAACAGGAGATGGCTATTTGAAATAAGAGTAAGGGAGAGATGAAGAAGATAACCAACTACAGTCAGTTGAGCTCAATCACTTGGCAAGAGAGTGATGATGGCCGTAACACATTTGATCAGCACAATGTACCTCAAGAATCGAACACCACAAGGGCTGCCAGGTTGCATCAATGTGCTGACACAATTCTGTAGCTTCTTGGCTCGCTGCCTTGAGAATAATCCCCTTGCTCCCAGCATTGGTTCTAGGCTGTCCCAATGGAACCCAGAGACCCATAATTTGATATTCATATCCAGTATTGAAAAGAGAAACTGTAGGCTTTCTGGTTGACAATTCAGAGACCCAACAGACTGAAGAGAAAAAAAAGGTGCTTCTCCTCAAACCTTGAAATTAGACTGTGTCCCAATGGAACCCAAAGACCCATCATTGGAGATAAGTCTGCAGTATAAGAATTCCACTGTAGAGAAAGAGAAAGAGTTCACTATCTGAATGACAACTCAGAGAGGCAACAGACTGAAGAGAACCAAAGGCAACTTTGTCCTCAAACCTGACATTAGAACCCAAAGACACACAACTGCCAGTGAGAAGACTGTAGGTGTTCCTATTCCTGTAAGTGTTTGTCACCTGGCTAGAGATACAGCATCCAGCTCTTGGAGGAGGGCTGTTATAGCTGCTGGAGACAGACCAAAATTCTCACACAGGTCCAGCTTTGCTCCAAGTGATAAAGCTGCCAGCCCTGAAAAGCCCACAGGGTTTAGAGTTTAGGGATTAGTGCACTGAAATACTATCCTGAGGGGCTACCACCGTGTCTAATACACTTTGCAGAATAGAGTCCAAGAGTACAAAAAGGGATATATAACCTGCTGTAATCAGCCTTGGCACTTTGCTCCTTGCAAAAACATTTGCCTGCACCTCTGAAAACAAAGGCAACTTCAATCCATCTCTTCCTTCAAGCCATGCAACAGAACCAATTGCATCTGGGAAGAGGAGGTTCAACAGTCGTAAGAACCCAGGCTTTTCTCTGCTACCAAGGCCTTCCTCACAGGCAAGCTGAGATATCACTTCCAGTGCAGCATCTACCATCACTTTGTGCAGACTCACACGCTGCACAACATGTTCATTATTCCGGTACTGTGGTGAGACAAAAGTGACAAAAGGTGATGCTGAAGGTGTGAGCTCTTCAAAGGCTGCATCCGCTACTGTGCCAACTTCCAGAGCCTCACAGAGAGATCCTAAGATCAGATCCACAATTCCTGCACGATGATCTGGTTTTACAGTGTTGGCATCAAAAGTATTGGGTAAGGCTGCCAGTGGTGCTGACAGGAGGCTGCTAGTGAGCATTCTTCTCTGTGTCACAAACACAGCAAGACCGCAAGCAAGAGATCGCCATGATGGAAGAGTTGGCGAGTGCTTTTTCAAGAAGTTCAAGTAGGCTATCACCTGGATTTGCAGCGAACACCCAAATGAATTTTCAACAGTTTGAAGCAATACTGGCACTGCTTTGAGCCAATTGTGCAGACAGAAGATAATGTGGAGCCCCAAGATATATACACAATCTCAATACCCAACTCTGTATGATGAGACAAACTTACCACCCTGATTGAAGTTTCTTGTTGCAAGGCCAACCAGACAGCAGGCAAGACAGCAGAGATGAGCCTAGGGCCTGTCGGAAGTTTCTCCACTAAACGAAGCCATGAAGTGTCATCCTCTGTACCTGCACTTGGGTATCCTGCTCTCATTCTGTCACGATGATTATCAGTGTGTATGACTGTATGGTTCACACCTGGAGAGACACCAGGTGACAAATGGGTTGAGCTATAGCTTGTAGTGGTGGTCCCTGCTGATTTCCTCGTGTGAACTGGAACTGCAGTATCAGTAGAAGAAGAAGAACCCCCTGGCCATCTGCCTAATCCTCCAGGTGTATTGTCTGGCCGCTTTGAATCTCGAGGCGAAGAAGGGTGAGACGCAGCTGGCGTCTCAGAAGTTTGAAGTGAGGGAGAGAAAAGACCAGCAAAGCATCGACGGGCCCGTGAACGAACAGCACTCTTTGTTGCAGCAAGCTTACGTGATAGGAAGCCCACGATGGCTTCCACCTCCCCCTCTCTGCTGGGTTCCATTTCAGTAACCACCTGGATAGATATATTACCCCACAAAAAACCATATAAAGTTCTGGAAAGCTCAATACTGCAAACCTGTCTGGAAAGCTCAATGCCATGAACTTTTATATGCAAAAAATGTGGGTCCTCAGAAAACTAAGCAAACGTAGAGCCCCAAATAGGGCCTGGACGGGAACTATGAACATGAATGGCACCTGATGTAAGTTTGATCGAAGCTTCACAAGGTCCAATGACAGTTTCCGACCAGTTGGTTGAACCCCTTCATGCATGTACAGTAGCTCACACTGTTCCATCATCATCCCCAGTCACCAAATGGTCATCCATCAAATGGGTCATCGAATGGGTTATAAGTAATTCCTCCTTGACTTGTATGACACTATCACTTGTTGGGTAACAAGGAGGCTCACACTCTGTGGGGCTCTGCACCTACAATATTAAAAAAAGCACAAAGTCCTCTGCAGCAACCAGTCTGCCTTTGCACTTTGCAAAGTCCTTTTCGGCTAAACCCTCCTCATGAGTATGGTTACAGCAATGAGAGGACAGAGGAAGTGCAATAAAAGAGATGAGCCTTCAGCTGACACCAAGGGAGGCAGCAGACCCAAAGAGTGCAATAGAAGAAAAGCCAGCAGACCCAAAGAGCAAAATAGAAGAAAAGCCTAAGTTAGCACTGATCTACACAAAGCTCCACATGGTTTCCAAAGACGAAACACTGATTAACAGCAATTTAAAACCCAAGATTTGCAAACAGAATTTTGAAGACGACAATGCCCTCAAATTCTCGCAAACAAAAGTAGCAGAAAAAAGAACTATATCACCAACCAGACTGCACAGAATGAGAGAGAGGACATGCCTGCCAAGCTGGAGGTAGACAGGCAACCACCTCAGGTTCCTGGACCACAATCTTCTGTAACCATGGCCAAGCCTGTTGTAGTGTCTGAATCCCACAACATATGAGGCATGTTACTACATACATATAGCCAAGAAACTGGAGTTTCTCTTGAATTTACTATGTCCTCACAAAAGAAAATGCTGCCAGACTAATCCTTAAGATTGCAATGTCATCCTGTAATCTATGCAATCATGACGAAGCAAAGAGCACAGATGTATTATGCCTGTACATATATTGTATATACTACCTGGATGCCTGTAACCTCAGAGAAAAAATCAGGGTCCCTGCACTTTCGCAGTAGTTTCCCAAGCTGATAAGCATTGTTGAAGTGGTCGAGCTGGTCATAAACTGACTGTGGTGGTTGCCGCACAGGTCCAGCCTGGTTAAGAAGCATCACCTTGCCTTTCCACTCTGGCAAAAGATTGGCATCCACATCAACCCCAGGAGACTCTGTGGTTCTCTTTTCTGCTAAAAACACAGAGATTGCTTCTTCTGCCTGTTTGTCCATTTGTTCTGCATCTGCCTCCATCTTAATGAATTCTGCTTTTGTAGCCTCATTTGCACTGGCACCCCCCCACCCATGCAGATAATTCTCAGAGATCAATTCAAACCTTGCACTGAAGAGATTTATACAAAGAACTCAAGTGGGTGGAGAGAGAGAGAGAGAGAGGGAGAGAGAGAATCCCTTACCTAGTTGGCAGAAAATTCCTAGAGCCTGTCATAAGAGCTTCCATGAGACATCGAACAAAGGGCAGACTCTCCCACACAAAACGACCAATGGTGCCCGGGTTGAACACTGCTACTATGAGCACCACCAGAGCAGCCCTCCAGTACATGTCCTTCAACTACACCCACCCACCAAGCCAACCAGCACAGAATCAATTCAAAGTTGACAAATCATAGGTTCAGGGTTCAGGGTTTAGGGTTTCTTCATCCAGATCAATCACAAAGATCATAACTCACAGAGGTATGCTGCCAATGCTTCATAAGCAAGAATACCAACATGAAGTTTACAGAAGAAATTTGTAAAGCTGGGAAGAGGGTGTATTTGAAACCAGCTAACTGAGAGAGACAGAGACAGAGACAGAGAGGGTGTACACAAAAGAATCTTACCACTAGTTGCATCACAGACTGTTGAAGGAATCCTGGCAAGTTCAAGGAAGCAAGCTTGAAGATGGCTGCTGGAAGCTGTTCACATCCACCCAAACAGTTTCAGCTCAGCTTCCCTATGGGTTGAATCAGATTACCCAAACCAAAAAGGAAATGTGAAGTGAGAACCCACCTGCACACTTGTGGCAGCTAGAGAGTTCTCCATGTGCTTCTCCAGTTTTGCTGCTCTCCAAACCAAAAGCTCAATTATGTCCAATGCTTCTTCTTGGCTCATTGGAAAATTCTGTAAATTTATCCAACACAATTGACAAACTCAAATAGAGTTTTTTTGCGTTTCAAGTACTATATAGCAACCGTGATCAACAAAAGTTGCACACAACACAGCACTAAAAGGGTTCCACTTAACAAGCCACTGTTGCATTCTACATCAAAAACTGGAACGAGATGTTTTGATAGGTCTATTTCCTGCATGCTTACGTGCGTGGGTGCACAATCACACACATCAGAGAGTACTTACAGATATACCCATGAGAAACAATCGTGCCACAATCTCCTCTGGGGCTCGTGTACAGGCACCCAACAGTTGGATGTAGTTTGTCTCCACCTCATCTGCACCATCTCCATGAGGGAAGTACACCTGCATCATGCACACCCAGCATCAGATTCTCTCAAAAATAGTGTCTTCCTGTTCCTTCAACAAAGCTTTGAAGTTGGTAAAAAGATTGAACCCATCATTGGAGGACCTTGATCATCATCTTGACTAGTTTCTTCACCTTCTCAACTGTACTAAATGTGGAGATGGAAATGCTTCATTCCTCAAAGTGTAAACAGATGGACAATCAACTGGACAGCGAGGAGGAAAACTAAGGTCTGAAAGGAGGGGAAGGGGAACCTCTGGCTCTTCCATGAACAGCAGTTCACAGACGACTTGCTTGAAATGGGCTCCACTTATATTTGGAAGATACACAGCCAGAACATCGGTGCACCACTCCATAGCCACCGTCTGATCATGTCAGCAACACATGCTTAATAATGCCCATCATACTTCACCAACCACATATCTACAAGATTGCAGAAAGACATATATCCACAATAGCACTTTCAAGGTAACTGCTCTATCAATTCCTGGCAAAACCAAAAAACTAACACAACAAGAATGAGTGCAGTCATAACCTAATGAGTGTCACCCACAAAGCGTCAAACCATCATCACCAGTTTTGGACAGTTATTAGAAATGGGAACAGACCCCCAGCAGCTATCAAGGCAGTTCTTAGGATTGATAACCATGGTTCTCCAAAAAATCAAAGACCCAGTTTTGGTGTATAACCACAGTTCTCCAAAAAATTTAAAGAATCAAATAACCAGCTTTGCACCACAGTGTGATAGAGGGTTTAGGGTTTAGGGTCCAAATAATAGTCAAAATGATCTGGTCACCTGAAAGTTTTGAGTATCAAGGCTGAACTTCTCAAGTTGCGAAAGTCTGTCTTTGAATGGGGCACCAGAACTTGATCTCTCTAATCCACTTCCAGGAGCTACTGAAGCTCCTGGTGCATTGCTACCTGGCTCCAATGATAGAGTGATGGCAGCAAACAGAGTCTCGTCCGCAACAAAGGGAGCCGCAGCATGTAACAGAAGCTGGGTTGTAAGTTCCACCAGCTACAGCAAACACATGCCACAAACAAGATACTCAGATTCAGAAGCGCAGAAAAAGAGAGCTTGGTGTATACAAAAACCCAAGCTGCTGCACACACTAAACACAAAATGAAAACCCTAAACCCAAAATGCAAACACTACCTGATTCAGCCATGCAACCTTCAAGGTCTCCTCCTGCTCAGCCATGAGCTGCCATGGCTGCATGAGCCCAAGGCACAGCTGGTGAACATCAAATTCTGTACCCGCTTGCTTCATCAGCCTGTTTCAACCATCACTCTCATGCCAGTTTTTTATTCCAGTCGGTACTAGGCTTGGTTTAGATGATTACCCAGCCATCAGAATGAAGCAAAGCAGCAATAAAAGGGAAAAAGCAGGTGAGGGAGAAAGCATGGCAGACATTATTCAAGAAACCACAAACCTGCAGACAAAATCTCGCAGTAGACCTTGATACTCATCACTTGCGGCCAACTCCTGCATGCAAAAGCCCTGCTGCTTAGAACTAGCATAGATGCTTGGCAACAACTACACACATACCCTCAAGGTTTAAATTTCACCTGTGCCAAAGAACAACACGACAGCTTCCAAGTCTGTGAATAGCAGAGGAAGCTCATCACAAATCCACCAGGATCCATGTGGCTTAAACAAGAAAACTGATTTTCTAGAAGACAACAAAGGTTTAGGGTTTACACAACAACAAATGAAAACAGCTTTTGTAAAAAGACCCAGTAAAGATTTCTTCAACCCTTTGCCCTTCAGCTGCTGCAAACCTGTAATATGAGTGCAAGCTCTTGTTCAGGAGGAGTTGATTCTGATGACATGGCTCTCAAAACAGTGATGATGCTCTTGATGTTGTGTGGGTGCTTGCTCTGTAACTCTGCAGTCACAAACGTCTGTAAGGCCCCCCCACATGCCAAGAAAGTCAGTACCAGCATGTGGCAGGTCTGACATGGAAAGCATGTGCTAGTAGACCCAGACTTGATCAAAGTAGCAGAAACAGACACAAACAAAAATCAACAAACTTCCATCAAGAACCCCACCTTGTTTTCTACGTCTCAAAACCATTAAATTGGCCACCACAATACAACATGGAAGCAGTAAGATACAGAGTCACAGTTCATGGAGCACACACAGCATAGAGTCAAGAGTACCACTGAGATCCAGCATACCTTCAAGGCAAGGGTTGCATATTCTGATCTTCGTTGCACAAGCTGAGCAATCAAGTCAGAAAAAATATTGTTGAGCGCCTTTATCTGCAAAAGATATTTTTCCAATAACTGTAAAAACACAATGGAATAACTAGATTAAGAAAATATGGTTTAAACCTAAACCCTAAACCCAATTTCCCAGGGAAAAAGAACATGTATCTTTTGATCAATTTTAGACATCACAAAAAACCTGGCCAGGAGCTTGCAAAGAGGTGACTCGGAGAGCTAATAAGTTTGCAACAGTGTTGAAATCATTTTCACTGGTGCCACGAGTGTGCTGAAGGATTCGGTCAAGAAGGTCCTTGGCAGCACGCAAGTGCGCAGGATTGTTGAGCCAACCCTCAAGCATGCTGGAGCCCACCACTCTCACCTCCTCAAAGCCAGCACCTCGCATCAGCAACCTGGGAAAACAATCACATCCTGATGCTATGTTTCTTCTGGGACATAACAAGAATTGTACAAGCTACAACACCACTGTTCAAAAAGCTAGATATGCAGAGCAGCTTCAGGATGAAATATATGGTAACAACACAAATGAGTGGAGTGTTATTCACTAGAGATTGAACTTTACAAGCAAACTGCACCTCAGGAGAGGATGAGGGTTGTCCTTGGTGGATGCTGCCCCTAACAGCTGCGTCAGAGACTGCAGAAATTCTGCCCGAACTTTTTGCCGAACTTCTTCTCGTGGGTATCTATTCTTGACCACAGCCTGAAAGTTGAGACAAGAATCACGCACACTGTGAGTAAGCTCTGATTGCAAAGACCACATTGTTAGTGCCTCGGATGTGAGGGGCTTTTCGCATCTACTGTAAAAGCAAATCTTGCATTATACTGACCACCTTCCTTTCATGTATTCTGCTGGATGTTTCTTCTGAGCACTATTGAGCTACAAAGACAGACTGAGACATCAGAGAATTAGAATACTTCACTCACTGTTCAAGAAAGCTACAATAGAACCAAAAAATCATGCACTCACAATGCCCTGTGCTTCAGATTTCACAGTTTGACTTGAGTTTGTGTCTCCTGCTGCCCTGCAACATTTGAACAAGCAGAAGGAAAGATGGGCATGGTTTAAAGGTGACTTTTTCTGCCTCTCTGATATGTAAAGCCATCACCCTTGTGAGAACCAAGGGGGCGAGTGATACAAAACAAACATGCAAGCTGAAAAGCTCTAGTACCTATAAGCCACCAAATGATCAGGCATGAAGCTAAGCACAAAAACTGTCAATGAACCACAACAAATGTTCACCAGATCTAGCCACTTACACTTGTGGGTCTGGTGGTTTGGCATCCTCAGATCCCATTGGAACATCCTGTGTCAACCAGCACTGACATAATGAGTTTTTTCTAAGTACCAGAAAGTGAGACAAGCTTCTCTACCCTTCATACTTCTTGATCTGACATAAACTACAAAAGTGTATAAGAGGACAACATCACCACCATCTCCAATCTCGTACCCAAATCAGTTTATTTTTCCATAAGAAAAAGGCAAGCTTACCAAGTCTGCATCAGGAAACGCTGTGCGTAAATTTGTGACAAAATCCTTACATCCCTCATCTTCGACCCATGAACAGCTTCCCACTGAATCTAGCAAGTAAACCTGTGCAGAGAGAGATCCATACACCCACCAGGGACATCACATGACAAAGAAGAAATTGGTGTCAAAATCCTCCAGTAGACACCCCTATTGAGAACCAAATTGAGAGTGTTCAAAGAGACCCTCTCAGAGGCCGTCATTACATCAAGCTTAATATCAGGCTGCTGGAATGGCAGCTACTGAAACTGTTCTGGTTTAATGTCACACAAGGAGTGGGGCAATCATGATCATTAGGCAGTAAGTACCTGGACAAATTCTAAGGGCCAATCAGGTTCTGCCGCAAATGCCCGGAACAGGAGCTTGCAAGCCAAAATGGGCAAAATGAGCTGGCGCTTAACCACGGGTTGGGCCCGAGTGGAATCCAGAAAAGAAAGCAAGATCTGCATGAGATGAGGAGCAGTAGTTGATCAGGCACAGCTTCTTCTTTTATTACCTTTGATGACTTAAAACCTTGAAGAAAAACTCTGCAATGATAAGGATTTTGCAAATGGTGTTTTTTTGTGGTGTACCTTGCACGTTCGAGGCAGACTAAATGCTTCAGGTAGCTTTTTGGAAACGTACATGCAGCTGAGATAACAGTAGCGGTTTGGACTGAGAGGGTGCTTTGCCACTTCTTCCAGAGCATCTGCTAATGTCATATCCAAAGCATCTGCATCCTCTTGCTGCCATGCATTCCAAACAGATCTAATGATGTCCAAATCTGCACACACACCCAAAAGAATAACAAATAAACAAACAACAGACTCTTGGTTAGACATTGATTACAAAAAGTCCCCAACACACACAACAAAGGAACAGAAATCCAGCATTGTCATGGTGAAGGATTCAAATGCCAGAAGTGAGGCTTAGGCATTGGAATTGAATAAAAGAGACAAATGTGAAAACAAAACAGATGATGTAGACAAGGGGCAAGGAACAGTACCTTCATCAATGGTTGGAACTGTTGCCTGCAAACAAAACTCTGTCAAGGGAAAAACCAATTGGCCACATAACAGTAAACCCACAAATCATCAAGACACATCAATCGATCAAAACCCACTCCATCTCCTTAAAGTCCAAAGGAGATGTAGAACAAGTAAGCATTTGAAGGAATGAACCAATCATGTGTGATGCTGATTTCACCCAGAAAATATGCAATTGATCAAAATCAATAACAGGCAAAGCTGCCCAACTCTGACACTCGGCAGCAGCATATGCCTTTGAGAACAAAAATGTGCATGTTATTACAAAGCAGTTGAAAGAGGATACAGGATCAAATCTTTGTCGGAAAACTGCAGGAATTGCAACAGGAGGCTTCTCTTCTTCTACTTCTTCCTCAAGGTGCTCCTCTTTGACAACAGACAAAGTGTCTGCCTGGTTTGATCCTTCTTCTTCTTCCTCCTCCTCTTTGATGCCACTGAGTTCAGGGGTTGTTCCTGCAGCCACCGCATCCCCTCCTCCTCCAATGGAATGTGAATACTGATGACTCTCTTCATCATCCTCGAATTTCACTGCATGACCAGATTGTGCAGAAGAATCAACCACAGCTTCAATTTTTGGCACGATTGGTGGAGGAAGAGAAAGAGGAGGAGCAGGAGGCGATGCTTCTTCGGATTTTGCTGCCACTGCTGCTGCTGCCATTGGTTGTTTTGTCTCTGTGGTCTCAGAATCATCACCATCATCCAGTTTGCTTTGAACTTCTGCCTCAAGGGGACTGGGCGACACACTTCCGCCCTGGGATAATAACTCTTCTTCTTCTTCCTCTTCCACAATAGGCGCATTCAGATCAAAGCCCAATGGTGTGGCATTCAGGTCCAAGTTTCCTGCAGATACTTGCTCATCATCATCACCATCATCATCACCATCCCCCCTCCTTCCTCCTCCAGCAGAAGAGATCCGCCGGGTCTTAGCCTTCTTCCTTGAGCTCTCAGAAACGTCTTGGGCTTCTTCTCCATCTGTCTGACCAACAAGACGCTGCACACATTGACACATTCAAACCCATCTTTCCCATGATGATGATGATGATGATGATGATGATGACAAACCCTACAGAAGCTCCCTGAATTCTCCAAGCAAACCTCGACAAACAAACAAACATCATCGACAAATCTCTGCAGAACTGGTGCATGCCTGCGATGAGATTTTCTGAAATGGGTGAGTCACACTGACCTTCATCTTTCTCGAGGTTTCCAGAAATCAAGCACCCCTAATTCGAAGCTCCTCCTCCTCCTGGAGCATCATCGCGAACTGCCTTCTTTGTCATCGCAACCAGTCTGATGATAATGTTGTTTTTGTTACCCATCGCCCACCGAGGTTTGTACAAAATCTATGCACCCCACGAAAGCTGAATTGTCGGTGCGAGCTTATTCTTCTTCTTCTCTCTGTGTCTCTCTCTCTCCCTCAAAATCCTGAACCGTAAAACCCCTCCTCTCTCGCCTTAAACCTCGACCCAAATTCTGGAATCCGTGAATTCGAGAACCTGCTCCGAGGAGCATACGAGGTCTATATAGTAGAGAAAGAATCAAACCGTGCATCCTGTACGCGCGTCCATCAGGAGTAGTGGGTGAGTGAGTGAGGATCAGGAGCGAAAGCGAGCTCCAAACCCTAATGCAAGCCCCAACAATCCGAACCCTAAACGCTCTACGAGATTTCTGCTGCTTCGTATGCAAGAAGAAGAAGAAGAAAGAAGAGAAAACTATAGGGTGGGTAAGCTAGCTCTTGGGTGTTCTTCCTTCTTCCCTGCACTTCCAGGCCACCCAAAGAGTCGGAAACCTAAAGGCCCGGAAGAGACCTGCAAATACTGCTGTTGAGAACACGGATTTGCGGTTGAAGGGAAAAGAGGAGAGACTAAAGTAGTAGTAGCCATGAGGAGAAAAAGAAGAGGGAGTTCTTCAGCTCTATGTTGCGATCTGTAGTACCCAACCATTATCTATAAGAACTCCTCATGCCCAGTTTGTATGCTAGAAGATATGTCGCGCTTGACAGAGCAGCAACAGCAGCAGAAGAAGCACAAGCAGCAGTCTGTGAAGGAGGAGGAGGAGGTCGTGGGAATGAATAAGAAGCCATGCATGATGTGTGTGCATTGCGCTACTCCGGTAGACGCAGTGTATGTGGAGTATTCACCTGGCAACATCCGTCTCTCCGTCTGTGTAAGGAGCTCCTCACCTAAGCATTTCCCATGGCTACCTACCTATGCAACGTAACAAAACCCACAAACTTCCAAGCTTTTGTTCTCCATCCATCCCAGCAGCGATGGCGATTTGCTTTGGTGATTGCTAATTTGCTTTTTGGGTAATTCTGGTTCTTCTTCTCTACTGTGATCAGGAGGAGGAGCAGCTGTTTCAGTCCTCACCCTGTTTGCTTGATGTGCTTGACGGCTTTCCTCATTGCCATGTCTCAACCTTCGAAGGGTTGTTGTTGTTGTTTGGGGGATGGATTCTCTGCAATCTCTCCACATTGGGTTTTGGTTGGGTTTTTTTTTCTCTTGTCAGTAGTGTCTTGTGCATTTTTGCTACTCGTGAAAGCATTCTCTCTACCAAAGAAAATGCAGTTCAGATGCTTGAATTGGCATGCAATATGTGGTTTTCTTCATTGTTATATCCTTTTTTCCATACCTGGAACCTGCATCCAATGTGTTCAAATGACTCCATCCTGCACATCTTCCAGTTTCCAACTTACTGGATCTGTGCTTTACTTTGTTTGCTTTTTATTTTTTCCTCCTTCTGTTGAATCAAGGGTGTGACTGACTACTAAGGTATTTCTGTTTGTGGTTTTTCTATCTGTTGTTGCTCCTCAACCCTCTTTCTGGAATCGATTGAGGCAGTGGATTTTGTTGTTTGGCTCTTGATAAGATCTAGCAGAAGTTTGCTTGCATGGGTGGTACCTTCACTTTGTACTTTTTCATTGGGTGTTTGTTTGTTAGGTTACTTATATGGAGTTCTCTTTCTTCTTCTATGCAGGCAAAGTGTGAGCACACAGCTGATGAATATGTGGAGTGTGAAATGATGGTAAAAACTGCCACTTGCCATTCAATCAGCTATTTTTTGTATCAAGGATGCTGTAAGGAGTCTTGAGTTAGCACCTCTCTGCCATCAGAATCGATGGCCCTTGCTTGAGTCAGAAGGTTTCATTATGCCTTTCAGAACTGGACTGCCTCCCATTGCAAGAAGTACCAAGCAAGCTAAGTAGAAACCTAGCTTGCTTCTGATGTTTGACTGCAAGCTTACAGAATTTATAATACTGCAATTTTACTGGAATTCTGGGACTCCTGGTTAGTCATTGCTTGGGTTACAGCTTGGATCTCCCCCTCTCCTGGTGATTGCCATAAAACCAAAGAAGGTTATCCATAGCATGTCTCAGCAATAATTGATCAGAACTTGTTCTTATCTCTAAAGATTCTCCAGTGTTTTGGAAATTCTGGGTGTGGGTGCACTGTTCAGTTTGGTGACGACATCATTTGGGGTGCTCTCAGATAGTGCTGATTGATTTGGTTCTCCAAAAGTCAAAGGCATATCGCCATATCTTCTTCAACTATCCTCTTCTACATAAGCTCAGCATGCGGGTACATATGTCTACCGTACCTTCCCAGCATTTGTCTTTCTCTCAGCTCAATATGTACCTGGTGTTTTTGTATCCAGCTGTGAGGTAGCTTTGAGCCCATGGTGTTTGATGGCATTTTTTATAAGTTTATGTCTGTGTCACTTCAAGTGTTTGTCATGCTTAAATGTAGCCATTCTGCATTATGCCTTTTATTTCTCAGTGGGGGCAGCAGCAGTAGACATATTATTTATACAGGCATCTGGCTTTTCCCCTATTCTGTCTGATACCCCATTACCATGCTTAATAATGGCAGGAGTTTGTATGGAAGGCGAGTCTCCTTGTTCTTCTTCTTGATTCATGTATGTTCTATTATTTTGAAATGGCTTTCATATACAGTTTCTGTTTTGTTCAATGTCATATGAAGTTGGTAGAAACCAGATGGGTAAGTAGTGGTTCAGGGTTTAGGGTTTAGTGTTAGTACTTCTTTGGATGTAATTTGCATGAAGAGTTTGTTTATTAGGTAGCCGGATGGCACATCTCCTGTATGAGGAACCACCACTAGGTGCTTATGATTGGCAAAAGCAGGCTACCATCTCTGGTACCATGTTGGTGCTAGATTTGTCCATTTAAAAATGATGCCATTGTTGCTGTTTTAGGTGTATTTCATGACACCAATTTGATAGTTGTTGTACACTGGTTTATTGTGTATCTCTTCTTCAGGCAAGCTATGCTTGCGAGGTGTGGGAACAGCAGATGTCGTTCGATGGGAAAGCTTCCTTTCCTTTATCTTTACAGCTGGGAAGGTTCTCCTCAATCTCTCTGCTTGTTGAGGCTTACACAAATGTAGTTGTAGATATCCATGTAATCACTGGTATTGAGGTGTATAAGATGTAGTGTATTTTTTTGCCTTTGGAAATAGGCTGGTGTGGCCATACATTTTGACAGTCAGTCTACTGGTGGGATCTGGCAGGTGGTAGCAAAAGTAGCACTGGTTGATAACTTGTCCCTGTTGACAGTTTTGGTTGTCTCTCACATTCTGTTGAAGAGAGTTGCATATTCAAAAACTGTGTGAGAGACGTACCCAACCATCCACTTTGATTGATATCCATGTGTTTTAGTCAATCCTACAGTGCTACTACCAATGGGAAAAATTCTGATCCATCTTTTCCTTAACTTTCTGATCTTTTTCTCTTTCGTTGCTCTTCCATTTTATGGCTGGTGATAAGCTGATGGGAGACTTCTTCATTGCATCATATGCTTGAGATAGTTTGAAGAAAAGATGAAGCAGCTTATAGACATTTGATTGATGCTAGTATGCTGCTGATGTTTTGTGTTGTGTGGGTCTTTCAGATGGACAGATATAAGGATGGCACTGGTCCTCTCAAGCTACTTCAAGCTATTTGTGTTTGCCATGATGGTGCATGATCCATCCATTTTGTGTGCTTTAAAAGTGAAAGTTTCAAGTACATGATGCCTTTTGCCCAAATGTGTGCCGTTTATAGCCAGCTTCAATTCTTGCTGATATATTGATTGTGTGTTTCATTTGTTGTGGGTTGAGAGAGCACAGGTTTGGGAGTTTTCACCTCTGATGGCCTTCATCATCGACATGCTTGTTCTCTCCTCCAACACAGTTGCTATCAAAGGTGCCTCCTCCCTTCTGTTCTTAATAGCCTTGCCCTGATGATTGGTCCCATCTCTCTCTCTTTCTCAATGCATTGCTTCATAAGGCCAAGGAATTTGTCTAGCTTGCAACAGTCTGAAGTTGAACCAAGATGTCACATATTTTGCTCTGGGTCAGGAGCTCCATATGTGACATGTGTACATTTGCTACCATGTTTGATTTGCTTTTTGATTTTCCAGTGATGCTGAACACAAGCATGCCCATTGCTGCAACTGCAACTGCTGCGGGTGCACTAGTCAGAATCATAATGGGTGCTCTGTTGAAGTTGCTAATATAAGGCCTCCGAATGCTCTCACCAAAGGTACACTTTCTTCTGGCTACGAGTTGTGAGCAGGGTTTGCACCTTGGATTTCTATGTACTATTGAATGGTCAAGACCCTGCCCATTATGTTGGATAAAGTGCCAGGTGAGCCTGTTAGGGTGAGCTAGGCAATGCACCCAACATAATGGGCAAGAGCGGCAATGGTCTGAGGTGGCAAATTCAACGATTTTTTTTTTAAAAATCATGTTCAACAAACACATTTTGGTTACTTTTACAAGTGTATGAAAGTCGCCAGAGGATTATCTCATTATAATTTGATCAAGAAAATGACATAATCTTCCACCTGAGACCTTACTCTCACTGTTGTAAGTGCACAGTCAAGGTACCCATTTGCACCTTGAGTTGCACATATGCTTTTTTGTTTAGTTGCGGGACTTTGTTTTGCATGGAATGTAAAATTCAAAGCATCACTAACTTTCTAGATTATAACCATCCCCAAGAGTTGGGATGGGAAGCTTCATGACAACCAGTTGTCCATATTCGCTAGAAAGTGTTTAGCCCGTTCTTGCTTTCAAGCAAAAATTGGGGAGTAGTAGACATCACCCTCTGGATCTACACCCATGGAAGATGAGAGTTTTGACCATTAAAACAAGTCCCTGGGCTCCGGGGGCCTGGCTGGTGGTTGGCGACAGGCAATTTCAAATGATGATGTGTATGAAAGCATGTTTTTTAAACCTGAAAATTCATCTTAATTCCTTCTAAATACTATAATTACCCAATTAAATCATGGCATTTAAGTTGAAATGTAATGTTTTGTTGGGTTGAATTTGGCCACTAAAAGGCATTATTGAAAAAAATGAATGTATTATTGTGCATGATTGTTCATCTTGGCCCCTTAAAAGACATCTAAATTCATATGGTCAAAAACACCTCATTGTCCATTATGCCACAAAAGGTTGCAAAAACTTCTACTATTTTTTTTGCTCTTGCCCATAGATAATATTAATCCACTTATTTGACTATTTATCATTTAGATAATCTTTTTTCAAAAGCATGCCATCAAAATGACATGTTATTCATGTTTTTTTTTTCCATAAATCTACAAAGCTTTTATATTCTTTGATTTTTTTTACAATGAAGCACCCTTTGTTGGCTTACTCTCATTCCTATTTCTTATCAATGCCAAAGTAAATTATCAAACCATGAAAGAAAATCACATTTGAAGTTCTTCAAACATATAACAAAAACCCAACAAGTTGAAAAACTAATAGCTTTTGTGTTTTCTCTTATGAATTTATTTTTAGTCTGTCGATGTAACACTTCCTTCTCATTGTGAATCCTTCCCCACCATTGCCAATCCTTATCTTGTAATTTAAAAAAATAATATCCTAATTTTTTCGCCAAGTTGATATATGATGACAAGATTAAAAAATTAGATATAAAATGAATGTTATAAAAAACAAAAGGTGTGAAGGACAATTCACAACTTATAATTTGAAATCTTTAGTCACCTTTAATTTTTACTTTTTTGTATAACCTATTTTTTTCTGAGAGAATTATGTTGTCACAAGCATTCATATTTCTTCACAAGCACACAATGAAGGTTTGATAATCAAGCATGAAATCTCAAAAAAATGCTTAAAACAAAGTTCACACTTGAGGTTTATATAAGACACCATTTCCTTCCAAATTCTTATACCTTTCAAATTTCACATTTCAATTTCATACCTTCCATCTTGAAACTTCACATTTCAAGTTTACATAAGAGACCATTATTTGCACCTCTGAATTTTTTTAAAGCTCAACAATATTTAAAAGGTAATCAATCATATTGTATATAAATTTGAACTTTGAATTTTGTTGTCAACACAAAATGTTATTAAAAATTAGAAGTGTGTAAATTATATTTTGTGTATATAAATAACATTAAAATCAACCATGTTATTTCAAAGTGGATTGCTAATGTGATGATGTTGTTAAACATGAAAAAACAAAATTATGAAAACGTGCATGTTTGTGTTATTTGAAGAATCCATTAAAGGTTAATGGTAATTAAAATCACGAGCTTTTATTTTGTTTGATAAACTTGCAAGTTGAATAAAATTAAACAAGTTGTCATGTGTTCATTAAAATTGTGTTGAATGGAATATTGTGCATAAATCACAACTAAATATTCATAACAAAATGAAAGATCAAAAAAATAATGTAGAGGTTATTTTAGGGAAGGGTAATAAAAGATGAATTATTCAAATGAATTGAATTAAATAGGCATGTATAATGAAACAAATTTAAAATGATTTGAATGTGTAAAGATGATGAACAATGGGTTTTATTACAATGAAGAGGGAAAAAATAGGATTGACATAAGAAATAAATAAATCTAAAAATAATAATTATAAAGGTGGTAGTTTAATTGAAATTTAAAATGATGATCAATGTTTACATTTTAATTTTTACATGATCAACGATCATTTAAAGACTCAATGTCTTATTCATTTACCTTTTTAACTTATACAAAATGAAGGTGTTTCCATCAATTTGATAGAAGATTCATAATATGTTGTTTCAAAATAATTATATTAATTTGTTACATTTTGAAATTGATATTACATTTCAAAATAAAGGAGAAAAATGTATAGAATTAACATTTTTTAAGATTACAAATGCAAAAATCAAAAAAGTTATTTGCGCGTATTTGAAAATGTAAAAAATAACACAAGCATAACATGACCTATTGATGGGCAAATAATATGAGTGAAAACATTAGTCTAAATAGAATGAAACAACAATTTCATTTCGCTGAAAAGCCTTTAAAGCAATGAAGGTGGTGAAGTAAAAGTCATCATTGAAAAAAAGTAATCACATTTCAATATTTTTCTTTCTTAACATTTAAATGTAGTAAAGGAATTAAAACAATAATTTATTGATAAATCTAATTCAATTTTGACATTAAATTATGTGGAAAATAATTCAAAACTTGGACATAAAGAAAGTGCAACAGATAATAATAATGTTTTGGTTAATGCAACATTTAAAATGAAAAAGGTATCACGAAGTTCTCTCGAAGCTTATGAAAATGAAACATTTATCATGAAAAAGAGTGATATCATAAAATTCCAAAAAATATTAAGAATGTATTGAACATGAGTAATCAAAAATCTTAAGATGACTCGAGAGAGCTAGATTTTTGGAAGGAAAAACTTTTGAGCTACCTTTTAGGTTACCAAAAAAAAATTAACTTGCTAATACTTCACAATTTGAAAGCAATGTGTTAAAATTTAAAGCTTGAAATATGAATGATTTTCTAATAATCATACTTTGAAAATCAAGAAATGAAAATATTTGTTTAGACCTCAATATCGCACAATGCAAAAAAATAATTTGCGAATGACTTCATGATACATGTAACATTTCCATCCCTCCCTTGTATTTTCCATGCCATCTAATCTAGATGGCATGTTCACAATATTTTAAAATTGATTTGAAAATGACATTACCAAACATATAATATGTTTTGTAGAAATTCAATTCAAACAAATTTACGAACATGCCCACCTACAACCTCTTTGAAATAATGCATAACATATGGTTTCAACAATTGAAAAAAATGAGAACTTGCTTGTACACTGCAACTCCTAATGACTATGTTCAAACTTTCAAACAAACAACATTATATTATTATTTCAAGAAACGCGGTTCATCATGTCAAGGGCTTAATAAGAATGAATTTTTCCTCCATAAAACAACCCAATTTGGTGACTTGAAACAACTTGCAAACAACAATTTTGACACATGCATCAAGCTCATTTTTCACAATTATAATTGCACAAATGGGAAGGGAGAATATATTTAGCTTTTATAAATGAAAGCCATATTTGCTTCTAGGATTAAAAAAAGGTTCTAATAGGGATGATCATGTCAATTTTTCTCGCCCATGTGTCAACACCCAGCCTAGAAAATCACATGTGTAAACTAAGTGACCTTCTTATAATGTTGGTTAGTAGGAAGTTGTGAATATCATTAATGGAGGTGTTGAGGTTTTGAAAGCTATTTGCAGAGATGGAATGTGGCATGTAAAACAATCTACTTGTTTTCCATTTATTTTTCTTTAAGTATTATTCAAATCCTTCGAAATTTTTTTCATGGTGTATATATTTTTAAAGAATCAAGTTCATTGTAATGGATTGTAAGGAATTGGGAAGACTGTTGGGAAGAGAAATAAGTTCAATACCATGGAGGTGCTAGACAAATTAAAAATCCATTTGAAGAGCAAGGCCAGAATAAATTTCGTTTTGTCAAATGGTTGTTATGCCCATCGTTCGTTTAGTTTTGAAAATCAATGTGATGAAGATGGAACAAGCTTTCCAAATGGGTTATAGGGAGGGTGAAAAAACTTTTTATGTATCACCACAAAATTGGCAAGGAAAGACTAAATTTACGACCAACTTTGTGAAGTTCAAAAGTTCATTTTGGAAGTTGAAGAATGAAAAATTTGAAGCATTCTTGAAGACAAATGCAAACCTCTCATCTTTGTGTGGAAAGATGTTTCATGTCTAGGATGACAACCATAGGCTTCAAATGTGGTTGCCATGCATAAATTCAGTTCACTCAAATGATGTGAATTGACATGTTTTTATAGACAACTCTTTGTGTTGGACATATTTGTGGGATGGTTGAGTTCTTGATAGCCATGATCAATCTCAATGAATATGTCAAGTTCAAACCTAACGGTCATGCTTGATTTGTCAATTATTATTATTATTTAATACATGGTTTGCCTACCATTCCATTCGTAAATCTATCAACCTTGACCATGTGAAGCCATCTTTGGTGCACAATTTTTTTTGCATTTAGTCCATAAGGTTGATACCATTGCATCAATTCAAGGATGTCATCCATGAGGAGCAATATAAAAGTGTGTTGGCAATTTTATTTTTAAATGCGGTATAACCTTACACAAATGGTTTTTTTTTATTATATGTAAAACATATGAATTTCCATTCAAACATTTCACACATTGAAATCTCTCAATTTTTGTTCAAAATTAAGGTTTGATGTCTATGGAAGTGAATTTCGTAGAGAGAACTATCATCGATTGTTGACACTGTGCATAGGATTTAATATGTTGAAGTGTTAGACTCGGAATTCTATGATCTTAAAGTTTTGGAGATGTTAGCTACAAAGGCAATGGACACATTGAGGAAGGAACACACAACACCATTCCATAAGTGGCATCTTATTTATGACCCAAAACTAGGAGTAAAAATTTTGTGACAAATTTAGCTCCATTACAACCTTAATTCAAAATCGAAGATGTTCACGGAGAAGGTGCAAATGTTCATATCTTTGAATGTGAGTGGTGAGCAAAAGGTGAATTAGCTCACATAGTGGAATCAGTCTTTTGTTTTGTGTGAATCACAAAAGTTCCCAAAGGTGGCATTCTTGGATGCCACATTTGATGAGTGGTTGCATAAGGCTATCTTTTGGTTCCACGTATTGTTCATCTTCCCATCATAGTAATTTTTCAGCTGTAACGTCTAATTCCTTTGTTAATATAAATACTCATTTGCTTTCCATTCTTACGCACAACTTGGGGGCGAGATCATCCACCTTTATGATACTACAATTCAGGACCTTAAGGTGGTGCTGAACCATGTTGAGGTACAATTAATCTCCAATTATATCATGCATTGGTGATTGGAGGTATGGGAGATGACATTCTTTAATGAGTTCAAACACATGGGCAAGATCACGAAAAACAAGCCATTTGAACAATAATATGGAAAAAAGGAGGCTACAAAACATGTTGTTTGCAAATATGAGTATGTTGAATGTAGTTTGGCATTTCTACTCCCTTGTATATATTACAAAATGCATTTAATCTTACATTGTAAATTGCAAATATTTTTACCATGTTCTTCTTCAAAAGACTGCAATTTTGGAAATCCCATGACTTTTATGGATTTGGAGTGATCTCAAGACGGATCTATGTATAGAAAGGATTTCGTGAGGGACTAGTCTTTGTGACATCTACCACATTGTGAGTGGTACCTAAATTGCCCTGGTAATTGCACACCAAACAAGATATCAACTTGTAATAACAAATTGATGTAGGTTTTATGGAGAAGTTCGTGAGTGTTAAAGCATAAAGGATAGAGGATTCTAGAAAACAAAGTAGGAGAAAGAGCAAAGAGAAGCTAGCTATTGCATTTGGAAATGGTGCCGGTCAAGCCCAAGATATAGATGTGGATCCTCCACAACTCAAATTGTTGGATTTGACTTTGCAAGAAAAGGCCCTTACACCTCAAGAATGTAAGCTTGTTCATCAAAAGGCCAAGTAGTTGATCGCTACTCCTATGCGACCTCCATTAACAAAAATTATCCCCCTATGCACGATGACATCATCCCACCCCATCATGGGATTTAATGTTTCATAGTATGTTATTGTGTAGACCAAACTTACCACAAGCTTTTGGCCTAATTCTTTTGATGAAAACTATGACTTGTTTGCAAAGGTTATTCTCAAGTCCCATCCAAAAAAAAATTATGCATTACTTGTTCATTTTGGATCCATTGAGGATTGGCTTTTTTGTGGTCTTTGGGATTCACTAGTGGAGAAGGTTTCATTGGTATTCAAAGACATACCTTCCAACCTCCCTGTATCCCATGCATCGAACCCCCTGAAAATGGTTCCTCATTGGAACAAATTAAATGATGATTTTTTGCTCTCAATGTTTAGTTTTGTGAATAAATACCAAGAACCAAATGGCTACATGGTTTTATTTCACAAGGATTCCCCCCGAATTATTAGGAACATTAGGTCATTCTTAAAGAACAATAACTTCAAATAATTTTAGCATTGGTCAATTGTTAATAGCCTACAATGTTCAAACATAAAATTTACTAGCAAGAAGTTTATTTACTCAACTGACTTCAATTGCTTGGTGCTTGCTCCTTACCATTCTTTAATAATAGTTTCCTTCTTCATTATGGATTACGTTCAGTTGAACAACTCTACTTATTTGTGACAATGGGGAACTCCAATTCCAACCTCAAGTCAACGTTGAAAAGGGACTACAGCTTGGCAAGGATGACTTCTATGCAGTGTGTCGATATTAGAAATAGTGGACATGTCAAATTCAAGTGTCCCTTTTAAAACTGGGCATGAGATTCATCTCTCCATATTGCAACATTTCTTCCAAGGATACTCACGGCTTGGGAATCTTATTATGAACATTCAAGCCTCCATAGTTATGTTTGGGTTGTTATTTGTTGATCTTAAGTTTGTATGTTGAGTTTTTGTTTCCCATTACCGCATTGTGTGTTTTCTATTTAGGGAATTTCCAAATGAAATTTGCATGTCTTTTTGGTTGATATGGTCTCATTCTAGAATCTGACATGTAGATTTACCAAGAGCTCCTTGAACCTCTAGTGAAGGAATCAAAGGTTGGGGATGATACTTCTCATGAATCACATGACATAAACTCTAACTCAACTAGTCCAAATTAGAGAGTGAAAGTCAAATTTGATTGTGAGTAAGTTTGTTTCATTTAATTTGTGTTATGGTTTTGCGCATCTTGCATCAATAGTAGACTAACAGTGTTGTTTCATCATTGCAGAGTTTCCACTCACATGAGATCTCAAACTTTACTTTTCTTTGGTTGTGCACAAAGAGTTTTTTCCAAGCCTTCTTAGTGGCCTCAATTTGCTGAAAACATTGTTGCCCATCTGTCTTCATTGCAATCTCTTCTTTCCACAACCATTTATGTTTGGTATAATAGATGGATATTCAAATTCATTGATGACCAAGCTATTGAGTAATTCCTCTCGCTTTTCTAGTGTTTTTTTCTCCACATGTTGTAGTTTTGCTCATAAATATGCTTTCGTGTTATTTTGAATTCCACGTCTTTTGCAACATTTGATGTCACTTCTCATTGACATTGTTTACTATTATTTTTATATTTGTAATTCAAATTTCATTGTGGTTATTATCGAAATTTACTTTGTTGTTGTGTGTAACAAAAATATTAATTCCCATACACTTAACTTGTAGGTTTAGGATTTCCATAAGTCTTTCATAATGATTATCCTAATCTGTCAATGTCTTAAAATATGTAAATATTAGTTCCCAAACACTTAACTTGTAGAATGTTCCCAAACATTTAACTTGTAGGTTTAGGAATTCCATAAGTCTTTTGTAATGATTATCCTAATTTGCTAGTGTCTTACAATATGTAAAACTTTGGAGCTCAATGTATTCCAATTTAATTAACTAAGATACTTCAATCAACATGGGATTTCAATTACACGCAAATCTATTTTTTATACCTGGATTTTTTAAATCCCTTATCCGCATCTCTTTCTCTTATTCACATTCATCACACAATTGCATACACTATGTATTTTATTTTTGTATGCATGTTGAACTATCTTTGTAAAAAAATTGCATGATTGGATATCATCTTGCCACAATTGTTTTCTGTTCCATCATTTTTTATTTTGATAAGGATTCAAATTCTCCATCATCACAAATTAATGTGAATCAGCCTAAAAAACACATATATAAAAATATTTACTTTCAAGAGATATTTTCCCTTAATAATCTTTCCCAAGTGTATTCCATTATTATAGTTTTTGTTAAACTCCATGGGGATTCATGATGTCCTTCATTAATTTGTGATTCAATTTGAAAACAACACATATAAAAGTATTTATTCTAAGTTCATGATTTCCTTGCCTTTTAATCATTCCTAATTCATTACATTATTGCGTCTATAATTAATGTTGACTATAATTAAAGTTTAACTTTAGTATTGGATAACAAGAAAATGTAAGAATTTCCATGTTGGAAGTTCTTGTTGCACACTTTTAATTACACCCCTAGGCAACAAAATGTTTAGTGTTTCCCTATGGTTGGTGGCAACAATAGGGTTCCCAAACATTCAAAGTTGGATTTTGCAAGTAAATTCACAAATTAGATTGGCTTCATAAATGGACCCCACTACACTAGATTTTTAAGTAGGTTAGAAAAAACTTCTTACTCCTCCCCTATTGTGGATGCCAACTACAATGCAACGTGCAACTCCAAGTAGGGACACAAATGCATTCATGGACTAGACTACATTGAACTATGTTGAACTAGACTTTGGACTACATTCTCCATTAAAATTTGCTCTACATTTTAAATTAGAGTTGGACTAGAGTTTGAACAAGACTTTTACTTGACCCCACTTATTCCCGATACTAAGAAGGTTCAAGGAAATTGTAATTAGACTATTATATTGAAAGAATAGTTGCGCACATTGAAATTTTAAAAAGAAAATTTACATTATAATAGTTCCTAACTCTCTCCTTGCATCTTTTTGTCTAATTACAAATTTCCTTTCTTTAGTTGATCTCTACTCTTAAATCAATCACTTTGTGGCATTATATTCATTGTAATCCTCAAGGAATAGATTGCAATCTTCCTACTTGTTTTTATCATTATATAATTTGGCAATGGGTGGAAACTATGATTCTTTGCTTTTACATTTCTTTCCTTTCATGCTTATTTTCAACTTTTTTGTTTTCACTATGATTCTCTTGATGAATGTCTCAGTGAGTTTCAAAATGTTTTTCACCTATTCCACTTTCAAATCACCAAAATCCACGATTACATCACATGCTTCGTTTCCTATTTTTGGAGTCTTTAGAGGAGTGTAAAATTCCTTGATACATGCATTTGTACAACTGTATTCCTTGGAATATTGCATTGAACATTTCCACAAACTAGGAGTGAATTTTGTAAGACAACTTCAATAGACTATAATTTTTTCTATTCAACAACTTTTCAAATTTTTACAAATAATGGGATATTTATAGCTTTCATGATGGTCCTCATTTGTATTAGTGCCTGTGATCATGAACATACAACAATGACCTCATTTCCTTTTGAGGTAATGATTCGATAGTGATTCAATGACATGACCCACAAGATTCTTCTTCTATGTTTTCTAAGTCTTCTCCATTTTCAGATTTCAATGTCAATGGTGTTTTTGTCTCCCACTCTTCCTCCATTGGGTTTCCTTCTTTTCATGCTACCAATGTGTCTTCATTTGCATCATATTTCAAAACTGGCAACTCATATTTGTTGTTTTTGGATTGTTGGCATTTTTTAGCCACTTCTTCCGTGAGGTTTTTATCAATGTATATAATTCTGGATGGTTTGTCCCCAATAGATATTCTACTTAGTGTAGTACACACATTTTGTAGTTATAATTTGTTAGTTCCACATGCCATGGATTGTCGTTAGGAACTTGTTGCAAGTTATTCACAAAATTTGAATCAAACATTTGTCCCACTATGGCATAGACTTTGTTCTTGCACATGATTTCTTGATGCCCAATATCCCACTTTAACATTATAGTCTACATTAGTCGCTTTCATCATTCTTTGATCCAATGTTGGATACAAATCCAATTTTTTGGAAATTCTATTAGGCATTGTCATAGCTCAAACACTACACTTGCAAAGAAAAGTTTTTGCATCCCTCATTTGCACCCCACAATGTCTCCTTCTCATTACATACAATTGTTGAATAGGTTCATGCTCATTTTGCATTTATCATTTTTAACATGGTTCCTAGTGTGTGGGATGTGAACATTTATGGTTGTTAGTTACTAACATTTTATTATTTGAGTAGTGATTGTTTATCTCAACAGTCATAAAAAATATTTCCGTGTTTATTTTTAATTAATGCACGATGTTGTAGAATGTCCCATTGGCTTTAGTTCATCATTCTAAGATTGGATGCTAGTGAATGCATTATTATTTCTAAATATTTAACTCATAACACGTTTACTTTCATATCAATGTCAATTATTAGCAATTACATGTGTACATAAAGTCTTTCATTCATTATTACTAAAGTTGAACTTCTCAATTGCAATTACCATTTAAGGTCTTATTTCCTTTTGCTTCTCTCCTCACCTATATCCCTCTAGTTTTGTTTAAAATGTGATAAACACAATACATTTCATCCATAATGAGAATTGGATCCACTTTATTTCAATTTGTTTTCCATTGCTTACATTGATTTTTAAATCTAAATAATTCATATTACTTTATATACTGCATAGGTTGATTAAATAGACATTATTTCACTTTTACTCCGTTTCATTTTGACATTTCATTTCCTCTCACTTGCATTGACAAAGATTACAATTGTTTAGCCATTTCCATGTGCAATATGCTATGGCTAGTTGTTCATCTTTGGAATGTTGGTGTTCTCACCCATGATGCATGCTTGTTTTCTAGGATTTGCGGACATGCTTGGTGAATATGTGTTATTTTCCTTTACATTTGGTTCTATTTCTTTTAATAATGAAATACAAATTTAATGTAGGGAGACTAAATTGGAATATAAATCAATCAAGACTTCAAATTATGCAAATATAAGATCTTCTTGTCTCTTTTATGTTCAAGGGTTTGAACATTGTCTTTTTTTATTATCCCACATTTCCCATGGTTTTGGTGGTGGTCCAATCATTTGTCAATTCATAGGTAGTTATAAAATTCTGTTTCTTTCATGTTGTGGGACCCAAGCTCATTTGCCTAGAGTTGCATATAGTCTTCTTTGGGGTTTTACATATTTTTTATTGCTAATAATTCTCATAAGGTGACTAAGTCTTCATTTGATAAGTTTTTAAGAAAGCTAATAAAATAGTGTTCTAGGAATGGTTTTTTTAAGGTTGCACGTTGTTTAAAAAATTCCATCACATGCTTGAACCACCCAATGATAATCTTTTATATCTTATACTATGGATTTGGAGTTTGGTTTTTCTTGGCGATAAATGAACTTTGTTATTTTGTCTTTTCATTTGCCCACCATCAATATCCACTTCGTTTTCTTATACAATGCCCCATTTCTTGATTTTTAAAAATTCGCGTAAAGGATCAAATTGATTGTCATCTTGAAGAATTCGTTATCACAACAAGAAATCATGCCTTTTTTTTACAAGGAATTTTGGTCAAAAAAACCACCCATATGGTTTTTTTTGCCCCCATGTTCAACTTGACCAAATTACCAATCTGGTTAAGTCATTTTGGACTCGACCATTTTCACGGGGTTTTTTTGGCTGTTTTTTTTAGTAGGTTTTTTTACCAAGTTTTTTTAATTGAATGCTTGTGAAAATAATATAATTTGGGTGACGACCAAAAATATATTATTTAAAATTCATATGAAAATATTAATTAACTAATTAATTACCTACCCTACCTATCAACCTGATGTCCTAAGCCTAGGCTAAGCCACCTAGGCTTGACTAAACCATTTAGGTTAGGCCAAGCCCCCTAGGCTAGCCAAATAACCTAGGCTAAGTGGTTTAGTAGGCTTTGCAACCTAGGCTATTTAATTAAATCACCTAAGTAGCCAAAGTAGTTTAGGTTACAAGTGTGGGGGCTTGAACTCCTCACCTTCACATTGAAAAGTCAAGTTCTTAATCATTGCATCACCACCCCATAGAATGATTTCTTTTGGACAACATATTGAAATGAACATGATTTTGGACCAACATGTTGTAATCAACTTTTGTGAATTTTTTCAACATATTACACTAAATGAACTTCAAATTTTTTACATTAATTACATAAATAGGTAGGTTATAGATAATTTAGTTTAGGTAGGTAGGAGGTACCTATTAATAAACGCATGTACTTAGGTGACATGTAGGTTATAATCTACTAAGTTTTATAGGTTATAATCTACTAAGCTTTATAGGTACCTATTAGGTCTATGCTTATACCTACCTAATAAAGTACCTACACCTATGATATTTAGTAGGCTACATAAATACCTATTAGCTTATTAATAGATCTAGCCTAAGCATACTAAGTAGGTAGCCTAGACCTATTAAATAGGTCTAGGCTTAAATTGCCTACCTAATATTAAGCTAGGTTACTTTCCTAATAACCTAAGTGGCTTAGTTTAGGTTAACTACATATCTACCTAGTAGGCCTAGGTGGCGTAGATTAGGTTATGTACTTACCTAGTAGGCCTAAGTTAGGTTATGTAGCTACTTAGGTAGCTTAGGTTAGGCTATGTACTTAAGTAATTCAGGTTAGGCTATGTACTTACCTAAATAACGTGGGTTAGGGTACGTATTATAGGCCTAAATGGCCTACACTATGAGAAATCATGTCTGTGAAAACTAGATTGGCATGCAACTAGATCGTCATGGAAACTATTATGCAACTAGGGTGTAACTACAGTATGGAAATACGATGGATTAATAATTAAAATGCCACATCACAATATTTCATAGTTGTAATTTAATTACACATTAGTTGCAACTTGGACTTTATATTGGTGTATTTACGCAAAGTATATATGGTGATAGTTAACCGTAGTTTGACCATGATCACAAGTTGTAGTGAAATGGTTAATTTCAATTGTGTTGCAACTAGTGTAGCTTTAGCATTAAGTGAACAATTACTTTGCAACTAGCATACGGTGTTGATGCATGTGATCATGCCACGTGTACGGTTAAGTAAAGGTCCACAACATTTGGAATTTGGAACTTGTTTACAATTAAGAATCAACTAAATTGGCTAGTTTTACAACTAAACTACAACTAAATATGCCACTATGGTTTCATTACCACTACAACAAAGGATGTCCCTATACATCAAGTGATTTCACTAAATTTTGATTGAATTCATCAGTTTTAGTAAACAGGGATTAGTTGGAAAGTATTTAATTCACTGGTGTAGTGAATGGGGATTAATGAATTGCACCCACATTTTGTAGCAATTTACATAACTATTATTGTCCACTATTTTGGAATTAAAGTGTTCAACTCATCTCAAATTAATTGTCAAGTATGCGGCAGCTCATAATATTAAAAGATTTACAAATTGTGCAATTCATTGAAAGTGTACATGCAGGCCTTCAGTTGGATTGGAATGATGTATTAAAATTTTTATGAGTATGTACATATAGATATCATTGTTTATACACTTCAAACTTTTCTGAACTAGATTATAAAATGTTTCATTATTACGAGCTAATTCCTTTATTGAATTAATTAGTTAAAATAATTCATTTTCATAATTATTTAAATAATGTAATAAATACGACATTCTTATTTTTTGTGATTGATGTTCAATTGTTGTGTTAATGATATTTCACTACATTGGAATTCACAATATTATGTTGGTATACATACATATCAAACCATATAATTTCATGAAAGGTGAAAGTCTATTTTTGAATTGAAATTAAAAGCAATGTGTATATTTTATTAAACATTCAATAAGGGTATACAAATGAAAATGTCTATATATACCTCAATGTCTTCCACTCAAATTCATGTTTATTATTTAATATTTGAAAATGAATTATTTGTTATTAATTTTTAAATTAGTAACTAACATGTAATATACTTAATTACCATGAACTAATTAAATAAACTAAATAATAAACTATTCATATGAATTCATTAATCAAAATTGATTAATTAATATTTAAGTAATTCAGATAATAAATAACTAATAACTAATAACTTAAACTTAATAAATAGTCATATAATTTTAATTAATTAATTCAAATAATTTTAGATAATGAACTTTGTTAATGTAGATGAATAATTATTGAATTTTATTTGAATTCAAATCATCAATTATCAACATAATTAATTATCTAATATTTATTTAAATAATTAATCATCTAATGTTTATTTTGATAATTAATTATTCGATACTTACTTTGATAATTAATTATTTGAATCAATCAATTAACTAATTACCTGAATTATATTAATTAATTCATATAATCAATCTAAATAATCAATTATAAATTTCAAATTAATTAAAAAATTAAAATCAAATAGAAAACATGTGGGAATTTTGTTTTTGTAATTATAATTCAATTACAACTAGGGTGCCATTAAAACATTTAACCCATATGTTTTGTCTTCAATATCTCATTTCACAAACTATATAAAGGAGGTGTTTGCTGTTGCATTTTCACAATAAAATACATGTGCCATGTTGGGATGAATTCATAAAGGCTTAACCTTAAAAGACAAACACATATAACAAATTAAAAACTTATGTGGCTATTTTTTAATTCGCCTAATCTTCTAATATTTTACCTTCCTACCTACCTATTTGCCTACCTAAATAAGTAGGCCTTATTTTTCTACCTACATAGATAGTAAGTAAGTAATTAGATAAATTGGTAGGTAAGTGGATAGGTTGGGGCTATATCAACTTACCTACCTATGGTTATGTATCAACCTACCTAAGTACATATATATATTTGTTTCCAAATTTTTGTTAATATGCCACATGGCAACTTTTTATTGTGCCATGCGTCATAATCCAAGACTATTTTAAATGAATAATCATACTAGATGATGGATATCAATATTTCAAAAAAATCACGAAAAAACCTCATAATGTCATGTGTTAAATTTTGATGGATGGATGAAAAATGACATAAGCATAACATTATGATTGTAATCATAAGGGAATTGCATAGTAGTTGAAAATGAGTTTTTTCAACAAAGTTGTAATTGAATTGTAATGAGTTGCATCATATATATAGTGAGTTGCAACTCTTACAACTTTCGCAACTTCTCCAATAACATTTATAGTGTATGAATACAATGAGTTGCAAGTGTCCAATGCAACTCAAAAATTGAGTTGTAAGGCCAGTTGCAAAACACCTTTTTTTTTTCATAATGTTAGGTTAGGCTACCTACCTTGTAGGCCTAAGATGCTTACGCTACATGTACATAGCTACCAAGTAAATATCAATAGCTTAAGTTAAGCTACCTACCTAATAGGCCTAGGTGCCTTAAACTACTTACCTAATAGGCTTAGGCTAATAGGTTACCTAGATGGCCAATAGGTCTACCTAGTAAGCCTAGGTCACTTAGGATACCTACCTAGAAGGCTTACATTACCTAGTTATAGGATACTTAGTAGTCTTAGGCTATCTCCTAGGTAACCTACTAGATATACAGGTTTAAGCTAAACTACCTAGCTAGGCTATTAATTAGGTTATTACCTAACAAGTAACTTATTAACCTATTAATTATGTTAGGCTAAATAAGTAGTTTAGGCCTAGCCTAACCTACTAATTATGTTAAGTTAGGTAGGTAGTTTAGGCTTAACAAGTAGGCCAAGTCATCAAACAAATATGGCTCATTTGACTAAGTGTCAAATCATACTAGTCAATTTGACTAAAGGTCAAATCAAGATGGTTAATTTGCCCAAACCCTATCCATTCGATATGGCTATTTTGATTAAACCATGGTCATTTTGATGGACATTTGTCCATTTTAACTAGATCTTTGGCTTGACATTTGGTCAAAAAGGTCACTTTAGTCAAATGTAACATGTGTTTTTCATGCCTTAGACCTTTAGTCAAAATGGACTACCTTTTGGTCAATGTGGACACTTTGGTTAAATTGGCCTTTTGAAAAACCGTGACTTCTTGTAGTGCATGGTCTTATTATTTGTTTTAAAACAAAGTTTAAAATTGAATGCAACAATGTGTTCTCAATCATCCATTCAATTGTGAGTGGTAGCTCACCAATAAACATTGATCTAGTTGTCATTGTTTAGGAGAATTCAAAAAAATGTAGATATTGAGTAAAGCAATTAAGTACGCAAATTAATAGTAATGGATCAGAAGATACAAATATTTAATCAAAATAACATGAATGCAATATTATATTAAAGGTATACAAGTCGATAGTGATGAAAGATATAAAAAATGCAAATAAATAGTGGAAAATAAAAAATATAATTTGAAATTTATTAAAAATGTAATGAAAATGCAATCACTAAATGCCTATTTGATATGTTTCCTTTGGAGTTCGAACGATTGAATGGGTACTTTATATGTATCCATTGGAATTCCAAGGATTGAGTGGCTATTATATATGCCCCATTGATTGGAGTTCCATGGACTAAATGGTTATTGTATATGCATATTTTGGAGTTGCAGGGTTTAGCCTATCACAAACTTCATGGGTCATGATTTGGCAATAATAGTTATGCAAAATTTGTTTTTCATAGGTTCATATGGAATAAACACAGATGTCATTCATTTATTTGTATTATTGGAATTTTGATGTCGTGTGCATTATTTAAACACAAATGTCATATGTTTGTTTGTATTATTTAAACATGAATGTTATATGTCTATTTGTGTTGTTTACACACAAAAGTCGTGCACATGATTTTTGTGTTTAAAAAATGCATGACATTCATGTTTAAACGTATGAACCCATGAAATAATAGATTTCGCACGGATTTGGAATGAACCCATGAAGGTTATAAATTTGTGATGAAATGGCTAATATCTATGCATCCTTTTGGAATTCCAAGGACTAGATAATTACTATATATGCATCCTTTGGAACTTCAAGGGGGATGATGTTTCAAGAGATGCCAAAAAAAAATTGTGTTTTAACACATCACAAATTTATAAGCTTCATGGGTTCATTTCAAATAGATGTGAAGTCTATTATTTCATAGGTGCTTATTGTTTAAACACGAATGCCATGCATTATTTAAACACGAAAGTCATGTGCATGATTTTCATGTATAAACAACATGCATGACATTCATGTTTAAATAATGCACACAACATTAATGTTCAAACAATACAAGTAAATGAATCACATTCATGTCTATTCCATGCGAACCTATGGAAAGTAAATTTCGCATGACTATTGTTGCCAAATCGTGACCCATGAAGTTTGTGATGCACATGGGGCACAAAGCTTGGTAAGGTTATGTATTCACATTTGATTCAACATGGACATTGTTGTCAAATATCCACATGGTAAATGATGATGTGTTAGTTTGTGCTAACATGTTGGAATTTTTTTTTGTTAGGGTATATTTTGACATGTCACCAAATTTGTTAAAGAATATTGCATCTAACATGGAACAAATATATTTCTTTCTTGCACACACTCATAAAACAATAATCCCCAAAACAATGTCCCCATACCTCACACATCTAGTGTTCAACATTATAAAAAATCACCAATCATTATTGTATTGCAAAGATAATTACAAAGTTAACTACCATTGGTACTCTTGCCCCTATTTAATTTGGTTTATCCTTTTAGTTCACAAGTGCACCCTTAAAGTTTCACAAGTTCTAGTTCTATGCAAATGAAATTAATCGTTGTGTGGGGGCATGAAACATAAGTATGTAATCAATAGACCAATGATTCCATCTATTTGGCATGTGTAAAAAAGGACCAATCTCTTACAAGATGAAGTGAAATCTTTCTAAAAAACATGGTTTATTGTCAATAAATGATAACCCATCTATTCTCCAAGTTTGTTCAATGGGGAAAACTCCGTTCCAATAAATTGATCAATAGTTGTAATGTTGTGGCACACAACATGGAATGTGAAGGTTGTTTAACGCACATTACCATTTATGATGTCAAAACAACATTATAATCAATGGGAGGTTAGTTGACTTCTTGTTATGACTTTCAAGCTGCCATTTAGGGTTTTGTTTTTGGACATGGACAAAATCTAAAATATTTTATGTGTTGAAAATTCAAACAAAAAAATATGAAATTAAAATTGGGAACTTCACAACTTGCACTTGCATGAATTTTGTGAGTATGATTTCAAGCTCATTGGGGAAATAGGAAAAATGGGCGCCATGAAAACACATGTAATATGTATTGCAACATGTAATCTTTTGTGGGCAATTAAAAATTTTCATTCATTTCTTGACTTCAAGTTGCGATGAAGTTCATTGCTTGTTGGTTCATTTTGTAACTTTTATGTAGGCATGAATAATAATTAAAAGTGAAACCAAATATTGTAAAAAAAATATATTATCCATTGTAACATTCAAGATGATGCTATGTGTTTCACTGTAAGGCTAAAAATTACATACTAAATTACAATTTGTTGGTTTGCTAAATCAAAACATACTAAATCAAAATATGCAAATCAATAAATCAACAAATTGTTCATCTAAATTGAGGGACCAAAGTTTTTTTAATCCTTCACCCACAACAAAAAAATTTACAAACAAAGTAAAATTATTTGCACAATGTACATGGAGTAATACATACTTAACATGTACATTATGATTATCTTGACACCATTTCTTGAAAAATTTATAAATATTATTCCCACCTTTCTTTTCAAGAGCACAACATTGAGATGAAACAAGTGAAACTTGTTTTTTGCTTAGGCTTCTATCAACAATTGAAAAGCACATTGATCTACAATTTCAATGTTAAGCTTGTTGAATTTTGAGCCCAAAAGGGTAAATGCACATTACACTTACCAAAAAAGGTGGATGAAAGTCCATTTTAATAGTCCAAATCTAGTGACTTTTCAAAAGAAACATTTAATTAATGTTGAAGTTCAAAAAAATTTCCATTTCCAAATTCATACCATAGTTATTTAATTTTTTTAAAAAACCTCTAAAAATATGGGCCTTGAGAAAATCAATTTAGATATCAAAATGAACTTTACAAATTTTCATTTTCATTTTAAATTAAATTTTTTTGAAAGACTTTTTATTGCTTGATTTTTTCATATTAAGTGTTAGGGTACTTCAATGTGTGGTGGTAAAAAATATACATGTTTAATTGTAATTCCGCAAGAGGAAAAACGTCCATAATGATATTTTTTGGGGGTAGTTTACACTATGATATTGGATGTACCATCCTTTGTAAAGTCCACTTTGATTTGAAGATTTATCCTTTTGGTTTTTTTTTTTTTTTTTTTTTGGTTTGAAAAATTAAAATATTGGTTGGGTTTTTTTTTCCCTCTTTAAAAAAATTTTTAATAAAATTAGAAAA